>Ga0326728_10014918_pt1 | contig 16323 bp, 13 predicted proteins | sample MB3enrmetagenome_FD_207602 | JGI IMG/M metagenome (GOLD analysis project Ga0326728, IMG submission 207602) | Lab enriched peat soil microbial communities from McLean, Ithaca, NY, United States - MB31MN | ecosystem: Environmental > Terrestrial > Soil > Wetlands > Peat | place: USA: New York...
CTATGATCCAATCAACTTATTATGGCTTGGGAGGCAGGGGACAGACTGCAATAAGGATTCTCAGATCCAGGAAGAAATGAGCCCTCCTGCCTTTCCATGGCTAATCAATAAACTTTCACCCACATAGCTTTATACTATGAATTGATGGTAGGAGGAAGAAGTCACCAAGTTTGACACTGTCCGCAAGGTTAAATTCTCACTTTTACAGTTAATAGCTTAGAAGCCCCTCAGGGCCATTGAAAATTTCAGGCATTGTCACACTTCTCGCGATCCACTCCCCGGGATGCTGTTTCTCCCCTATTTTGGCCTGATTTCGCTTTTCCATGGGATGTTCCCGCTTCAAGATAGCCCTTTTCCCGCCCTTTCCTTAGAGACAACCTTCTTTCCTTTTTTTCTATCCTTTTAAGACCCTCCTACAGAATCAAGGTATATACTCTGGTAGCTAAAGAGAAAGAGCCTACCCCTGCACTCATCCCCCCCTACCCCCCCTTCTCTCATCCCCTCCCTTAATCTGAGGGGAAGAGTGGAAGGGTTTACGGGAAAGGTGAAAAAGTTGTCAATTCTTTCGTTTTTTGCCTCTTCGTAGATCACATGAAAATCAGACCGTTTCCCACACAGATTAGATTTAAGGAGTTAAGAACCGGAGATGCTCGACTCGATGCCTCGGGGTAGGATGGGGTTAAGGATAGAGTTTAGTGGTGAGGTCAGTCATTGGAAAGTAATGCTGCAGGTTATTTTACTGCAATCTCCAGAACCAAGATTTAACCTTCGTAAGACCAGCAAAATCTCAATAAATCCAAACTGACATTTTTGTAAATAAATAACAATTTACGTCCGATTCTTGAGATGAGGAGTCTGTGAGGAATTACAAAGCATAAGAAATATATCTCTAAATTAAGTAGGTTATATCGAAAATAATTTGATTGGTAGGAATATTGCACCGATTTCCATAGGTTTACAAAGTTTATAACGCTTTTAAGGTCAATAAATACATAAGATTTAGACATCGAAGAGGGGAATTTCGATAATGACTTCAATTAAGATTACACAACGAGGACTTCAAGACGTTCAGACAAGGGCTACCTTCATTTTAAGGAAGCACCAGCTGGAAGAGTTAAAAACATTTGCATACTGGGAAAGAAAAACCATTAAGGAAGTAATTGATGAGGCTTTGGGATGTTATTTAAAGGGGAAAAGAATTAAATCCATATAAGATGAAAGGGAGTGACGGCATGAAAGAGCAACGCCCATCGGTCGTAACGCCCCCTTTAAGACTCGGCTATCGCCCGGAACTGGATGGTGTGCGCGGCATTTCCATCCTGCTTGTTTACATTCATCATTTATATTATCCAATGATACCAGGGGGATTCTTAGGCGTAGATATTTTCTTTGTCTTAAGTGGCTTTTTAATCACTTCTCTCCTCGTGGAGGAATGGAGCCGAGATGGTTCGATTAGTCTCAAAGACTTTTATATTCGCAGGGTCTTGCGATTGATCCCGGCACTATTTTTGGTCATTCTAATCATAGGAGGGTTTGCGCTTACCTTCTTAGATAAGAGGAGGGCCATCGAAACTTACCAGGGTATTGGGTTGACCTTGTCTTACGTCTCAAATTGGCTCTATGCGTTTAATAATTTCTCAGCAAACAACCCCTTAGGACAAACATGGTCCCTTGCCATTGAAGAGCAATTCTATTTAACCTGGCCTCTCTTGCTAAGTCTTGCTCTTAGATTTAAATTACGACGTCGCTTGGTTCTTTACATCATTGCCCTTATTATTGCGATCATCGCTTTGCATCGGAAAATGCTTGTAGAACACTGGGCAACTGTCCTGCGCCTATATCATGCTTCAGACACCCGTGCAGATATGCTGCTGATCGGTTGCCTTTTGGGCCTATTAGTTTCATGGAACTTGTTGCCACATAATAGAAGGCTTGAAATCTCCCTAAAAGTTTTATCGGTACTTGCAATCATTTTTTTAGGATACATGGTAGGCACTAAATGTCGGGAGGATATGATGTTATATCAGTGTGGAGGTTTTACATTGGTCGCACTCTCCATAGGACTGATCCTTACAGTGGTGGTCATCTGGCCGCCTAAGGTTGTCCTATCGGTCTTAAGATTTGCACCACTGGTATGGATCGGGCGCATTTCCTACGGACTTTATCTATGGCACTGGCCTGTTCGTTGGTTCGTCTATACAAAGAATGGGCTACCCACTTCAGTTGGACAACTATTGATCGTGGTGGTTCTTTCATTATCCCTAACGACCCTCTCATATTATTTTGTTGAAAAGCCTTTTCTTCGTTGGAAAAAACGATTTGGTTCCACATAAAATAGCCAAACAATGCTTCACGTCACCCCTTTCCCTTAAACCAAACGGGCCGCGTAACCCTAACCTTAACCCGAGACCGTCTTCATCAGCTCTCTGAGTTTGTTAGTATTTTGAGCCGAAGAAATTTGGTAAGGCTAAAATTTTTCAGCCAGCCGGAACATCTCGGAGCGGAGAGGGGCCCAATCCTGGAGGGACGACGCAACCGACCGGTCGAATGTGACATACCGGGGTGGTCCCCTCACCCCCACCCTTTCCCGCCAGGAGAGAGGGAACTTTGGATTAAAAGATCCGAGGTCTGTCTCAAAAGAATTGGCGGATGTGGATATGCCAGTCAGATCTCTGAGACCATCCATTTTACCGTCCCTTTCTATTCAGGATGCACCAGGGCGAGACTTTTACATCCATTAGGGATTTGTTTTTTTGTGTGGGGAATAGTGTGGGGAATAAAAATGTTGGTAAAGAAAAAAAGGTTGATATTTTTCTGCAGCCTATTGAGACTACAAGTGGCGTCCCCAAGGGGATTTGAACCCCTGTTGCCGACGTGAAAGGCCGGTGTCCTTGGCCGACTAGACGATGGGGACCTCTTAATAGAAAACGCTAAGCGCTTGGCGCTCTGCGCCCAGCGACAAGATGGTGGGCCGTACTGGACTCGAACCAGCGACTCTCTGCTTAAAAGGCAGATACTCTACCTCCTGAGTTAACGGCCCTCTCCCAATCCAAGGTAAGGAAAAACCTACCAAGTTGTCAAGCGAAATTTAGAAAGGATTTCTAACCCTTACCGTTTCACTTCTCTCCGAGCCGACGGAAATCATCGCCATTCTTGTGCCGATCAATTTCTCAATTCTCTTGAGATAGCGCCTCGCATTGTGCTAAATTTGTGCTATTTTTGTGCTATCCAGCCTATTAATAGCCTCTCTTAAGTGCTCTGGAGACAAGTGAGAATATCGTTGTGTCATAGCACTTGATTTGTGACCTAATAACCTTTGTACCTGGTACAAGTCAACCCCTTTTTGAACAAGGGCAGAAGCAAAGCAATGTCTCAGATCATGAAACTTAAAGTCCGTGATACCAGCCTTTTTGACTGCCTTCCAAAATCCATTTAGGCTACTGTGGTATCTACTCCCCTCTGGCTTACAAAAGACATAGGGTGAGTTCATGTGTCTGACTTTGGAAAGCTGCTTAAATAGATTCATAAGAGTCTCATTCAGTGGGATACTAATTCTTTCATTGTTTTTTGTATGCTCAATGGTAATCAATTTTCTGAACAGATCCACCTGAGACCAGGTTAAAGATAAGATGTTTTCCTTTCTGAGGCCCGTATGCCTGGCTGTCATGACAATGGGCTTTAACCAGTCTGGGCATTCATTCAGAAGCTTGTCAAATTCTTCGTCCGAGAGATACCTGACTCTGCCTGGATTCTCTTTCTCCAGCTTGATCATGCTGACAGGATTTTCTTTCGCCCACTGCCACTCTCTGATAGCAAGATTAAAGACGACTTTGAGCAGGCTTAATTCTCTGTTCAATGCTACCTTTGCTTGCCGTCTGTGTGTCTTGTACTGACTGACCAATGAAGGGGTAATCTCGCTAATACGATAACCACCAAAGAAGGAGAGCGGGCTTTTGACAAGGCTTTCATATTTCTTGGGGTGACTTTTCAGAGACAGATATTCAGCTTTATACCTATCCATCATTTCCTCGAACGTCTTCCCCTCTCCTGGCAACCTCTCAAACCACTTACCTTCTGCAATCTCGCCTTTGACCTTATCCAAAATCCTTTGGGCTAACTTTTTATCATCTGTACCTGTTGATCTTCTGACTTGTTGGCCATTGGCATTAAATCTCATCCACCAGATCGAACCTCTTTGGAACAATCCCATATTGACCCCCTTTCTGAGGTTGATCTGGTCTGGCTTCTCAATCCCTATTCAGTTTTCAAAGAGCCAAATGGTAATTTTTTATTATATGCAAATGCCGACTTTTTAGCAAATCTCGGCTGTCTTTCAACAAATTTCATCAAAATCTTTTAACTCTTATAAAACACATTCACAAGCTCAATTCAATGAAAAATTTATTTAGGAATATCAGTAACATAGCTTTGAATGTGATTGTGTCCACAAATAAGCAGAAAAGGGCTATCGTGCCACCTGCCTCCCCCTCCCTACCAACGAAAGATGTCACTGCCGCTATGGCCTCAAATTATTCTCACTTGCCCGTGACGGCGAATAATATGTTGATATTATTTAGGAACTCGAATGTTTTGAGGGTTTTAGAGAGAATTCACACATGATATCAATGCATTAAAGGCAAAAAAAGTGTAAAATAATTAGCTCATTTGAGCCGATTAATTTGGGCATTTTTGAAGGAATTCCTAAATTATTCCCACATTTTATAGGCCAAAAAGGGTCAAAACTTTCATATGTGTGCAACGGGGGGGGTTCGTGACCCCTTTTTTGAGAATATTTGCTCTGCTGAAGATTATCTGAAGAGGTGACTGAGTTACACGGAGCGCTGAGAAAACTGACGTATTTTATCATTGAAATTGACTCTTTTTTTATGATAGCCTTTCGATCTTATCAATACATGGAAATATGATTGCATGGTGAGGAAGGTAATCAATGGCAAGACCAAGACCACCAGGAATACACGTTTGGGACGTTGTAGGTAAAAAACCAAGAATAGGGAGAGGGTTGTGCCCCCGATGCGGTAGACCAAAAGAGGAGTCCAAATCGGGAGAGAAATCCAAATCGGGTTGGTGCAATCAGTGTAAGAAGGAATGGGCTGAGAGTCACCGAGAATCTCGTAGAAGAAGTCAAAGTCGATATGCTCGATCCGACGGGGGTCTGCGTTGCAGGAGAGAGTATAAAATAAGAGAAAGAGGTTTGATGGGGACGCCAATTCGAACCTCAGATAAGGATATTCGACCAGAGTTAGCTAAATTCCGAAAAGGCGAAATCTCGCTTACCGAGTTCAGACAGTTTCTGCGGGATTATCCTTACGAAGAATCACGTCGAATTTTAAGGCAGTTGAGATTGAATCAACGGAGATTCTAATGATCACGATCAGAAAAACGAATCAGGCTGTAACATTTTTTTGAAAAGATAATTTGAATTATTTTTAATAGTTATAGAGAAATTTGAAAAGATGTACTGATTAAGGGGCTGATGACAGATATGGATAAGTGTACGGAGAAGATATTGATATTGAAAAAATGGCTTATCTATAATTAATATCCCACGAATGGACACGAGGCAGGGCTGAAGAGGCCAACGCCAGTGACACAAGCTAAGGGGAGATTCAGGGTTAAACCTGGACTCCCCTTTTTATTTCAGCAAAGAGAGGAGGTGAGTAGAATGATAACTGTAAACGTAAAAAAACTCTTTAATGGAACGATCAGTTTGAGGGATTTCATTATTAGAAAGTGTGTAGAAAGAGGCATTCCATTGAAAGTCATTCATGGTAATCAATACATGATCCTTAGCCCTACTGAGTTAGTGGTTAAGAGGTTTCAACTGACGAATAGGGTTTTTAAATCCAAATTTGGAGGGCGAAATTATCAGTTATTTGATTACCAATGGAACCCGTTAACGAAGGATGAAAATTCGATGTGACTGAGATAACGAAAACGGAAACAAACTTTCATATAGGCAAAACCTGTTAACCCTTAACTTCACAGGTCGTGAGTAGAACACGTAAACTCCACCGATAAGCCAGGTGATTAAATAAAGGCTATTCTGGAGGGGATCAGTCCTTTGCAGGGCAACGATGGACCAAAAGGAGAAAAAAATGAATTGTAGAAGGAGAAGATTATTATGTCAGAAATCAAAGAAACTTCAGATATTGACCTCACCGCTTATCTCATCGTTACTGGATTCAAATTGATTGGCCCACCCAAACGAAAAGAGAGACTCGTTACCTTTCAATTCAAGAACAGTCCCGAATTAGAGCAAGCTTGGAACAGCTATTTCGATAAGCGTACAAGCGTAGATGCTCTAACCTTCTCTGAGACCACCCGAAAACTCAGAACACAAGTGAAAGAATTTGGACTGGGGAGGTGATCAGAGATGGAAAAGATAATCACGTTGTCTAATGGCAATAAATTCCAGATGCCCGATTTAGAGACATTGACGAAAATAGCGAGCCTTGACATTAAGGTCGAATGGGTAGCTGATAGGTTCATACCAGAAAAAGCCATCACACTGCTTCATGGCAAAGGCGGTACGGGTAAGACCTGGTTATGTTTAGAGCTTGGGCGATGCGTAGCGAATGGAGAGGAGGTCTTTGGATTGAGAACAAAGAAAATGCCTGTCTACTATATTGATTTTGAGAACTCTTTACCCAGTCTTTCAGAAAGAGCCAGGAGACTTGGCCCAAGCCCTATGCAGATATGGCACTTATCAACGAATCCTCCACCTCCGAGGCTTGATGATGACACGTGGGAGGCATATAAGCACCTCGACCCAGGGTTGATAATCTTTGACACCCTGCGGTCATGTCAATCTTCTGAAGAAAACAATTCCAGAGAGATGGCAGATGTAATAGGCCGGCTGAAGGAAATGAGGGCGTTGGGGTTTACTGTCATCCTAATGCACCATACGACAAAAAATGGGGAGACCTTTAGAGGGTCACAGGCAATCCTTGACCTCTGCGATCACGTCCTTTCATTGGAAAGAGTGAAGAGAATTGGATCAGATGAGATCGTCGAGGAAGATAATGACCTAAAACTTCCTTTGAGATTGGCCATCAAAGATAAAACAAGATTTAGCTCTGATTTCCGACCAATGTACTTCAGGTTTAGAGAAGAAGGGGGTCTTTGCTTAGCTGACGATCCCGACTGTGAACTTATGGAACAGATGGATCAAACATTAAGAGAATACTGTAACCAGACAGGTCAAGGTCTGGGATATAACGAATTCTTTGAGAAGGTTAAAGCTGGCACAAAGATCAGAAGTAAGAAGACGTTTCACAGACTGATAAAGAGGGGTGAAAAGAGACTCTGGGGTAATACTGACCAAGGTAAAGGCAAGAAATCTGCCTACTACTCGTTGAACTGAGGACTGAAAAGTGGTCTCCACTGACGGGGACTACCAGTAGTCTTCTGCTTCGGGGACTACTGGGGACTACTGACGCGGAAAATATGGCTAACTTGAACAAATAGCTACACTTCTAGTAGTCTCCTGAATTAAAGACTACCAGAGACCAGACGTAGTCCCCGTAGTGTCCCCCCTATAGGGGGACCACGGGGCTACTGGTCATGGGTCTGATGTAAGAAGGCAAAGACATAAATAATCTAGAGAAACCCTAACGGGTTTCTCAGCGACCCTACGGGTCGCTAATAATTTGTAATAAAGTAATACTGTATTAAGTAAGTAGGCTTAGGACAGCTATTTTTATTCTCTGGCCACTGAAAGTTACCCCTCAGCCTTCAACTTTCAGATCCATGGCCTACTGATCAGGGTTAGGGTTTTCTCAGCCCTCCTGGTCAGTGGGCCTGGAGGTATGTTGAACTATGCAAGCCAAGAGTTGACCTTACGCATGGTGTAAACTCGGTTAAGGACTCTTGCCGCAAAGCTGCAAAGTCCTGGATTGACAGGCTGTTAAAAAAGGTATAGATTTTATCTCACAATTAATAGCAACAAACGAAACTTTCTGGGCCAAATAAATTTCAGGTTAGGGAAATGAGGAGATCATCCTTTGCAGGGCTTCTGAATGCCATGGCTCGTGAAGCGGCCAGGAGCAAGAGATTGGCGGAAGCGGAACACCGAAGGCAACTCCGTGCCTCAATGCAAGCACAACGTTACGAAGAAAGACAACGTGCCTTTGAAGACAAAGAAGCCAAACTGCGATATGTCGAGGAGCGGATTGCTGAGGCCCAAGATAAAACCATCGAAGCTCAAGATCGTGTGAATGAGCTTAGGCAGATCCTGCAACATACTCTTTCTGTCGATAACACAATAAGTTTTGGCTCGCTAAAGATTAAGGAAGAATTCCCCGCCTTTTCACCTATACCAGAGCTTGCTAATCCTTTATCACCTCCTTCAAATGAAGAATTTCTAAAGGATATAAAGCCACCCTCTAGGTTAAAAAAATTGCTTCCTGGTTCTCAAGACCGATATCGCTCTAAATGTAGGCAGGCCGAGGCAAAATATCACTCAGCTTTCAAAACTTACCAAGAGAAGGAAGCACAGAGGCTTACCGCTCTAGAAGAAGCAAAACAGAAGCACGAAGAATCCAAAAAAATACATGAAGCCAAGATTCAGCAAAAACATCAAGAGATAGATGAATTTGAAAATTACTACAAACAAGGCGATCCAAAGGCTATAGTAGGATATAATACGATGGTGCTTGAACGTTCTGATTATCCTGAAGAGTTTCCACAGGAGTTTCGTGTTGCCTACGTTCCAGAATCAAAACAGATCGTCATCGACTATGAGTTGCCAACTTCCGAGATAATTCCAAAGGTCGCTGAGTTCAAGTATGTTAAGACAAAGGATGTGATTGAGGAGAAACCCCGCAAGGTAGCTGAACTCAAAGAGATCTACCAGGACGTGGTTGCGGCTACAGCTTTACGCACATGCCATGAAATATTCGAAGCCGACCAAGGTAATCACGTAGAAGTTCTTGTCTTCAATGGCTTTGTCCACACAGTTGACGCATCTACGGGAAAAGACATACGTCCTTTTTTGATTTCTGTCCGAGTCACGAAGGAACGGTTCAAAGAACTTGATCTTGCACGCATTGATAAAAAGGCTTGCCTGAGAAATCTTGGGGCCCAAGTTTCCCCAAGGCCCTACGAAGTTCAACCAGTGAAACCCATTGTCGATTTTGACATGGTTGATAAGAGATTTGTGGAGCAAAGCAATATACTATCGGATCTCGAATCCCGCCCAAACCTTATGGATTTGAATCCATTTGAATTTGAGAATTTGGTGGGGAATCTCTTCAAACAACTTGGCCTTGAATCCAAACTTACCAGGTCTTCAAAAGATGGGGGTGTGGATGTTGTGGCCTACGATGTTAGACCCGTCATAGGTGGAAAAGTTGTGATTCAAGCAAAAAGATACAAAAACACCGTTGGGGTATCTGCCGTCCGTGATCTTTATGGAACAATGATGAACGAGGGTGCCAATAAAGGTATTTTAGTTACTACGAGTGGATATGGACCAGATGCCTTCGAATTCGCCAAGGATAAGCCTATTGAACTTCTCGATGGCGGTCAGCTGCTCTATTTGTTGGAGCAGGTTGGAGTAAAGGCACGGATTATTTTCCCTGATGATGGTAAAGTGTGACATCGATTTTACTAAAAAATCATAGATGGAAGCGTAAGATCAGTCTTGCGATAGGCAAAATGTTGGAAAAAAGGGACTCCTCCCTGAAATTTTCTATTCCCAAATCTTAAAAAACGATGCGTATTCCAGTGGAAATAGATAATGGAGATATACCCCAGTTCTATGCAATACACTGCTCGTAAGAATAAACCTAGGAGACATCATGACAGTAGATAATGATCAGTATGTTCAGACTATCAATACAATTAATGATTATAACGATATTGTTAAATTTTATGCTGCAAAATGGAGAAATCCAATTGATCCTATGTTCAGACCATGGTTTCGAGGTCAGGGTAAACATGATGATCCCTTAATACCTTCTCTATTTCGAGAGAAAGATAAGTACGATGAATTTTGGATGACTACATTATTCCGTAATCGTGCTTTACCTTTAGGTGAAGTTCCTGAAACAGAGAGATTAGACAAATGGTTGTTTTTAATGCGCCATGTTGGTTTGCCAACAAGATTGCTGGATTGGACAGAAAGTTCTTTGATCGCTCTTTTCTTTGCTGCTAAAGATGCTTTTGATAATACAAAGAAAAATGTTCAAGGTGACAAAAAACCTGCCGTTTGGATTATTCATCCGTTGGAGCTAACACATTTTTCATGTGGCAGGCCTGCATTCCCTAATACTTGGAGCCCCATTAATATTGGCTCCCAATATTTTGCATTAGCCTTCCAACAGTTTAATAAGCCAGAAGCTAATTATCAAGAAATTAAAGAAAATTTGGATAATTTATATAAACAAAATTTGCCAATTACAAATGGTGAAAATGTGTCAGAATGTTATATGCGATTTTATAGGTCATATCCAATTGCTGTGCAATCTGTTTATATTCATCCCAGAATGCATGCTCAGAAAAGCGTTTTTACTATTCATGGCCTCTTAAAAGAAGATTTTGAAACACTATTATTAGGAACGCACTTTTTAGAAAAAAGATTCTTTAAAAAAATAATTATAGATGCTTCACCTCAGTTTATATTAGATGATTTAACGAGAATGGGTATTACTGAATCTTTGATATATCCTGACCACGAAGGTTTAGCAAAAGAATTAAGAAGTCATTATGATATACAAAGAGAGTTAGGACTTAAATAACAAAAGGTGTGCCTTTTTTCCCTGCTTCTCAAGGACCTAAAAACCTAGAGGAAGACCTCAGAATGGAAGAATTTCAGAATAAACCTGGTGCTTATTCCCCTTTTTTTCTTGCTTATTCCAAACGAAATCTTCAGTTAAATAAACCTGCCACAACTGTACATAAATAGGTGAACTAATCGAGATTTGATCCGATACCGCCACTCATGCCCAATACATTTTGGGACACCTCAGCAATACGGGACTCGTGCCAGTTTTTTCTTTATATTCCCTTAACGACTACCTATCATCCATTGGTAGGGTACAGACGTTGGGGGATAGGGGTGTCTGGAAAGGGTGTATAAGAGGGCACTGGATACTCTGCTGCTAATCGCCAGGATGCACCAGGACAAGACTTTTCTATAGAGGGATATTCAGGGAAGAGGAGAGGAAGCGATTTGTCTTTCTGTATGTCCAAAGGTACTGTTTCAGATTTGGGAGGATTTAAAGGTCAGTAGGCCAATAGGTCAATAATCTGAAACACAAAACTTTAACTGAAACACCTCCACTTAATCCCTCCTTTGCTATTTAGCAAATCTGTTATTGATCCATCCCTCCTGTCCACTCTCCAATTTTACAGCATACCAATCGCCGTACTCCCCAAGTAGAATTAACTTATCTCCTTGCTTGACAGTAGTAACGATGGGAAATTCGTTCCCAGCACCTGAACGGATATTTGCATACATACCAGTTACAACGACTTTATTAACGGTTGGCGGGGGTGTAATCGGGGGGAGTGTAGCAGGTGTGAATGTTTGAGGTTTTGCAGCCAAGGGTGGAACGGATTCTGACGGAGTTTGGGCTTTTTGAGGGAGAGATGGTTGGGGCTTTTGAGTAATATCAATTCCCTTATTAGGTGGCAATTGAGTCTCTGGGAGAGAAGGTTGGCTACCCTTGAGGTTGTATGAGACTAATTGAAAATCTTTGACTGGACTGACCCAATAATCTGTCTTTTCATATATAACCTTGACATAAAATTTAATCTCTGGTGAATACCATATATATGCTTTTGACAGCCATTCGTAGCCTATATTCGTGGTTATATTAGTCTGCTTCAGTTCAATTTTATAGGCTTTGAACGTACCAGCGGGAACAGTGACATTCTCATAAGACATGACTTCATATTCAAGCAGGAAATTATGTTCCCTAGGTAGATAAGAAGGTCTGGCTGTAATTGTTGTATCCCACTTTTTACCCACGTAGAGTGGAAAATCAAAATATAGAATTACTCCATTTGTTGATTTTGTTTTCCTCCCCTTAGGAGTTAAATACGCTACTGTACGTAGAGTTTTTTTGTCTCGACAAGGTTTGCTGGCCTCATAGGTAGACCTTACAATGTAAATATCTTCTTCAATTCCTTCGACCGTTTCCTTCCACTCGCTGTTATCCTCAAATCTGAACTTCCAAGAATCTCCAATATTCCAAACAGGGGCATTCCACTTATCTCGCTGCATAGAATGATCGGGCGGCAACTTTGGCTTTTCGCTTGGGGCTTCCCCACGTATTACCTTAGCTTCCTTAGTTTTCTCGATTGCAGTTTCACGTTTTTGGATAGTATCAGGTTCTTTCGGAGGTGTACTTGAGGTTGAGGCAATTACCTCGGTTTTTATCTGTGAGGAGGTGGACTTGAGTGCCTGAATTATTTGGTTAATAGTCGTTGCTTGTATATTTTCTGCCGATTTCACAACTTGATCTTGAAAAATGTCCCCACGAGTCGGCCTTTTCCATGGCGGAAGAATTTGTTTTTCAATCGGCGCATTGCCTATAGAAGAATATTTTTGTTCAAAGATTACAATGTCTCCGTCGAAGTTATCCGAAATCTTTGTGTCAAATGTACCACGTAAGAAACCTGTCGCGACTTGATCAAGCAGGGGTATTGCAGGCCCTGCCATTAAATCATCATCTTTGCTTCTTCGGTGAACTGTAGCCTCTATATGACCTAAATAGACAATTTGGCTTTGCTTAAGTTCAAAATCCGAAAAAACAGGTATATAAAACGTACCGTACGGATTCCCAATTCCGTTCCTACTGAAACCGTAGAAACGGCCAATTTTATAGGAGCCAGGAGGGAGACACATAGTAATCAAATATTCATTGTAGTATTCATGTGTTACGTCGCTATAGGGTTTGTCAACAGTAAATCTAAATTTGTCACCACTATCATACCATACTGTCATAGATTCAACAAACGGTTGGTACTTCGGCTTGTACCGATTGGAAACCTTTAATGTCATGAATGCTACGGACTCCTGGGGAACCGCGAGACATTGAGTCTTCTCATTCAATGTCACAGGCTTTTCCTTTTCAGAAACCGAAGTTGGTATAGTTTGTGATGATGCGCAACCTAACATGATAACCGACATTAGACCAAACACTATGTCTATTCTCGTTTTCATCTCATCTTACCTCTTCTCATTTGATGGAGTTGATTTCTTTTCCCTTTTAAATAACGCCCTAAAGCCTAATCAATTACTTTCTTCATTTTCACTCGCTGTTTCTTCCTTCCCTTTTCCAAGCCTCAATCTTCTTTATTAGCCATTCAATTCTTGCAGGGCTTATATTTAGAATTTTTGCAACCTCTTTTTCTGTATAACCATAATCAAGTATCAAATCCGCTATACGATGTTCTACAGGATCATCTGTTATCTCACGAACTATCACACTTGCCTCCAATCGTAACCACTCATCATCATCAAACCCTTCATAGGTGGGATCTGGTGAGTCTTCGCCCATTAATTCCCCGTTTATGTCGATAGGTCTTTTTTCTACACATACGTCGTAAATATCTTGTTCACGGTTGCCTTTAAAAAGCCTTAATTTCTTCTCCATTTATTTCCTCTGTGATTGAAACGGGAGGGTCTCCGTACCATTAAATGGTTTAGTGAACTCTCACATTCCGCTAAACCCCTTTCGCCTGTTTCTGTTGATCCTCACAAATTTGCTTTATGTTTAGACAAAAAGTATATAAATCAGTTCCCTCAATATCGGCCAGTGTCATCAGTTTAATTATTTCATGGTTTTTTGACCTCACAGTTTTTGATTTTTTCCCCTCCACGATGAATCCCATTTGTTCATCAACACTAATATCAAATTTCAATTCCGTTAAATTCTTGGGCAAGGAATCTCCAAAACATTTCTTCAGAGCATCTAAAGTAACGTAGTTCTCTATCGAATAGCGTTTTAATCTATGGCACATTATTCCATGTTCCTTACAATTTTTCTCAAATCTTGTTCTGATTACTTTGCTGCCAGGGTCAGAATCAATTAGGGAAATCACATTTTTCCTATCAGCGAAAACCGAGAGGTCTAAATCAGCCATTATGTCTCCACCTAATGGCCAATATTTTATATTGTATTTGTCACCTAATCCCATCCAGCCACAAATAGTAGAAATTATGGGAATGTCTGTTGGCCCCTCTGTCAAAACTACAACATCAGATAAGATATTGTCCGTTACGGAGTAACCCAAATTATAAAGCATTTCTGACTTACTTGTCTCATCCGAGACTTTGACCTTCTCATCTATTTCCGAATAATATATTTTATCAACAACGTACGGATTAAGGAAAACACTTGAATGAGTCGAAAATATAAATTGCTTTGATTTTATAGTCTTTACAAAAGATAAGAGTTTTTTCTGCATCTCAGGATGCAAATGACTTTCAGGTTCCTCAACCATGGTAAAACTATAATCAATGTCTAATGCAAAAGTTACGATAACCAAAACATCCAAGAGTCCCAATCCACAGGAATCTGCACTTATCCACCCCCCTTTATCCCTCCTAAAACGTGGTGTTAGGATATTTCCTTTTGCTGCAGTAATATCAAAATGATGGCCTGTTATTTCATTGAAAGCTTCTTGAATTTTTTCATATGTCTTAGAAAGAGGCGACTCCGAATCCTGGTTTTTTAAATAAAATAGCTTATTCGTTAAACCCCCACCAGAAGGTGTTATTTCCTGACTGGTTTGAATATTCACTGTCGTCTCTAAATTTCTTTTTGGAGGGATCAAAATCGGCCTAAAATTTTGACTGTCTTTTCCAAAGAAGCCTTTAATCAAATCCCTAAACTCAAAAACACTGGGTCCAAAAGATTTCATGACTTGATCCGTTTGAAGGTTTGCACGAAATCCATTTGTAATTTCCTGCTCTTCGTCTGAAAACCAAACAGTATTATTTTCTGCCAGTCCTCTTATATACTTTTCAAACCACTTTTCAGAATTTTGTGTGGCAGGATGCGAATATCGACTAATTTGAGGAGCGAATAGTTTTTTGAGCCAACCAACGTCCTCAACTTTTTTACCGATTGCCACTTTATCCTTAGAAATGATGGCTTCCAATATTGATGTTTTGCCGCTGTTGTTCTTCCCACAAATGATATTAATATGACCAAGATTAGATAAGATGACTTCAGAAATACCTTTATGGTCTTTCACTTTTAAGAATTTTATCATGAAGAACTCCTTCTACGATTATTAGAACAAATGAGTTTGGTAAAGTCACTATGCTAAATGAATAGAGACACTGTTCCTCTTCAGAAACGGAGTCTCAAATTCACCTCGTGACCATATACCGACCCGATGGGTTAGAGGTCGATAGTGGGAACTTCAGTTTCGGTTATAGTGTACTAAATGAGGAACAGGGTGTCAATGAGAATTGGAGAACTCGAAGGATTGAGGCTGTTTCAGATCTGTGAGGGATTATGACTGAAGGGAGTCGTGCGAGGGTCTTTATTATATCCCCTTAGCGACTACTTATAATTTAATGGTAGGGTGTACGTGGCGGGGGGATAGGGGGTAGGTCAACTGGTGATTAAGGATTTCACCTAAAGAGAAATAGAGTATCCACATTGGAAGAATTGTGAATTGTGATTCAGAGAAAAAGTGGCGTCATTTCTTATTTAATTCAGGCTCAGACCTCGTTGAATCATTTACGAAGGCGAGGGCATAGTATTCGAGCCTTGCTACCTCTCCCATCTTTCTCAAGTCTTTCCCCTTCCTGTATTTTTTTCTAACCTCACAGGGAATTGTGACGTAAGCAAAATAAAACTTCTTTCTGTTTCTTCGCTTAGAAAATGGTTTCTCACCGCAGTAATCGGAGAAAAACCTATTGCCTCCACTATGCCTCCGATTCCCCTCTATAGCACTTAAGAACTGATAAATTCTTTGTTCCACCCCCCCTATCGAATTGCTCATCCCGATATAGAATACATCCTCAAGTGATATTTTCTTTCCTACTAAATCCCTTTTTGAATAAGCGAGCAAATAAACACCAGGAAATCTTACACCCTTACAGCCTGATATATCGTCTCTTAACTCTTGCCATGTGCTGGAAAATAGTTTCTTAAAATGACGCATATTTCATCTCCTCGTCCATAAATCAAGTCTTTAATGAACACTCATTCCTTGATATTCCATCCTTGAATTATCAATACCTTGCGGGGCGTAATTTCTGAGGGATTTATGAACAAGCCCTATGCTCATGTTCATCTCTTTGGAGATTTTTCTAATAGAGAATCCCCGCTGACG
>Ga0326728_10014919_pt1 | contig 16322 bp, 15 predicted proteins | sample MB3enrmetagenome_FD_207602 | JGI IMG/M metagenome (GOLD analysis project Ga0326728, IMG submission 207602) | Lab enriched peat soil microbial communities from McLean, Ithaca, NY, United States - MB31MN | ecosystem: Environmental > Terrestrial > Soil > Wetlands > Peat | place: USA: New York...
CGGACTGGCGAGTTCTTCCGTGATTGGCACGGGATCCTCCTAGAATGTGCGTTGCGAAAGGATTCAGAACGGAACGTCTATAATCTAAATCTTGGCCGTCATCAAATCTACCTGATGTGATGGTGCTCCGCGTTACGCAGGCCTTTTCGTCGAGGAATTGAAAAAAGAGGGATTAGGTCAAACAGTGCCAAAATATTTGATCCTACAGGAATTTAGCGGCCAACCAGGTCATTCGAACGTGTGGGTAGTGGTGACTAGCCGGGGCTCATAATTTACCGACGTGAACGGCGCGTACAACATCATGAGAAAAGCATTCCCCGACGCGATTCGATTCGCACGAGGGGATAGACGGTGTGCGTTACACCCTGTTAGGATCGACATTACCTAGCGAAGGAGATCTAATGGCATCATTTGTTTATGAAAATGAACAATTTGAAAGATTTTCATAACGTCCCCGGCATTGACTTCTGGGATTTATCACACACGTGAATGTGCTATCAAGCAACAACAAGGACGATAAAATATACCAGAAACAGATTCCCGAGAATGATACCGACGTCCTTGATGTTACCGGCTGCATCCTTGGATCGAGGGGTTCGATAGATGTACATCGCCGCGAACGGTACGAATGCAAAGGGAAGGATGTTTATATCAACCGTGAGCACAAAGAGGACAACACCAAGCACGAGCACGATCAAGCTGAATAGAAAAACGATAAAGCGCACCTTCTTTGGACCATAAGAGGCCACGGCTTCGCTGTCAAGGGCCTCGTGCATGAACTGGGACAGGATGCCATAGGCATACAACGTCACCAACCAGAGCCATTCCACGGCGGTCGTGGGAAGGTGGATCGTGAAGTAAGGCATCACGATCTCGGCGAAGACCTGGACGAGCGCGCTCGCGACCGGCACTTTCTTCATGCCGAAGTTATAGACAATGATGAGCACGATCGCGATAGCGATCCACGCCCCGTTCAATGGATCGGCCACGATGGCGGGAATAAAGCACAACCCGGCGAGGGCAAGGGACCCGACCGCGATCGCCACGAGTTCCTTGCGCTGCCACCCGAGGTCCCTGTCACGGTCGATCGCATCGTTGATGACGTTCCCTGTTATGCCAAGGAGTGCCCAGCCGAGGATTGTCCGGATGCTACCGAGAAGCGGTAGATGGTTCACGTACAGCGCGATGATGCAGGGAAGGACGACCGAAAAAAGATAATCGAGACGGACCACGTTCCATCGGTTCTGCATAGAATGCACCACGAACGAGGGATTCCGGAAGTAGATCGAAAACAAATCAGAGACGGGAGAAAAAGTGCAGGAAAACTAGACGTATTCCCCTGCTTGTTCCAAGAGCTTCTTGATCAGGTCGAGGAACGCCTCGTCGACGTTGGTCCCGTCCTTGGCGCTGGTCTCGATGAAAGAAATGGCGGTGATGCGGTCGGACAGTTCTTGGCCCATCTCGGTCGAGACCTTTTTCATGTCCTCCAAGTCGGCCTTGTTGCCAACAACCATGTACAGAGCATCCTTGCTCGCGTTTTCGGTAAAGTCCTTGAGCCATTTTTTTTCGAGGTTCTGGAAGGTCTCCACGCGGGTGATATCGTACACGAGCATCGCGGCCGAGCACCCTTTGTAATATAACTGACGAACCCGGTCGTATTTTTCTTGGCCCGCGACGTCCCAGAGGACCAAGTTCACGAGGATTTCCTTGCCATTGGTGTCAGTTATGTTGAGTTCCTTAAGGATTAAATTGACTCCCAATGTGGGTTTATATTCTTTGAGGAACTTCTTTTGGATGAAACGGCTTATGAGGGATGTCTTTCCGACTGCATAATCTCCGACAACCACGCACTTGTAAACATAATCTGGTTCTCGTTCCATGATCATCACGGTTTAGCACATTCGCTTCAATTCAAAGGTCGACACGTTGTCCTTGTTGGTGGGTGGCGTCAGCTCCGTTGTTTCGTATTTCCGGCCATCGGTAGACGAGCTCGTCGCGGCCTGCTCGAAGAACCCAGCCCACACGTAGCATCCGGGGATGCTTGCCTCGAACGGATCGTTGTGGATTTCAAACTTGATGTCGCCATCCGGCTCCCTCGAGAGCTTGATGTCCCAGTCGCCGTCGATCCATGACTTGAGCTTCTCGATGAGCGTTTCAAGGCTGTAGCCGTAGGGGGCGAGGTAGATGGCAAACTTCCGCCCGGTTTCCTTGAGAATTGCCTTCGTCCCGAAACCAAGCAGACGACTCATGGCATTACTGAGCTTGATCAGGTCCTGCCGGGGGAACGAGGCCAAGAGCGAGGGGCGTCGAACATTGGAATAACTTTTCAAGCCTGCATAGGACAGTATGGACTCCCGGCCATCTTCACCCACGATCTCGTCCAAGGCATCGAACAAGGCCGAGAAGATGACCTGCTTGACCTCTTGCTTCTCCTTCCGGGGCGCGGCCTTCTTTTTTCCAGCTTTTTTCCCGGCCTTCTTTGCCCCGCCGGTCTTCTTTGCCCCACCAGCAGTCGACGCACGAGCAGTTTTTCGCTTTGCCACGGTTCCACAGACCTTCGCGTGTTTATGACGTTGATATGACATAGTTCCGGAGAGATATATAAAAAATAGGTTAAAGACCGAGAACTTCCCCATCGAGGTACGCAATGCCTGTTTGCTCGAAACCGCCATGACGGCCATTATACCAGAGCAACCACTTGGATCCGTCGAATATCACGTATGGTTTATAGCAAGCATCGTGATCCCATGATTCTTTCGTCGGGGAGATGATTGGGTTTGCCGGATGGCGCTCCCAGCCAATGATGCCATCTCGGGATCTGGCAATGCCGATTCGAGCGTGATAAAGGTCTGAAAAACCGATGTAAAACATCACGAACCAATCGCCCAACTGGAGCACTTGGCAAGCAGCGACTCGGTCCTGTTCCCATAGATCACGATGCTTCCATTCCGGCGCGCCGGGTTAAAGATTACCAGTTATCGCGCTGCAGGAAGAGGACTCGAACGATCAAAAAATGAGGAGAATTGAATTGGATTCAGGCGAGAATGATGGCGGGCCTGCCGGGAATTGCTTGGTCCGCCTTCTTCTCGGATGAATCCTCTTGTGACAGGATTTCGACCTCGACACCGAATTTTTTTGCGAGCATCGCCTTGATATCTTCGTTGGCCTTCAGTTCCGCCTCTTGATCGGCAAAATGCGTGCTAATGCTGAAGGGATCCTTGGCCAGCTTGCCCACGAAATCCGGGATGGCCTTCCCGAGCGTCTTGAGTTCCGGATCCGCCATGAGCGCCTTGATCACGGTTCCGACGGGAGTTTGTTCTTTCAGCATCGGGAGGGCTCGGGTCAAGGCTGCATACTTCCACCCCGCGGCGACGACGAGCGTGATCTTGTTTTCTGGTGATGTTCGTTTTATAATCTTCAGGATGGCCAGGATGTCGTCGACAACTGCATTGTAAAATTTCCACGCAGATTCCATCTCGGGCGTCACCCATTCCTCGTCGACGGCTGGCCAGCTCGCGGTAGACACGAACCCCTCCTTGCCCTGCAGTGACCACGCCTCCTCGCACAGGTGAGGCATCACGGGCGAGAGGACGAGCGTGATGACCTCGACGCACTTGGCCCACACGTCCTCGGTGGCACCGTTCTCGACGTAGTCCTTGAACGTGTCGACGAGGCTGAAGATGGCATTCAGGGCATCGCGGATGGCCATTTCTTCATAACATTCCTTGGCTTGCTTCAGGGTCCGGTTCATGTGGAAGAGCATGAAGTCATCGAACACGTCCTTCTCGGCCTTGAATACCTCGGGCTTGATCGCGAGCATGTCAAAGACCCGGCGCACCTGCCGGTTGACGTGCTCGACGCCTTCGTCTGACCACTCGATGCCCTTGTCCGGGTTGGCCGATGCCAGAATGAATGCCCGCGCCGTGTCGGCCCCGTACTGGTCCACGATGATCTGGGGTTCCACGATGTTCCCATAGCTCTTGGACATCTTGAGGCTCTTCATAATGTACGGCTGTCCACATTTCAGGCAGGTCCCGTTTTCCGCTTGTTCGGCGAGACGGAGGAATTGGTTGTCATTCTCGCAGAACGGGTTGTCCTTGTTGATCATGCCCTGCGTGAGCAGCGCCTTGAAGGGCTCGTCGAAGGCGTGGAGGCCAAGGTCCCGGGTTGCCTTGGTCCAGAAGCGCGCGTAGAGCAGGTGAAGGATGGCGTGCTCGATGCCGCCGATGTACTGGTCCACGGGGCCCCAGTAATCCATCGCCTCGCGCCCGTAGGGGAGTTCCTTGTTCCAAGGGTCGATGAACCGGAAGAAATACCACGACGAGTCGACGAACGTGTCCATCGTGTCGGTCTCCCGCTGGGCATCCTCGCCGCACCTCGGGCACTTCACGTTCACGAATTCCTCGTTCGTTGCCAGGGGATTCCCAGAGCCGGTGAATTGGCATCCCTTCGGCAGCACCACGGGGAGCTGATCGTAAGGTACGGGCACCGGGCCGCACGAGGGGCAATGGATGATGGGAATCGGGGTGCCCCAGTAGCGCTGGCGCGAGATCAGCCAGTTCCGGAGCCGGTAGTTGATCGTGGGCTCCCCGAGCCCCTTCTCCTTGAGCATCGCCCCGATGGCGACAATGGCTTCCCGATTGTCCATGCCCGTGAACTCGCCCGAGTCGACCAGCTTGCCGTCGTCCTCGTAGGCGCGGGCCATTTTTTCGACGTTAATTTCCCAATCGGGGGGTTGCACCACGATCTTTATAGGAATGTTGAATCGCTGGGCGAATTCGAAGTCCCGCTGGTCGTGGGCGGGCACCGCCATTACGGCGCCGGCGCCGTACTCGTAGATCACGAAATTGCCGATGTAGATCGGAATCTCCTCGCCGCTCACGGGATTAATGGCTTGCTTGCCGATGAACATACCTTTCTTCTCTGAATCTGCCGACATGCGCTCGAACCGGTCCTCTTGTAGGACCTCGGCGAGGAACGTCCGGTAATCTGCCTCGTATTCCGTGCCAGTGACCCATTGCTCGACGAGCGGGTGCTCGGGGGCGAAGGTCATGAAGGTCACGCCGAAGACGGTATCGGCCCTCGTCGTGAAGATTGGGATCTCCTCGCCCGTGTCCTTGATCGTGAACTTGATGATGGTGCCCTTGGACCGACCGATCCAGTTCTCCTGCATGATCTTGACCCGGTCGGGCCATTTCAGGTCCTTCAGGCAGTCGAGGAGCTCGTCGGCGTATTGCCGGATGCCCAGGAACCACTGCGACATGCGTTTCATGGTGACCTTGCTGTTGCATCGCCAGCATCTCCCGTCGCCGACGACTTGCTCGTTGGCGAGAACGGTCTGGCAGCTCGGGCACCAATTATTGTAGGCTTCTTCCCTGGTGACAAGGCCCTTCTCGTAGAACTTGAGGAAGAACCACTGGTTCCAGCCATAATAATCTTCCGTGATGGACTGGACTTGACGGCGCCAGTCGTAGGAGAACCCGATTCGTTGCATCTGTGCCTTGATCGCGTTGATGTTCGCCCAGGTCCACTCACCCGGATCGGCACCGTGATCGATCGCCGCGTTCTCCGCGGGGAGGCCGAACGCGTCGAAGCCCATCGGATAGAGCACGTTGAAGCCGGTCATTCGTTTGAACCGAGCCATGCAGTCTCCAATCGAATAATTCCGCAAATGACCCATATGGAGCCTACCGCTGGGATAAGGGTACATTTCCAGCACGTAATACTTCTGTTTCGCTGTATTGATTTCAGATTCGAAGATCTTCGCATCGGCCCATTGCTGTTGCCATTTCAACTCGATTTCTTGTGGATTATACTCGATAGGAGCCATGTAGGTTCGCTTTTTTTGTTTGAAAGGAAATTTGATGCTCAACAAAAAGAATGCCAAGAAAAAAAATTACCGTTTTCAGCCTTCCGAGCCCTCCCGTGCGTCGGTCAAGTAAAGGACCGTGATTGAGGCGTGGATCCAAAATCGGCCCGGTCAGATGCCCGACCCACGAATCGCTGCAAACTTTCCAACGAACGGCGTTAAAGGAACAGTTCTTGGGCCTTCATGACGATATTTGTCATATCCAGCCCGGTAGGGAAACCTGCCGGAAAAGTTGCCGTCCAGTGCCATGTTTTCCAGTCCGTTCACCGGCATTACTCACAATTCAAGAAAAAAATCAAACAGCGATGATTTCAATTGATCAATCTCCCATTCATCGAACGCGCCCACGAGGCGTTCAAGGTGCAGGACTTTGAAGGCGCCTTGAAATATTACACGATAGAGCTCAACAAAGATAAAGAAAACATTACTATTATGAATAATATTGGATTTATCCACTATTTCACATACCATCTCAAGGAAGCAAAAGAATTCTTTTCCCGGGTCGTACAAATCGACGAAGATGATCAAATTGGTTGGTTTGGGCTGTTTCTCGTCGCCCGAAAGCAGAAAGACACGAATCTCGAGCGCATGTGCCTCTTCAAGGTGTATCAGATCAACGACCTGCCCTTCGACATGTTGCTGGAGAACATCGATTCATTCCTCAACAATTGAGAAACCTCCTTTTTTCATCTCACGTCGCGGGTTTCGCGCCCCATTGATTCAATTTTGCCAAGCCTGTAACGATAACGCCTTCCAGACAGGCCACGACGCCCTTGTTTTTGAACCACGGTGCATTAAAATCACGTGGTAACCATGACAACTATCGTGCTCCTCGACTCGAATTTCATTTTCGCCCCGCTTCAATTCACGATCGACATTTACGAGGAGATTCCCAAGGCAATTGAAGGAAAGTGCACCATGATCGTGTTGTCGGGCGTGAAGCAGGAAATCGTCTCGAAGAACACGCGCCTGAAGGACCGTGCCGAGAGCAAGCTCGGCGTGGCGGCCCTGCAACTCCTGGCCAAGAAGGTCGGGGAGGGACGGGTCACCCTGCTCCAGTTCCGTCGCAACACCGGGGAGCCCGTGGACGATTACATCATCCGGGCTGGGGTGCGTATCAAGGAAGATCCCGCCGAATTTTTCCAGGAACCCGTTGAGAATGTGGCCATCGCGACCAACGACCTGCCCGTGAAGAAAAAAAGCCACGCCGCGGGCCTGCTCGTTCTGCACGTCCGGGAGAAGCACCGGGTCGTGCTCGCCTCAGGCTAATGCCTGCTCGAACTTTTTCTTGCGCTCGATGATCTTGCCGGCCGAGAGATCCTTCCAATCACGTCCCATCAGCCACGCACCGATGAACATGTAGAACGCGGACAGGACCTTGTCGACGGTGACGCCGAAGTAGACCAGCGGGAGGGCCACGATGATGAAAAAAATGCCAACCGCGGCCTCGTGCACGTGCAAACGGAATATCTCGAACCGGAAGATTTCCACGTTAATCTCGCCCGCGAACCCGGACAAGAAGAACCCGACCGAGATGATCGATGTTGCGATGCCGTACGTGGCGAGCACGTCGAGTTGCACGTGAAACACGTAGTAGAAGAATGCATATAAGCCAATAAACGCGAACGAGAGCGCGACAAAGAGGACCTTTGCCTTTTTCCCCTTCCGCTGGGTGGGCAGGAATTCAGCCTCCACCAGCCGTGCCTGTTCCTCGGTAAGCCCGAATTCACGCATCCTCTCGCGTCGTTCGGCGATCACGCGTTGGATGTCGGAGGCCCGATCCCTGAATTCCGAGGCGATCGTCAGCAACAGGAATCCGACGCAACTGGCCCCGGACAGGCTCCATGAAACGATACCTTTCATCTCCATCCCGTTTGGGCCTCCAAAAACGTGGAACGCGAGCAGCAAGCCGTAGACGAAGCTGGCGATGAGGGCGAAGGACAGGATCCAGAGCCCAAGGAGCCGGAAAAACCGGATAACCGTGAGGGGTTGATCGATCTTCGGGCGATTTTTCTCGCTAAAGACGTCCAAGTCCTCGTTCAGGCCGATGCGGTCCTTGATCTTGTTCCGCAGCGGTTTCACTTCCTGCGGGATTTCCGGGCCTTCCGTGGCACGCGCATCGTCTGTATCTTGCATGAATCTTCATCATCCGTGGCACATGGAATGGTCTTGGGCGTTACATTGATTCAGGTACTCGACATCTATCGGGTCCCGTATAAAGGTTACGACCACCGGATCAATCACGGCTCCCGACGAAACGAGCGGGATCGTGGGCCTTGGGTCGAGCAGGCCACGCGTTCCATCGATAGATTGGCCGTTTCGGGATTCCTTGTTATAGATTGAATCACGAATCTATTTAAATCTAGGGCAAACAAGCCGAGTGGGAAACATCGGTTCCGGTCCACCGACCGGGAGGCGGGAAAAATGAGTTAATACTTTTATTCGCAATCATCCAACACGCGGAAGAATCGGCATCGAGTACACTGAGCCACGATCTTCTCGCACCCGTCTGCGATGATGCGGCGCTTTACCAATTTGCCCAGACACTTCTCGCACGTCTTGTCCCAATCAAACTCGAGGCTGGGTTTGACAGTTGAGGTCATGGTCATTTTCTTCCCGATGGATGGCTTTGTATAACTGAATTACTATCCTAATACATTATTGACAGAACTTATGATATTTATGCTTTTGTTGGTGTTTTATCCTCGGCTGGATTGTTTTCACAACTCCACCTTAAAAAGGGAGAGTGCCACGCGGAGCATATAAACATGACGCGTCGCCGAGAACCAGCCCCCCAAGGCTAAAGCGCACCTTTATTCGGTTTAATTCCCTCTTCCAAGATGGTGTTTCTACATCATTGCTTTTATCACCAAGAAAGGAGAAATCAAACCCGATCGGGCAAGGAATCGAGCTGAGCTATCTTCAAGCCAGGTGTAATCTAATGAGCAGTTCAGGAGCCTATGTGAGCCTAAAAGAGTTCGATGGTGGCAAGGGGTGGAATGCCCGTGTCCACGCGGACGGGTTGAGATTCCTGCCGGTTTTCGAGAAAATCACGGGTGACCAAGTCGCCGAGATCGCCCGATCGATCGGGGGCCAAGTCTCGGAGAATAAATTCTACGAGAACGTGGCGTGGGCGGTTCAAGTCCAACCCCTTCCCTATCTCGAAGTGTTGATGATTCTCACGCTCGATCCCGAGTTCGGAAACGATTTCCTGACCTATTACTCGAGATCCGCGCTCGGCCGGGTTCCAACTGAGGACATAATCGTGTACTCGTGGACATTCGCAGCGATTCTCGCGGGGGAAGCCAGGCGCGTGCTCGGTGGATCCGAACCAAGGCAGGAGCGGGAGGAGATGGCCCAAGCAGTGCTAGACGAGCGGCTCGCGGTCTTCAAGTACGTCGATGCGCAAACAGCCAAGGAAGTCGCCGAAAGGATCGGTGGTAGGAGCATCGACATTGAAGGCGCTTGGTGGGCGATCGAGAAGGAGCCGCTCCCCGGGCTCGTGATCGACTACCTGCTGCGGGGCGAGGATGGCGAGATACTGTACAATGGCGAGGTTCTCGAACGGTACAGTCGCATGGCGCACTATTTCTTGTGGCTGTACTGCAACGCGATCATCAGGGAATCGAGGAGCTTGCTCGGAGACATGCTACCAAAACTATCAGATTCGGGAATTCTTTGACCATAGGCATTTATCGGCATGATGAGGCAATTCCTCGTAGGAAAAAAGGAAATATATTCCTTCATTTAGTACGGTATTCATTACGATTGGAAAAAAAGAGAAGAGAGTGCCACCCGGAGCATACATATCGGACGTTCACCTTTTCAAGGCAAGTCTATTCAAATGGGTCAATATCGATAGGAAGCCCCACCTTCATGAAAAACCTGGCAAAGGATTGGGACAGATGTTCTTTGTACGGAGAGAACAGGCTCAACCGGCGTTCGGTTTTTTTCACGTAGTCGATCAAGAAGTTGTATGGCACGCCATAGGCGTTACGAAAATCAACGACCAAGAAATCAAGGTCAAGGTCATCAACAGTGCCATGAAAGCCTTGTTTGCCGGGGGAGTTCCGTTCCACGAGCTTAACAAAGCTAGAGGGAGTCGGAGTCTAAATTGCGTGGCCGTGCATTGTTATACAATAAATTTAAATATTCGAACATGAACATTCGAAATCGAATATTTGAGTACGGGAGAATAATATGGGCAGATTACGATTATCGTGTAAAATTGCGTCAATATCGCTTGTAATAGTTACGGCCGTTCAGGCTATTATATCTCCGAGATTGCCCAATCTCGGAGTGATTGCATATGCGATGGCATATGCATGGATAAGTGCGCTTTTTGCATGGCTTTGGACATTTACAAGTATCGTGCTTTTGGTACTGGTGTGCATCGAAGGCGCATCGACCAAGAAGCCCTTGATCATCATCGGAGCGATCATCCTGTTTGGATTTTCGGCTATCATACAATTTGTCCAGTTCTTTATCCCAAGTACATTCTCTACCATGAATCTAAGGCTCTTCGAGATAGTTTCGATATCGAGTCTCGTCATGTTTCCTGTGGGCATGTTGCTGCTATCAATCGACGCTTTCATCGATAAACAGAAAAAGGTAGGTGCACTTGCCCTCGTTGCAACCGTCCTGTTAGCTATGATATATCCAGTTCAGGGTTTAATGCTCGTGGTAATGGTTTCATCGCTCGGCTGGATTCTTGCGGGGATCTTTCTCTTCATGCGAGATCCGAAAAGCAGGGTAACTCCTGGTTCCCCGAAAAACGTGCTCATTGCACTCGCGTGATACATTTTTCTCTTTTCTCGATCTTATGCTAAATTGGACGATTCAAGTCCCAGTAGAGTAAAGCACGAGGTTTGGACGCTCGTCTCGCGGGAGTTCAATCTCATCGATGTCGTTGACCATACTTATGGCGATGCATCTCGTCCTCGTGCCGCACGAGGCCGAGCGTGAGCTCCATGCCCGGCAATTACTCGTACACGATCAGCTCGTTGAATCATTTTAAAAGAACATCGACGGCCTCACGCAATTCTTCCGGGTATCAGGCAAAGCTCCTGAAACTGACGCCTTCCGAGCTACCTATGTTGTTCGGCTTGTCGACCACTGGAAAGGCCTCGATGGCCAAGTCATCGACCTTATCCCGCGTCACGTAGTAGCTCCTGTGCACCGGTATCCAGAGCTGCTGGCGATCTGCCCTTCACGCGAATACCCTTCACGCGATCGTGGCACGGGCCAGGTCGCGCATTCCCGCGAATTCCCTCAGCCATCCGAGGCGGAGGACGTGTTCAGGGCCACGGCGGCACGAATGAGAGTTTTCAGGGCCTCCTCGTTAACCTCGTCGCCTTCGTGGAAGTCTATGGCTCGCCTTACATTCCCCTCGAGACTGGAATTGAAGAGACCCGAGGGGTCATCCAACGAGGCGCCCCGGGGAAAGGTCATCTTCACGACAGACTTGTAGGTCTCGCCGGTGCAGATCAACCCGTCGTGGGACCACGCAGGTGTCCCCGGATTCGTGCGCTTCACCCACTTCCACTCCTCGACGACGTCTGGGTCGGCTTGCTTGATCAATGCCCGGAGGCGGGAAAGCATTTCTCCTCGCCAGTCGCCTAGCTCTTGGATTCTCGCATCAAACAGTCGAGATGCTTCATTTTCCTCGGCCGCGGAGCCATCATTTTCTGTCTCGGTTATGTCGTCATGCTGTTCGTCACTATTTTCTTCCGACACGTTTAGTCATACTCTGTTGATCTCTACCGTAAGTTTATGTTTCAGATGGATTCAACATCTGTGCTACCAACTCGGAAAAAAGAATTACTGCGTGCCATTATGTGAAAACGAGCACTCAACGGAGGCCGTGAAGCAATGTGCCTCGAACGGCGCGCCTGCACCATTCCAGCATGCACGCACGTGTAAAAATAAAGAAAATTCCAGCTGGCTAGCGCCAGACGTCCCGTAACAATCTTTTTTTGTTTTACCGCCACGCCATACATCATACACATTCCCGTGTCGCAATTCGCCTGCCGAGATGCATACCCGCACGCGGAATCTCGAGTTCGCCGGTTTCGGGTTTGCAATTGAACGTGCGTCCCGAGAAAGGGAACGTGGTTTAGATGAAAGGCGTTCTCATAATAGGCCGCATAAGATCGAGAAATTAAGAAGAATTGAAAAAGGAATAATGGCGCGGTAGGTGGGATTCGAACCCACGGGCACTTTCGTGTACTGACTGTCTGCTTCAACGGATTTGTTGTTGCCATAGCAGGCCAGCGCCATAGCCACGGTTTTTTCAAAAAAATCCGTCATAGCCACTAGGCGACTACCGCAGATGTGTGTGACCATCGACATTCCGACGTATCGGGCCGACGAGCACACGGCGTGATCATAAAATTGATTCCTCCCTAAAATTGATTCCCATCCAAGGCTTTTTTCCCGCGAGTGCGTTCCAAGCCGTATGGAAGGCATAAAACCGGGTATAAAGAGTTTCGCGCCCGGTCGGATTTGTATCTTCGGCGAGCACCAAGATTACCTGCACTTTCCCGTCGTGGCCGCGGCCATCGACCTCGGCATTTTCATCGAGTTCAAGGGATTCCACGACCCGGACGATTCGGAGATCAGCATCGAGATGCCAGACATCGAAGAGCACAAGATCATCGATATATCGGTCGATCCGCTTCCCTATTCGGAAAAAAGGGACTACCTCATCTCGACCATCAACGTGCTCAGGCGCGCGGGCATTGACATCAATCAAGGGTTCGATTGCGAGATGCACGGCACCCTGCCCATCTCGGCGGGTGCCTCCAGCAGTTCGGCCATGGTCGTGTCGTGGATCACGCTGCTCTGCGCTCTGTTCGCGCCCGAACGCCCGTCAAGGGAGCAGGTGGCGATCTGGGCGAACGTGGCCGAGGTCCAAGAGTTTGGCGAGGCGGGGGGCATCATGGACCACTTCACGAGCAGTTTCGGGGGCATCATGTGGATCGCCAGAATGGACACCTACGAGAGTATGCCTGTCCCGGACGACCTTTACATCGTGCTTGGCGACTCTCTCCAGAAGAAGGAGACCGTGGAAAACATCAGGGCGCTCCGCGCGAACGCCGAGGCGCAGATCGCCGCAGTTACCGCCAAGAAAAAAGGCTTCAGGGTGAACGATCCGAAATATCTCACCGATCAGTTCATCCAAGCCAACGCGCATGCGGGTCTCAAGCTAGACGACGATTTCCCGCTGGTCTACGCGCAGATGCAGGACGGCGCCATCACGATCAAGGGGGTCGCCGCCTTAAAGAAAGGCGGGAGCGATGTCGTCCAATCGATCGGCGCGCTCGTCACCGAGCACCATCGTTACCTGCGGGATTATCTCGGCATCTCGACGGACAAGGTCGAGACGCTCATCGATGTCGCCACCGCCGCGGGGGCCATCGGTGCCAAGATCAACGGCTCCGGCTTTGGCGGGACTATGTTCGCCTTGTGCACGAGCAAGGCCGCCCAGCAGCTCGTGGCGCACGCCATCGACGACGCCGGGGGCGAGGCCTACGAGATCCTGGTTTCCGAGGGCGCCCGGGTGCTCGATACAACGGGTAACACCGTGGCAGGGGATTGATCGAAATGGAAACAGCAAACTTTGTCGACATGTCGGACCTGCTCGAACAAGGTTACGAGCAAATCGCGCTTGTGGGACCATGTATGAAATTCGAAGAGAAAAAAACACAAAGTACGAAGGCACTTCATTGCCTGCTTAGAAGTCATTCAAACAAGGACCTTGAGATAATCATTTTGTGAATTTCTGACGTTCCTTGAGCATTGATAAACCCTAATGCATCATGAAGTTGAATCATGACCGGGTAATCCTTGCTCCACCCGTAACCCCCACATATTTTCACGGCGGATTCGGCAGATCTGGCTGCCAAATCGCATGCGTACCACTTGGCCATCGATGTCTGCACCGTGTGTCGAACCTTTTGATTATCCATCCAAGCGGCCTTGTATGCTAGGAGGCGTGCGGCTTCGATCTCGGTTGCTAACTCGGCGAGTTTGAAGCTTATTGCTTGGTTTTCTGATATGGGTTTACCGAATGCCTCCCTTTCTTTCGAAAACTTTACTGCGACGTCGAAAGCGGCCCGAGCTATCCCCACGTTACCTGCAGCCAAGACCAAGCGGGTCCTATCAAGAGTTTTCATGGCATAAAGGAATCCTTTGTTCTCCTCGCCAAGTAATCTTTCCGCGGGTAAAGCGCAATCATGAAATTCCAGCTCGTTGGTGTGGTGCACTTTGATTCCCCACCCATGCAATCTTTTCCCAACAACAAATCCGGGAGTGCCGATATCGACCACGAAAGCACTTATTCCCCCAGCACCTTTCGTGGGATCTGTTTTTGCAAAGACGGTAATGGCGTGAGCTATGTCACAATTGCTAATCAGGCGTTTTTTACCATTTAGAATGTATTCCCCGTCTTGTTTCTCTGCTACTAGATTCATGTTTGCAACGTCCGAGCCAGACCCCTCGTCGGTTAAGCCGAAACCATAAAAATGTTCTCCTTCTGCTATGGGGCGCAGAAAAGTCTCCTTTTGTTCCTCGGTTCCACCAAATACAATTGGCAAGCATCCTAGCCCGCAAACTTCGAGGAGGGTCAGGCAAGACCCACAAGCATAGGCGACTTCTTCGGCCACTATGCAAATGTCAACCGTGTCGGCATCCGTTCCACCAAACTCTTTGGGAATCCACATGTTCAGAAATTTCTTCTTAAATTTGTCGACGAGATCTCTATCGAATTTTTCATTTTGTTCCATATCATCTACTAAAGGAATAATTTCTTGTTGGCACCAATCATGCACTGAAGCTCTTAGTTCTTCCTGGTCCGGGGTAAATCCAAAATCTATGGGCATGTTTCGATCATCTCCATTTTGCTTTATTCGTTTAATCACTTTTGTCAGTAATACTTTCCAAGTAGCTTATTCTAATCTTTAACAATTAGATTCCCGCCACAATGCTTAAAAAATTGACCCCCCTATTTCATTAGGGAGCACACTGCCTTAATTCAGGAAAACAATTAGATGGCTCCTGCTCCAGCCGGAGAGGCTGCAGCATATGTACAAGAAGCAGTGACGTCACGGGAAAACCTCTTCGTATCGCATACCCACCTGTCGCGCCCCCGGTCGTCACTCGGGTTCCTGGCTTGAGGCTAGTACCGATTTAGTCGTGGCAGTAGCAATCGGGCATAAACTGCCGTTCGAAAAAATAGTTATAAATGCCGTAAACGGCACTGTCGAGGTCATTTATGGTCAGGTGCGCGTCATCGAGCGTACGCTTCGTTGCTTCGTAAGCATGCTCGCGATAGGCCTTGTCCGGGTGGCGTGCGCGGAAGAGGTACGCGCCGACCCCGATGACTGCAACGTCTCTCGTCATGTTGCATCATTTCCTCCATTTTCGGAGGAAGCTCCTGTGAACTACCACGCCTTGAAAGGCGTGGCTTCCATCGAGTCCACCACCGCTTCTACCACGGGTAGGGCTGTGTTTCGATGCAAACCATCGAGAAAGATTCCCGGTAGTTCCCCGTTCATGAGGGGTTCTTGCGATAGGAAACGGATCATGATATTGATGGCTGAATTCCTGTCCCTGTCGATGATGGTCCCACAATCGCAATATATGGTACGATCGGATAGCCTCCTGTTCCGTATCCGGCCGCAATTGAAACACGTTTTCGTGGTGAGCGATTCATCAATCCTTGTTACTCTTTTACCCACTTTTATTGCTTTGTAGGTCAAGAACTGGGCAAATCGTGCCATCGAACCCGTGTTCTGCAACGAGTGGTTCAAGGTCTTGTTGGCCTTGTTTCGCCGTGGATCGCCCGTGTCCTGCTTGTGCCTCGCCATGTCCTTGACATCGAGATCGCCGATGACGACGGTGTTGGCTCGGGTGTTCTCCACGACTTTCTTGGCTACCTTGTGCTGGAAGTCTCGCATCTGGTTTGCGAGTTTCCGCTTCTGTTTTACCAGTTTCTTGTTATAATGTTGCCATTTCTTGCTGAGCTTCTTGCAATGGTCACGCTTGGATTGGACTGCCTCGATCTTCATCTTCCAATAGAGGTCATCGCGCCGGTTCGGGATTTGCACGAACCTTCCTTGCAGGTTAACGGCAGTGATAATGTTCGTGATACCGAGATCGACGGCCTGGTACAAGCCATTATCAACGAATTCGGGAACGTGAACTTCGGCTTGGATGCACGCGAAATACCTTCCCTTCTCGTTACGAGTTATCTCCACTTGCTTGATCTCGGTGCATTGACTGATATCATCGGGTATCCACGGGAGATCGAACGTCAACTTCACCCGGGACGGGTGCTTGTGCGAGAACGTTATCGTTTTTTCCTGCCAGTTGATCTTGAACCCGCTCTGGTTGTAGCATATCGTCATGAAGTGGTGCTTGCCGCGGAAGGTAGGCGGCCGTGCATCCGTGT
>Ga0326728_10014920_pt1 | contig 16322 bp, 9 predicted proteins | sample MB3enrmetagenome_FD_207602 | JGI IMG/M metagenome (GOLD analysis project Ga0326728, IMG submission 207602) | Lab enriched peat soil microbial communities from McLean, Ithaca, NY, United States - MB31MN | ecosystem: Environmental > Terrestrial > Soil > Wetlands > Peat | place: USA: New York...
GATATTGCTCGATGGTAGAGTCGTTCACGACAGCGATGTCGAGCTTGCCGTCATTGTCGCAATCGAAGAGGGCGATGCCGCCGCCACCCATGGTTTCCACGAGATAGCGGCGCTCGGACGACGAGTGTGGAATGGCCGTGAGTCCCGCCTGCGCCGTAATGTCGCGAAAGTGCATGGGAGGCTTGGAGGACTTGTTCGAGATTGTTTGGCCGGTACTGCTTTCGGTGCGGGGCGACAGCAGTGTGGAGGATGGAAGCTGACCGAGACAGAGGGAAGCCGCCAGAGTACCCAGGACGACAATCCAGTGTCTTCGCATGAGCAATCACCGGCAAGCCGGCCCTATCGGGTTCGCGTTCACACTATGCACAGACTGAGCCACGGCGGCACTCCAACGCCCACCACACTAGATGTGGACCACGATTGCGTTCCTGCGGGCGATGACCTGCTTATTTCTGCGGACCCGTATCGTCAGGCTCTTCCTTGGCGGGTTCCACACGCATCGTGTGGTAAAGATCCCGGAGCTTCTCCTTCATATCCTTATATTCTTGGTATTCCTCGATCTCGTGTTGGGCTTCCGCGGTGCGTCCGGTTCGCCGATAGAGCGTGCTCAAGCGGAAATGGGCCACCGCACTGGTGGGATCAAGCTGAATGGCATGCTCGAGAAGTTGCTCGGCCTTTTCCGTCTGACCCATTGACGTCAAAACCTTCGCCATGCCGATGTTGGCTTCCGCATCATCGGGGCGCAGTTGCACGGCCCGCGTGTATCGGTCGTATGCTTCCTTGAGATCGTTTTTCTGGGTTGCGATGTCGCCCAGCCGGCACTCCGACGCTTCATCAAACGGATTGAGCGCCAACGCCTTTTTGTACTCGCTCTCGGCCTCCTCGCGGCCGGCTGCCGAACTGTTCAGCATCTCGGCAAGCTCATAATGGAGTCCGGGAAGCTGCGGGTCGATCTGGAGAGCCACCCGGAAATTCTCGATCGCTTCCGCCGCGTGTCCGTGTTTCGCCAGCTCGAGCGCAATTAATTCGTGCATGTGGGCGGATTTCGGAGCGACGACCATCAAGCTGAGCAGGGCCTCGTCGACAAGGTCCGAATAGATTCGGTAGGCGCTGTAGAGAATCGCCTCATTTGTGGGTTCCATTTCCCGCAGAATGCCGATGGTCACCGCGGCTTTACCCCGGTCCCCCGTTTGGGAGTAAAGGTCGATCAGCTCCATGCCGGTTTCAACACGAATCTTCCTCTCCTGCACCTTTGGAAATGCTTTCTCCAAATCGCCGCGAGCGTCCTTGAGATCGCCCGTGCGCTTTTCGCCGATGCCCAGCAGAGCCTGAATCTTCCACAGATTGGATTGCAACATCAGCGCGGCGCGGAGCTGCGGAATCGCCTCCGCATACTTCCCTTGGAAGAACAGCAGGACCCCCAGGTTGCCGCGGGCATCCACGTTTTTCGGGTCGAGAGCCACAATGGCTGCGAACTCAGACGCCGCCAAATCGAGCTTGTTCTCCTTCATGTATTCCTGTGCTTGGCGGGCGTGGGAGGCGATTTGCTGCTGGCGGCTAGGAGCGGACTGGGGGAAACAGGGAAGGGCGGCAAGGAAGAGCACCGCCCATAGTAAAATAGCGAATTCTCTTGTCCTCATGCCGGCATTATACTCCCCTTGAAAAATGCTTCACCCCTTCCTCACCTCCGCGCAACACAGAAAAAGGAGATGGATCCTGCCCCGTTACCCCGGGGGTTCTTTCACTTTGACAATCTGATCCGCGGGTACATTCCGGAGCTGCTGGGTAATACCGGAAGGCCAGCGGATTTCGACCAAGTCCGCAGACTTGTTGCGGCCCAGGCCGAAGTGTGTGGGACCTGCACTCGACGAGGCATACCCGGCCGCGAAAGAGACGTGATTGTATTGCGTGGTCCCTCCGGCCACCACCTTGATCCTGGCTCCGATGCCATCGCGATTGCTCTTCGTACCTTCGAGCGCAAACTCCAGCCAGTGATTGTCGTCCGGGCTGTCGTTCATCCAAATCTCGGCCGGCGCGCTGAGTGCGCTGACCACGACGTCCAGGCGCCCGTCCCCATTCAGGTCCCCGATCGCCGAGCCTCGATGCCGCCTGGGCGGTTGCGCGGTCAAACCGGCCTCGGCGGTAAGGGCCTGAAACTTTGCTCCGCCCAGGTTCCGAAACACGGTGTTAGGCTGCGCCCCGGGCGCCCCCGTCGCGTAATCCAGCAGCTGAACGTGCCCGCGCGTGACAAAGATGTCCTTCCACCCATCGTTGTCAAAATCGGCGATGGTGGGCGAATAGCCTGCCATCGGCGCGCTGAGCCAAGCCATTCCGCTGCGTTCAGTAATATCCTCAAATTCGCCGTCCCCCAGGTTCCGGAACAACGGAAAGGTCTCATTGTTGAGCGCCACGAAGGTAATGTCTGGATAGCCGTCGTTGTCGAGGTCGCGAAAATCTACCCCCATCCCCGAAATGAGACCTCCATTCCCGGTGAGCGCCACGCCGGCCGGGAAAGCGAGCTCCGCAAATTTGGCTCCGCCCAAATTAACAAAAAACAAATTGTACATCCGGTCGTTGGTGACGAATATGTCCATCCGGCCATCCCCGCCGTAATCTGCGATCCCCACCCCCATGCCCTTTCCAGGATGGGCGCGAATTCCCGATTGCGCCGAAATATCGCGGAAAGTCCCGTCGCCGTTGTTCAGGAATAACTGATTGGGGGTGGGCTTATAGAATTTTGGATGGCAGTAAGCAACCAGGCCCGGCGCCGCCTCGCAGATGGGTTCGGTGTCGATGTCCCAGGCGAAGTAGTTGACCACAAAAAGATCCAAAAGCCCATCGTTGTTTACATCCAGCCAAGCTGCGCCCACCGTCCACAAAGGACCGTATTGGCTGTCCGGCTGGTTTAGGCCGGCCTTCGCGGTGACATCCGTAAACGTGCCGTCGCCGTTGTTATGGTAAAGGTGATTGCCGTGTACGCCACCCACGAAGATGTCTTTGTAACCGTCGTTGTCGTAGTCGCCGATCGCCACGGCGTTGTCGAAACCTACCCCCGCGAGGCCGGCCTTTTCCGTGACATCCGTGAAGTTGCCTTTTCCATCGTTTTCGAAAAGCCGGTCGGAATACTTTGCGGAGGTCTTTTTCAGCGTCCGGATATCGGCTCCGTTGGTGAAGAAAATATCCAAATAGCCGTCGTTGTTATAGTCGAAAACCGCCACGCCGCCGGCCATGGTTTCCGGGGCATGCCGCTCTGGCGTCTCACAACTGTCCAGCTCGAAGTCGATCGGATGATAAACGAAATGGATCGGAGCCGTAGCTTCCCGGCTGGAGGCCAATGCCCAAAAAGCAGCCAACAGTGCAGCGGCCGTCCAAAAAACTGGCGACGCTGCCACGATCCTTGCCAGGACGTTCATTCCGCGCCAGACAAACGATGCCCTATTCATGGCGCCGGCTCACTCCTGCGTCCCAGCGACTTCTCTTGTCCTCATGTCATTAATTATACGCCGAGCGAACCATGGTTCAGCGCTTCATTTGCCCGCAGAAAGAAAAGAAAAAGGACGGCGGCAGATGCCGCCGTCCTTTTCCGGTTAGGCGAGCGCGGTGAGAACGACAACCGCCCGCTGGGTTGATTAGAAGAACAAGTGGCCGCCGAGTTGAATCACCCGAGCGGCATTCGAGACGCCGGTGATGGTGGCCACACCCGAACTGCTGACGTCATTGTTCGGTAATGTGAAGCTCGGATGGTTGAACGCGTTGATGAAGTCGCCGCGAAGTTCGAACCGAACTCGTTCCTTGTAATGCCAGCTCTTCGCAACGGATAGGTTAACATCCGACAGCTTGGGCCCGAACAGCGTGTTCCTGCCGAGAGTCCCGAAGGCTCCGTTACCCTGCTGAGCCGGAGTCTCAAAGGCTTTGGGATTGAACCATTCGGAAAGACTCGGACTGCTGAGTTTCGGCGAGACACCCGACAAGGGGTTGGCATACACGTTGCCGGCTTGAGAATAATCGTTAACACCGTTGTCCAACACCGTGAAGGGCGTGCCGCTCTGGTAGATTAGTGTTCCTGCCACGCGCCATCCGCCGAGGACGGCGTCCGTATAAGTATTCTTGTTCATATAGGTCCTGCCAATGCCAAAGGGCAGTTCGTAAGCAGCGGTCCCATGGAGCGCTTGCGGGATGTCGAAGTTCGAGTTGCCGTAGTTCGAGGCAGGATTGTTGCCGATTTGCCAGGTCTGCGATCCGGAAGTGCTACCCCATCCGGCCGAGTCCTGGTCATCCAGCATATGCGTCCAGGCATAGTTGGCATTGAAGGTCAGCCCGTTGGAATAACGCTTCCGCACCACGAATTGCAACGAATCGTAGTTGGAGATGGCGTTGAAGTTGGATCCCCCCAGGCCTCCAAACGCCGGGTAGGGACGCTCGCAAGTGCTGGGGCTCGCAGCGATCGTGGCGGGTGTAGCATTGATGCAGCCCGAAACATCGTTAGCGTTCATGCCAACGGTGATTTGGTTAGCGTCCGTCAGGTATTGCAAATTCCGGGCGTGACTGCCGACGTAAGCAAGTGACACCGAAAAATCCTTCGAGAACTGATGTTCGACGGCGAGCGACCATTCCCAGATTTCCCCCGGCGAGATGGTGTACGCTTCGTAAGGGGGACTATAGGGGGCGCTGGGGATGACGTAGGCCGCAGGGTTCCTCGAGGGCGCAATGTAAGGGAGAGCATTGGCCATCATCGCCGCACTCGAGCTTAAATAGAGCGGCGTGGGGTTGCCGGTGCCGGCAATCCAGCCCGTGTCCCCCGCCGCCGAATTAGGATCACTGTTGCTGCCCTGATAGGCGGCGCCGAAGCCCAGTTGCCCGCCACCCTCACCTCCATAGAGGTCCATGCTGTAGTTATAGGCGAAGAAGCCTCCACCGCCTCGGATGGTGGTGTTGGGTTTGACCAACCAAGCAAAGCCGGCACGAGGAAGGAAGAGGTCCCAAAGCGGCTTCTGCAAGGTCGTGCGGTTATCCTGACCGGCAAACCAGACCGAGCCTGCGGTGCCCGCAAAGGCGCCGGTGCTACTGATCAGGTTCTGATCGAAATCGCCATAGCGATTGTGTTCCTCGCTCATGCCCGTGTTCCCGGTATAGCGCAAGCCGAGGTTTATGGTGAGATTGGGCTTGACTTTCCAGTCGTCTTGAACGAAGGCTTGTGGGCTCTTCATGCGCATGCCATTGATAAACTGATTCTCCGCGGACCAGCCTTGGATGTTGCCCAGCAGGAAGTCCGCGAAGCCCGATCCAGCCGTGCCCGTATTCAGCGTTCCGTTGGCGTTTACGCCGGCGGTGTATTGCCCACTAAAATTGTAATTGCCGGCGCTGTTGGCGCCCCAGGCCGTGGTGTTGCCCTCGCTCATCAGCACCTCGATGCCGAACTTCAGGATGTGCTTGCCGCGGATCAGCGTGACCACGTCCGAAGGGTCATAGGAATTCTCGATGTAAATGGCGTCCGTAGCCGGTTGCAACACCATTACGCCGTCCGGGCCGCCAAATCCACCCCAGATGCTGCTGTTGCCGATAAAGGGCAGTTGGTTCCAATGGGTATCTTGCAGGCCAAATGCCGATGCCGGGTTGAGATTCGACTGATCCGAATCAGCAAGGAACCAGTTCCCTTGCTTGGTATAACCAAATCGCAGCTCGTTCACCATCGTGGGCGAGATCGTCCACGTATCGGTAATCTGCGTGTTGTAGCCGTCCACGTCCCCGCTACCGCAGTTCTGCGGGCAGGGCGTCAGGCCGTTATCCACCCCATTGTTGTTTTTGAAGCTCATGGAGTAACTGATCCGGTTCTTCGCGCTCATATCGTAGTCAATCCGCCCAAAATACCTCATCACCGGGGCGGGATTGGTATGCGCGTAGAAGGCATTGTTTGTACATTCGTCCTGAAATGGGGCGGCCGAGCAAGTTCCTACCCCCGCAGTGGCCAGCGGCCAGCCATACTGACTGGTCATAATTTTCAATGCCACGGGGTCGAAGCGGGCCGCAGGAATCACGTTATTGGCGAATTGCTTCCGACTCAATGTTGCGCCCGACCCGGTGGTGGTGAGGGGGTCATAGATGGGGTACATGTTGGCGAAATTGCCCTGCTCCATGGCGGCGGTGGGAAGGGTAACGAAGCCGCTTGACGAGCTGTTATTGGTGATCTTGTCGCGGTCGAAGTAGATAAACAATTTGTTCTTGAGAATGGGACCGCCGATCGAGCCGCCCCACTGGTCGTACCGCAAATAGGGTACCGCGTGTCCCGGGTTAGGGATTCGCGGCCCGGTGGGGTTCAGGGGGTTAACTTGCGTCAAAGGCGCCTGATTGTTGAAATAGCCTGCGGCGTTCAGAGCGTCGTTGCTGAGGTACTCGTAAGCGGACCCATGCCACTGGTTGGTTCCGCCTTTGCTGATCTGGTTGAATACGACGCCGCCCATTCCGTACTGCGCCGAAAAGGAAGAGGTATTGACCTGAACCTCCGAGACGGTCTCGAAGATCTCATCGTCGTTGTTGTAGCTTGCCGGCAGGATGGTGCTGGCTCCGTCCTGAAGGAAGTTGGAGAAATTCGGCAGGTTGCCATTAATGGAAACCGCATCGCCGGCATTCCAAGCGCCCCCGCCCAGCGAGACCCGCCCTTGTGTCGTGGAGGCAGCGCCGGGAAGATAGGCGTTGAAGCTAGCCCAGTCGGCGCCGGTGATCCCGCCGCCCGCCTGGGGCAACTCTTGCATGGTGCTCGAGACCATAATGTCGCCCTGCTGGCCGGTTTCCGTCTGGAGGATCGGCGCGCCGCCCGCCACGACGTTCACCTCCTGCGTCACCGTGCCCACTTCCAGGACCGCGTTCTCCGTGATTACGGCTACGCGGAGTACGATGGGACCGAGCATCACTTTCTTGAAACCGGTCTTGGTAAAGGTAATGTTGTAATTTCCGGGAGGCGTCGAGACGGTATCGTAGATTCCGGCGCTGTTGCTGACGAAGTCTTTCGTCTCTCCCGTATCAATATTGGTTAGCGTAACGGTCACGTCCGGCGCTACGGCTCCCGATGCATCCGTCACCGTGCCACGGATTTCCCCGGTATTGGTATTCTGTGAAAGAGCCGGCTTGGCCAGGAAAAACACCAGGCACAAAACAACCGCCAAGTGGAAAACGCTCATCATTCGAAACTCCACTAAGTTAAAGCGCTTCACTATTTCACCTCCTTGAGAATGATGCCCAAGACGCCAGGTCTTGCCAGACACAGTCATACAAGCCCAGACCCAATCACCCGACGACCAGATTGCCAAATAGGTACACGCATCGTGGTGCGGCGCGTGGCGCTTCTGGACCCACTGAAATTCGCCTTCTTCGGTACGGGTTCAAAAATATTCACTGTCTCCCCGAAAGGGATTTTCCGCTGCGGCATAGCGGCCTTGAGGCCGGTGTTCATCGAGCGCACGGAGATGGTTGCGTTTTTAGCCGCCGCAATTGTCGCAGCACTCACAAACGTCCCCGCTCCAAATTACGTTGCTGAACCGATTCACTAAACCGGTTTAGTACCTCCTCTATAATCCTTTATTTTCGGGTTGTCAAGCATTATTTTTGGAAAAATTAGGGCATTCATGTTATACTGCCGGGGAGGTGAGCAGAGGTTGCGATGCCGAAAAAAATCACATTGAAGTTTCTAGCTGAGCGTCTGGGCCTTTCCAAAGCAGCGATTTCCAGTGTTCTCAATAATTCTCCACTGGCCAAGACCTTCTCCGCGCAGACCCGCGAGCGCATTCTCAAGGCGGCCGAAGAGTATAAGTACAAGCCCAACTATTTCGCCCGGTATCTGAGCCAGCAGCGAAGCTATCTCATTGGCGTGCTTTCACCGGACGTAGCGGAGGGTTACGACGCTGGCGTTTTGGCGGGAATTGAGGAATACCTTCTCCAGAGCGACTATCACTACTTTCTCGCCAGTCACCAATGGTCGGATACCCGAATCGACCGAACCTTGCAGATGTTCCTGGAGCGCGGCGTCGATGGCATCATCCTCATTAACACCCGGCTGATGTCTGAGGTCGATGTTCCCGTGGCGAAAATCGGCAAGGCCGATAACAGTCATCAAGGCCTCTCGATCATTATTGACAATCATGAGGGAATCCGGCGTGCGCTGGAACACCTCGTCTCTCTCGGCCACCGCAAAATTGCCTTTTTCAAAGGCCACAAGGACAGCGCGGATACGGAGGACCGCTGGGACGCCTTCGTCGCCGCCGCACAAAGATTCTCGATCAAGGTGGACCCGAAACTGGTCGTGCAACTGGAAAGACTCGGCACGCAGCAGACCTCCGCAGTCGAAGAGGGCGCGCGGGGCGCGCAACAGCTCATATCGCGCCGTCGCGAATTTACCGCATTGATGGCGTTCAACGACGTCTCTGCCATCGGCGCCATCAACTGCTTCCGCGAGCACGGATGGCGCATCCCTCAGGATATTTCCGTCGTGGGTTTTGACGACGTAATCGCAGCCCGCATCGTTTATCCCGCCCTCACCACCGTGCAACAGCCTCTGCAATTGATGGGGCAAACGGCCGCCCGGGAAGTCATCAACGCCATCACGCACGGCATGAGGGATCAGCAACTGGTTCTGACCCCGAAGTTGATCGTCCGCAACTCCACGGCAAGCCCCTGCGTCACCCCCCGAAGCGCGTCCAAAAGTTCATGAAAATAATTCTTGACAAAACAAACGAACTGGGGTGATAAGGTCTTGGCTAAACCGGTTCAGTTCTTTTATCGAGGACCCCGGACTCTTGGTCAGTAAGAAACGGATAATCGTTTGAACGCACTTGCGAGCAGCGGGCCGGCGGGTAGAACGATAGCAGAAAGCAGTAAGCTCTCATTTGCCGAAAAGGTCGGGTACGGTGTCGGTGACACGGCCTCGAATTTCTACTGGCAGACATTTCTCAACTTTCTATCATTCTTCTATACGGATATTTTTGGCCTCCCGGCCGCCGCGACGGCCACCATGTTCCTGGTGGTACGTATTCCGGACACCTGCATTGACCCGGTGATGGGCGTGATTGCGGATCGCACGCACACGCGCTGGGGGCACTATCGCCCCTACTTGCTGTGGGGATGCGTGCCGCTGGCGTTGATGGGGGTGGCGATGTTCGCCACTCCCAACCTGGGGGCGCAGGGCAAGCTGGTGTACGCTTATGTGACGTATGCGCTGATCATGCTCGCCTACACGTTCATCAATATTCCTTATGGCGCCTTGCTGGGAGTGATTTCGCCCAACTCTCTGGAACGCACCAGCGTATCGAGCTACCGTTTCGTCCTCGCCTATGGCGGCCTCTTCATGGTTCAGGGGCTCACCATTCCGATGGTGAAGCATTTCGGCCGCGGAAATGATCAGAAGGGTTTCCAGATGGCGATGGTCGTCTATGGAGTTCTGGCGATCGGTCTCTTCCTTACCACCTTCTTCACGACCCACGAACGCGTGCAGACGGCCCACCGGCCGGGCGACGCGCTGCGGGACGATCTGCGGGATCTGCTCATGAACGTGCCCTGGGTCATGGTGTGCTTCATCGGAGTCTTCGCGGTTTTCTACATCTCCATCCGCATGGGCGCTATCCTGTACTACTTCAAGTATTGCGTCGTGCAGCCGGGACAACTGTACCACTTGGACTACGCATTTCTGGGATACCACTTTAAGAGCGCCCTCACCCCGGAGGCGCTGGGATCGTGGTTCATGGTATTGGGAACCGTGGGCGTGATCTTTGGCGCCTCCATGGCACGCCCTCTTTCCACGCTTCTCGGCGGCAAGCGGCGTGCGTACATGATTTTGATGACCCTGGCCAGCACGCTGACCGTGCTCTTCTATTTTGTCCCGCTCAGTAACATTCCCCTGGTTTTTGTGACCCACATCGCCATTTCGACGTTATTTGCTCCCACCTCACCGCTGCTGTGGGCCTTCTACGCGGATACGGCTGATTATTCGGAGTGGAAGACCGGACGCCGTGCCACGGGGCTGGTGTTCTCGGCGGCATCGTTCTCGCAGAAGTTAGGGTGGGCGGCGGGAAGTTCGCTCTTTCTTTGGCTAATTGGCTATATCGGGTTCAAGGCTAACGTGGCGCAATCTCTCCACGTACAGACCGGCATACGTTACATGATGAGCTTTTACCCGGCGGTGGTTGGCTTTCTATCGGCGGCGGCGGTGCTGCTCTACAAGCTGGACGACACCACGATGGTACAGATCGAAAGGGATCTGAAGCAGCGCAGGCCTTTGCCGTCATCCGCAGACCCCGTATCCCTGTGCATCCCGGAGGCACAATGAGCAGCGCCCTAGAGCTTACGGCCGGGAGGGATGTCCGGTTCTCTCCGGAAATTGCGCAGGGCTCCTTCGTCGATCTTCGCGGTGAACGGTACTATCGCCTCGCGCACTACGATGCGATGCCGCCGTTCTTTATGAGTATCGTCAGTGACTCGGATCATTGGCTTTTCATTTCCAGCAACGGTGGACTGACGGCGGGCCGCAAAGATCCCGACCACGCGCTCTTTCCGTATTACCCCGATGACCGAATCCACGATTCCTGCGAGCACACGGGAAGCAAAACAATCATTCGTGTTATAGGAGAGGGCGGAGCCGTGCTGTGGGAGCCGTTCTCAGGGCAACTTGCGGGACGCCATCATGTGTCGCGCAATCTGTTCAAGAGCGTCTATGGGAACAAGATCATCTTTGAAGAAGTGAACCATGATCTGGCGATGACGTTCTCGTACGGATGGATGATGAGCGAGCGTTTTGGGTTTGTCCGTCCTGTACAACTTGTTAATCACAGCGCCGACGAGGTCACGGTGGAGCTGCTCGATGGTATTCAGAATGTTTTGCCGTGCGGCGTTACGCGACGATTCCAGTTGGAATACAGCACGCTTGTGGATGGTTACAAACGCACGGAGCTGGAGTGTACCTCGGGGCTGGGCCTCTTTCGCCTGTCGTCGATTCCTGTTGACAGGCCGGAACCCAGCGAGTCACTTCGCGTCAACATGGCGTGGTCCGTGGGATTGGACCCTGAGGCACGGCTGCTCTCCAGCGTTCAGCTCGACACGTTCCGCCGGGGCGGCGTGGTGACGCCCGAGACCGATATTCATGGGCGCCGCGGCGCCTATTTTCTGAAAGCCTCATTCACCTTGCCCCCCCAGGGCAAGAAGGAATGGAAGATCGTCTCCGAAGTCAATCAGGACGCGGCGGGAGTGAGGTCCATCAATCACGACCTTCATTCTCGTGAGACCCTCGCGGCGGAGATTGATGCGGACGTTGCCCGCGGCACGCAGAACCTCGTGCGGATTGTGGCTGGAGCAGACGGGCTCCAGCAAACTCAGGATGAGCCCGCGATGTGGCACCATTTTTCATGCACACTCTTCAACCTGATGCGCGGCGGCATTCCCAGCGATAACTACTGGATTTCGCGTGCGGATCTGAAGCTGTTCATCGCAAAGGCCAATCGGCAAGTCGCTCAGAAACACCAAGTATTTCTGGACGAATTGCCGGAGTCGCTACTGCACAGCGATCTTCTCGAGCGGGTGCGCGAACGGCAGGATCCGGATTTGGAGAGGCTTGCCAATGAATATCTGCCGCTGACTTTCAGCCGCCGCCATGGTGACCCCAGCCGGCCATGGAACGTCTTCGAAATCAAAGTGAAGGATGATCGCGGCCGTAAGATCTTGAGCTACCAAGGAAACTGGCGCGACATCTTTCAGAACTGGGAAGCCCTCAGCGTGTCATTTCCCGGCTTTACCGAAAGTATGATCTATAAATTTCTGGACTCCTCAACGGCCGATGGTTATAACCCCTACCGTATCTCCCGCAACGGCTACGAGTGGGAAATCGCTGATCCGCGTGACCCGTGGTCATACATTGGCTACTGGGGAGATCACCAAGTCATCTACCTGCTGAAGTTGCTGGAGCAGGCCCAGCGGCATTGCCCGGACAGCCTGCCAAAGCTGCTGTGGCGCACCGTATTTGCCTATGCGAACGTGCCGTATCGCATCATGCCCTATGAATCGCTGCTGGAGGATTCGCGGAACACGATTATCTTTGACCGCGCGGCGCATCGCAAGGCCATGAAGCGCTCGTTGGAGCTGGGAGCGGATGGAAAGGCGTTGCTCACTCGTGACGGCCAGATTGCCCGTGCAAACCTGGCGGAAAAGCTTCTTATCGTGATCCTGACGAAGCTGTCGAACTACATTCCGGAAGCCGGCATTTGGATGAATACGCAACGGCCCGAGTGGAACGATGCGAATAACGCGCTGGTGGGCGCGGGCGCTTCGATGGTTACGCTATACTATTTGCGCCGCTTCCTGATTTTCACACGTGAACTGTTCACGCCGGAGCAAGGAGGAGAAATCGAGCTGTCGGCGGAACTGGCGGCGCTGTTCGAACAAGTGTTCGATGCGCTGGAAAGCTGCCTGCCGCTTCTTAAGGGTCCCATCTCGGACCGCGACCGCAAGTCAATTCTGGACGAACTCGGTAGTGCCGGATCGATCTATCGGGAAAAGCTCTACGTGCAAGGTATTTCCGGAGAACGAAGCGTGGTATCGGTTGCGCGGTGGCAGTCGTTCTGCGATTCCACCTTAAAGCACATCGATCATTCGATCCACGCCAATCGCCGGAGCGATGGGCTCTATCATTCGTACAATCTGATGGCCATCGCGGGGAATGAGATCAGAATTCGGAGATTGCAGGAGATGTTAGAAGGCCAAGTGGCGGTGCTAAGTTCAGGAGCGCTCACACTCGCCCAAAGCGTGGCTCTGCTGGGGATGCTTCGGAAGAGCCGTCTGTACCGCGCCGACCAGAACAGCTACATTCTGTATCCCGACCGGCCGCTGCCACGCTTTCTTGAGAAGAACAATGTGCCGCAGTGCGAAGTCGAGAAGTCGAAGCTCCTGATGTCCATGCTGGAGCGGGACGATCACCGCATCGTTGTTCGCGATGTAGAAGGCAGCATTCACTTCAATGCCTCGTTTTGCAACTCGGTGGTTCTCCAGCAAGTGCTGCACGAGTTGAAGAAGAGCGAGTATCGCCAGCTCGCGAAAAAAGAAGAACAACAGATCCTCGACCTCTATGAGAAGGTGTTCGACCATCAATCGTTCACGGGGCGCTCTGGCACCTTCTACAAGTACGAAGGACTTGGGTGCATTTACTGGCACATGGTTTCCAAGCTGCTTCTTGCGGCGCGCGAAGTGTTGGAGCGAGCTGTCGCGAGTGGCGCTGATGAATCCATCACTCAACAACTGAGAGATCACTATAACCAGATCTATGACGGGCTGGGAGTGCACAAGTCTCCCGCAATCTTCGGCGCTATTCCCACGGACCCGTATTCTCACACGCCGGGATTCGCCGGCGCGCAGCAGCCGGGAATGACCGGCCAAGCGAAGGAAGACTTCATCGTGCGCATGAGCGAGATGGGCGTTCATGTTGAAAATGGAGAACTGGCTTTCGTTCCCCAGCTTATTTCCAGGATGGAGTTTCTTGCCGAGCCTAAGACTTTTCATTATTGGGATGTCAAAGGCAACCCGAGGGTGCTGAATCTGGAGAAAGACACTCTGGCCTTTACTTACTGCCAGGTTCTTGTTGTGGCACATCGAAGCGGCCCGCAGCACATCCATGTGGCCTTTGCCGACGGAACATCGCAGCTTGTCGATGGACTCAAATTGGACGCGGCGACAAGTGCGGCCATCTTCGACCGCTCGGGGGCGATTCAGCGGCTCGATGTGTTCTATGGTTTGGCATGAGTAAGTTCAGGAGGGCGATCATGAATACCACAAATCGTCGTGGATTTCTGAAGGTGGCTGCATCTGCTGGCGCGGTCGCAGCCGTGGCCGGCAGGGCTCAGTTGCATGCTGAGTCCGAAGCTGCTCCCGGGCCCATACGCGCCTGGATTACGACCAAGGATAAGAAGTTCCAACCGATCGCATCGCCGCCGCAATGGGGAACGCCATCGGAAATCTCTGCCCTGGGCGTTCATCTTAACCCCGGCGCGCGCTACCAGGAACTGGTGGGATTCGGAGGCGCCTTCACGGATGCCTCCTGCTATCTCATGAATAAGATGGCGCCCGACGCATGCAAAGCGCTTCTGGCGGATCTCTATGGGCCGGCGGGACTGCGCCTGTCGGTGGGACGAACCTGTATTGGGTCGAGCGATTACACCACCGAGATGTACAGCTACGACGATGGCGCCGAAGACCCGGAGCTGAAGCGATTCAGCATCGACCATGACCGCCCCTATCTGCTTCCCATACTTCGCCAGGCAAGAGAGCTCAATCCCGATCTTTACCTCTTTTCGTGCGTGTGGAGCCCTCCCGGATGGATGAAAGCGGGCGGTTCGATGCTGGGCGGCTCGATACGCGAGCGCTGGTTCCCCGCGCTGACGCAGTATTTCCTCAAGTTTCTTCAGGCCTACGCCGACGCCGGCGTGAAGATCCAGGCGGTCACCGTCAATAATGAAGTGGACACCGACCAAGATGGGGGTTTTCCCGCCACGCTCTGGGGGCAGCAATACGAAATGGGTTTTGTGAGGGAACATCTGGGCCCCGCTCTGGAAAAAGCTGCCCCGGAAACTAAAATTTGGATTCTCGATCACAACTATGACCTTTGGGGCCGCGCCGTCGATGAGCTGAGCGACCCGGGTGTATCCAAGTACGTGGATGGCGTCGCCTGGCACTCCTACGCGGGGAACCCCGATGCGATGAGCCGGGTGCACGACATGTTTCCCACCAAGCACCAGTACTTTACCGAGGGAGGACCGACTCACCCCGCCTTTATGGAGGCATTACGTCCTCACGCCGGCGCCACGGAGCCACGGCCTCGCCCGAGAGAATATCCCCCCTACGGGTCGGACTGGACCCGCTGGTCTAATGCCTTCACGGACATGCTCCGCAACTGGTCCCGCATGATTTGCGTCTGGAACCTTCTCCTGGATCAAAACGGCCGGCCGGATATCGCGACCCCGCCCCGCCCCAACAGGCCCGGCGGCCTCGTCTCTGTGGATACCAGGTCTCAGCAGCTCTCGTACAGCGGGAACTACTATGCCTTCGCTCATTACTCAAAACTTATGAATAGAGGCGCGCATGTTTTCGCCACGGCGGGAGACTTGCCCGGAATTAATCACGTCGCGGCGGAGAATCCCGATGGCAGCCGCGTGCTGGTGCTGACCAACAACGACCGCAGCCAGGAGCAGCACGTGCAGTGTTCACTGGGATCTCGCGCCTTGGACCTTGTACTTCCCCCGGACTCAATCACTTCGCTCGTTTGGTCATAAGTGGGAGCGGGACGCCAGGAAGATGGGGGAGATCGGCAAGGAGCTGGCAGTAGGGATGCCCCGGCTTGGACATGAGCGAGAGCCCTTCAGAATACCAACCTGTCCGATTCGCACCATCCGCGAGAATCTGCCCGCCGCCGGCGGCGGGCAAGGCCACCCAGCGCTGGAAATGTTTTACTCTCGTCTTGGCAATGGCTTTTGCGACTGCCGTATCAGCGCTGTGTAGTGGCGGTGGCGCGGCTGCCTCCGGGAGCGCATGGACGCTGGTCTGGAGTGACGAGTTTAATGGCGCGAATGGTTCCGCACCCGATTCAACCAAATGGACGTATGACATCGGCGGTAATGGATGGGGAAACCGGGAGTTGGAATACTACACCAGCCGACCGCAAAACGTGGAAGTACGGAATGGCAACCTGGTCATTACAGCAACCCGGGAAACCTACACGGGAGCGGACGGCATTACTCGTAACTACACCTCCGCGCGTGTGAAAACCCAAGGCTTGTTTTCGCAGCAGTACGGCAAGTTCGAAGCCCGAATCAAATTGCCATACGGGCAAGGGATTTGGCCGGCGTTTTGGCTTCTTGGCTCCAACATCAGTTCGCTGGGATGGCCGGCTTGCGGCGAAATCGACATTATGGAGAACATTGGCCGCGAGCCGTCCAAGATTCATGGCAGCCTGCACGGGCCGCAGGGTTCTGGACAAGCTTCTTTGTCAGGCGCCTACACGCTTCCGAGCGGACAGAAGTTCAGCGATGACTATCACGTCTTCGCCGTGGAGTGGGAGCCGAACGAGGTGCGCTTCTATGTGGATGGGACGCTTTACGAGAGCCATACCGCGGCTGACATGCCTGCCGGCTCTTGGGTCTTCGATCATCCTTTCTACATCATTCTCAACGTTGCCGTCGGACGCATCTTCCTTTTTGTTATAGGCAGGAGTTTTTCGCGAACTGCCTGGGGTGAGGGCAGTTATCGGTTTTCCCACTTGTGAGGTTCCTGACTACATGGCGGGAAGAGTAGCGCCGAGAGCC
>Ga0326728_10014922_pt1 | contig 16320 bp, 12 predicted proteins | sample MB3enrmetagenome_FD_207602 | JGI IMG/M metagenome (GOLD analysis project Ga0326728, IMG submission 207602) | Lab enriched peat soil microbial communities from McLean, Ithaca, NY, United States - MB31MN | ecosystem: Environmental > Terrestrial > Soil > Wetlands > Peat | place: USA: New York...
TGATGGGATTGCCAGGGGCGCCGATCTGCTTCACGTAGATTTCCCATTTGGTATCCTGTTCCCCAGTCCAACTGAAAGCCACCTTCGTTCCATCCGGCGAGAACGTAGGGCAACATGAGTCGCCCGTCGAGATCAGGGGAACCGGCGTGAGATCCTCGGGCGGCGGCGCTCCTTCGCGCAGCCACCAAACGGTGTAACCAAGGCCCGCGATGATGAGGACCGCGATTGCCGCGACAAGCCAAATCGCGCGCGCCCTACGTAGGGGCGCCTCTTGGGGGTGCCCTGGGGCGGGCACAAGGCCCGCCCCTACTGCCGCCGGTGGGCACACCGAGGCCACCGCCCGCTGCGCATCCAGGTCGCGCTTCAGGCGCTTCAGGTCGGCCCGCAGGTCAGAGGCCGTCTGACAGCGCGTCTCCCGATCTTTCTCCAGCGCCTTGTTGATGATCCGTTCGAGCTCGGCGGGGCACTCGGGATTCAAGCGTACCGGCGAAGTTGGAGCCCTGTTCAGAATCGCCTCAAAGATGAGCGCCGAGGTGCTGCTTGGGAACGCCGGATGGCCGGTCGCCATCTCGTAGAGCACCACGCCGAAACTGAACAGATCGGTGCGGCCATCGAGTTCTTCGCCCCGCGCCTGCTCGGGCGACATGTAGGCGATGGTCCCCATCACCGCGCCGGGACTGGTGAGATGCTCGGGTTCGACCGATGCGGTGGGCAGCGCCGAAGCTCCCACCGCTTCTGCCACCCGCCTGGGCTTTGGTGCCAGCTTGGCCAAACCAAAGTCCAGGACCTTCGCTTGGCGACGCTGGGTCACGAAAATGTTCGCGGGCTTGAGGTCCCGATGGATGATGCCCTTGGCGTGCGCCGCGTCCAGCGCATCGGCAATCTGGATGGCCAACTCCAGCACTTCGTCCGTCTTGAGCGGCTTCCCGGCAAGACGCTGCTTCAGGGTCTCGCCCTCCAGATATTCCATGTCAATGAAGGGCTGGCCCTCGTGCTCCTCAATAGCGTGAATATTGCAGATGTTGGGATGATTGAGAGCAGAGGCTGCCTGGGCTTCCCGCTGCAGGCGTTCCAGGGCTTGCCGGTTTTTGGAGAGCTCTTCCGGCAGGAACTTCAAAGCGACGGTGCGCTTGAGCTTGGTGTCCTCGGCCTTGTACACCACGCCCATGCCGCCGCTGCCCAGCTCTTCGAGGATGCGGTAGTGGGAAACGGTCTTGCCAATCATGGCGAGAGTCCCGCCTTTGGTGGCCATCTTACGGCGTGTTTAGGGTCAAGTCAACAGGGGCCTAATGGGAAGAGGTCAAGCAGGGGTGGGCCTTCGCAGAAGCGGCATCAGCAGCAAAAGCTGTCCGTGCTGGACCAACCGGGAAGCCGTCCCGGCAGCAGACCAAGATTTCTCCAGGGCCTCCTGTCCGCATCACGGGTGCCGGGCGCACACAGAATGGATTGGGAATGAAAAGTCAGCTTCCCGTCCTAGACGCCACTTGGGCGTAGAACGGCCTAACGCCCAAGTGCGACCTCTGACTCCCCGGAAGTCCGCTTCGAGGAAGTTTGTAGCGGCGTAGCGCGTCCTGAAACGCGGTAGAAGAACCTGACGCCAGGGGTCACTCGCGACATCGGTCCTACAGACGCGGCTGTGCTACTCATAGCGGAGGGCGGTGATGGGATCGAGGCGCGCTGCCTTCAAGGCTGGCCAGAGGCCGAAAAACAAACCGACACTTGTCGAGACCACAAAGCCTGCTACCACGGACCAGAGGGGGACAGTTGACGGCAGGCTCGGCACCAGGATTCGGATGAGGAAGCTCAGCAGCCAGCCCAAGGCGATACCGATGAGCCCGCCTGAACCGGTGAGCGCGATGGCCTCCAGCAGGAACTGCCAGGCGATATCGCGCTGGCGCGCGCCCACGGCCTTACGCACGCCAATCTCCCGGGTGCGTTCCGTAACCGACACGAGCATGATGTCCATGACGCCGATGCCTCCCACCAGCAGGCCGATGGAGGAGATCACCATCATCACCAGCACCACACTACTGATAATGTCACGAAACTCGGAGATAACGGACTCGGCCGTAGAGATCCCGAAGTTGTCCGGATCGCTGGGTTTAACGTGACGGCGGCGGCGCAGCAGACCACGGATTTCGTCCTGCGCTTCGTCCATCTTTCCGGGGGAAGCCAGGGCGCTGACGAAATGATCCTTCGCCGCAGGATAGAGTTTCTTGTAAGTCCAATAGGGAACAAAAATGTCACGGTCGTCGGGGCTGTCGCCCAAAAGTCCCTTGAACTTGTTGAGAGTGCCGATGACTTCGAAGGTGTGTCCATCGACCGAAATGGTTTTGCCAACCGGATCTTCGTGCTGAAAGAGTTGTTCCACCACGTTGGCGGCGATCACGGTGACATCCCGGCGATGCAGATCGTCGGTCTCGTTGAAGAAACGGCCGTCGTCGAGAGATGAGTTGGCGAGCGTCAGATAGTTGGCGTCCACACCCATGAACTGCGCCCCCGCCATCTCGCGGCCCTTGAAGCGCGCCGTCGAGGGCGGCAAGCCGAACTCCTCGAGATCACTAAAGAGGGCCACCGACACCTCCTCAACGGCGGGGCATTGCTCCTTGATGGCCATGGCGTCCTCGTAACTGAGCGGTTTGCGCAGCCTCTCCTCGCGTGTCAGGCGGTGCGGCGTGCCCATCTGGAGCTTGTAGATCCATACCACTCTCGTTCCAAATTGCTCGGCCGCCTGCACCAATTGCGTGTCCAGGCCCGTTATGATGGAAGCCACCAAAATCACCGTGGTGGTGCCGATGAGGACCCCCAGCACGGTAAGCAGCGACCGGAACTTGTGCGCGCGCAGGGTGTCGAGCGCCAACCACAGGTTTTCAGCGACCGCTTGCCAGTAAGTCTTCATGCTATTTCTCGGCGCGTAAGGCCTGAATGGGATCAAGTGCCGCCGCTTTTCGGGCAGGGTAGATGCCAAAGAAGAGCCCTACCAGAGTTGAGAGTGAAACTCCCACCACCACCGCGCTGGCGGGGACATCCGCGGTGAAGACCATGGCCACCAGCCACGCGAGAGCATACGAAAACAGCACTCCCATGAGGCCTCCCAGGCCGGCCAGCACCGCGGCTTCAATCAGAAATTGCCACAGGATGTCGCTGCGCCTAGCCCCCACAGACTTGCGAATCCCGATCTCGTGGGTGCGCTCGGTAACCGTAGCCAGCATAATGTTCATGATCACAATTCCGCCCACCACCATGAAAATGGCCACCACGCCAATGGTGACGGCAAAGATGGTGCCCGTCAGGCTCTGCCAGGTGTTCATCAGTGTTTCCGAGGTGTTGATGCCGAAGGTGTCGTCCTCGTGATAGGGGAGGTGGCGGCGCACCCGCATCAGGACTCGGGCCTCGTCCTCCAGCTCCATCAAGTGTTGAGCGTCTGGGGCTTTAACATAAACAATCAGCTCCAGATTCGGCATGAAAAGGTCCCGGAAAGTGCCGAGAGGAATAAATACGAAATTGTCCTGGCTGATGCCGAACGTCGAGCCGACCTTCTCCGCCACGCCCACCACGGTAAAGTTATGGCCTCCTACCGTTAATTCCTTGCCCAGCGGATCAACCGAGGGGAAGAGTTTGTCCACGATGTCCTGGCCAATGAAGCAAACCCGTGAATTGTGGCGATAGTCCTGGTCGGTGATGTAGCGCCCCCACTCCACCTTTTCCCGGCCGATGTAGGCGTGGCTGGAAGTGACGCCGTCCAGCCGCACCTCGTCGATGGTGTGGCCGCCGTATCGGGCCTGGGGGCGGGTTTGCACTAGCGCGATGGCGCTGATGGCTTCGTAGCCGCTCAGCGCGTCGCACAAGTACTCATATTCTTCCAGGCGGATGGGGCGGTTGCGCCGCAGAGATTTCACATAATCATCGTATGGCTGTGCCCACTTGAACTGATAGATTACAAACGTGTTGGTTCCGAGGTTGGCAATTCGGGTGGCGATGTAGAGGTTCATGCCGTTCACCACCGACATCACCACGATCAGGGTGGTGGTGGCAATGACGATTCCGAGGAGGGTAAGAAAAGAGCGCAGCTTGTGGGTGCGAAGTTCTTCCAGCGCCAGCCAAAAAGCTTCGCGCGCCGGAACCCAAAAGCCGCCTTGAGAGGATATCTTTGCCCGTCTCTGGCCCATAGTTGTGCGGGCTTGGCTGAGAATGGACATATCGATTCCATTCCGCGTCTGAAGGTACCCGCGAGATCACGCCAACTTCAGCAGGCTGCGGAGCACCGTCGGCAGGATGCCGCCGTTCCGGTAGTAATTCACTTCCACAGCCGAGTCGAGGCGGGCGACCGCCTGGAAGCTGCGCTTGGCGCCATCCGGGGACACGGTGGTCACGGTGACTTCCGAACGCGGGCGAATGGCATCGCTCAGGCCGAGGACGTCAAAGACCTCTTGCCCGCTGAGGCCGAGGGTCGCGGCGCTTTCTCCTTCGCGAAATTGCAGGGGCAGCACGCCCATCCCCACCAGGTTGCTGCGATGGATGCGCTCGTAGGTTTCAGCGAGCACGGCTCGCACGCCGAGCAGCAGCGTTCCTTTCGCCGCCCAGTCGCGCGACGAACCCGAACCGTATTCCTTCCCCGCCACGACGAGCAAGGGTACTCCCTCGCCGCGATAGCGCATGGCCGCATCGTAAATGCTCATCCGTTCGCCACCGGGAAAGTGCAGCGTGATGCCTCCTTCCGTCCCCGGAACCAGCAAGTTCTTCAGCCGGATGTTTGCAAACGTGCCGCGGACCATTACGCGATCGTTGCCGCGCCGCGAGCCGAAGGAATTGAAATCACTCTTCGTCACGCCCCGCTCAACCAGGAAGCGGCCGGCGGGCCCGTCCACGGGAATATCCCCTGCAGGAGAGATATGATCGGTGGTCACGGAATCACCGAGCAAGGCCAGGACCCGCGCGCCGTGGATTTCGCTGATGGTCCCGGGGGAGGGAGTGAGGCCGATGAAGAACGGCGGCTCTTGAATGTAAGTCGAGGCTTCCCGCCATGGGTAAAGCGCGCCACCGGCCACGGGAATCGCATTCCAGGTAGGATTGCCGTCCCAGGCATTCTGGTAACTCTCGCGAAACATCTCGGGGCGAACAGCACGGCTCAGGGTTTCATTTACCTCCGCTTGCGAAGGCCAGATTTCGCGCAGGTAAACGGGGTTGCCTTGGCGGTCTTTTCCCAAAGGTTCGGTCGCCAGGTCAATATCCACGGTGCCTGCCAGCGCGAAAGCCACCACCAGGGGTGGCGATGCCAGGTAATTCGCGCGCACCTGCGGATGCACTCGGCCCTCAAAGTTGCGATTGCCGGAAAGAACCGCGGCAGCCACTAATTGGCCCTGGGTCACCGCGCTCGCCACCTCGGGCGGCAGCGGTCCGCTGTTGCCGATGCACGTGGTGCAACCATAACCCACCAGGTCGAAGTGCAGACCTGCGAGCGAATCGAGCAATCCGGATGCTTGCAAATATTCCGTCACCACTTTCGAGCCGGGCGCGAGACTGGTTTTGACGTAAGGTGGGACTTGCAACCCTTTTTCCAGCGCCTTCTTCGCCAAAAGCCCTGCCCCCAGCATGACGGAAGGATTGGAAGTGTTGGTGCAGGAAGTGATCGCCGCAATCACCACCGACCCGTGATTCAACTGAGCGCTGGAGCCATTGAACTTCACGGAGGCGCTCCGGCCGGCGTCTTCTGCCGACAGGCCGAATCCCCGTTCCTTTACGGGAGCCGAAAGGGCGCGGCGAAACGCCTGCTTCATTTGCGATAGCGGGACGCGATCCTGCGGGCGTTTGGGTCCGGCAAGGCTCGGCTCCACCGTGGCCAGATCCAGCTCCAGCACATCGGTGAACGCCGGGTCGGGAGTTTGATTCGTGCGGAAAATTCCTTGTTCCTTCGCGTAGCGCTCGACGCGATCCACCTCCTCAGCGGTGCGGCCCGTCTGGCGGAGGTAGCGCAGCGTCTCGGCGTCAATGGGGAAGAATCCCATCGTCGCGCCGTATTCGGGCGACATGTTCGCCACTGTGGCGCGGTCCGCGAGCGTCATTTCCGACATGCCCTCACCGAAGAATTCCACGAATTGGTCCACCACGCCTCTCTTGCGCAATATTTGCGTGACCGTGAGGACGAGGTCCGTTGCCGTCACGCCCTCGCGCAGCTTTCCCTTCAACCGGAAACCCACAACTTTGGGCGTCAGGAAATAATAGGGCTGGCCCAGCATTGCGGCTTCCGCTTCAATGCCGCCCACTCCCCAACCCAGCACACCTAGTCCGTTGATCATCGTGGTGTGCGAGTCGGTCCCCACCAGAGTGTCAGGCAGCAGCACGGTTTTTCCATCGATTTTCTGAGTCAGCACCACCTTGGCCAGGAATTCCAAATTCACTTGATGCACAATGCCCGTAGCTGGAGGAACCACACGGAAATTTTGGAAGGCCTGCTGGCCCCAGCGCAGGAATTCGTAGCGCTCACGGTTGCGCTTAAACTCGATGTCCGCGTTGCGCTCGAGGGCGGAGGGGCTCCCGAAGGAATCCACTTGCACCGAGTGATCGATGACCAGGTCGACAGGAACCAGGGGATTAATCTTTGCGGGGTCGCCGCCCAGTCGCTTCATCGCCGCGCGCATGGCGGCCAAGTCCACCACGGCCGGAACTCCGGTGAAATCCTGAAGGATCACGCGCGCAGGCTTGAAAGGGACCTCGCGCGCCGCCGGCGATTTGGCGTTCCATTCTGCAAGCGAGATGACATCTTCCTTCGTCACCAAAGTGCCGTCGCAATTTCGCAGCAGAGCTTCCAACAAAACTTTGATTGAAAAAGGGAGGCGCAATACCGCGCCGTGGCCGGACTTTTCCAGGCGGTCCAGGCGGTAAATGACCGCGGGGCCGCTGCTGGTTTCAAGTGTGGCTCGAGCCCCAAAACCGTCTTGAGCTTTATCCATAATCCCTCCGTAACGCCTGTTTTCCATAATAACGCTGAATCGCGGCAGGCAGGCTGCCTAAGGTGTCCATGCGCAATGACCCACCCCAATCTTGTCTGGACCCCTCGCCCTCTGAGGAAGAGGGTGGACCGCAACCGGCGCTTTCTACAGCCGGGGCGGACCGGGTGAGGGGTAAGTTCTTCCGACTTCTGCTTACCGCTTACTGCCTACTTCGTTCTGCGCACTGCGCCATCCCGGTGCCAAATGCGCCAATGCCTTCTCCGCAGCGCTCCTCCCGGTCCGGATGCAATCCGAGATACCGATTCCCGAGTACGCATTCCCCGCGAGGTACAATCCGGGCAGGTCCTTTAGGCGCTCCTCGATTGCACTCAATCGCTCCGCGTGGCCCAACGGGTATTGCGCCATGGAAGCAGGCCATCGGTGGATCCTGGCGAACAGAGGCTCATCGGTGAAGTTCAGAATCTCTTTGAGTTCTCGCCGCACCAAGTCCAGAACCTCTTCGTCGCAGAGCCCGAGCACAGCGCGATCTCGCGCTCCCCCCAGGAAGCATCGCAGCATGGCCTTGCCTTCCGGCGCTCGATGGTCGAATTTTGCGTGGACGAACGTGCAGGCGAGCATTCGCCGCCGTTCTTTGCGCGGCACAAGAAAGCCAAAACCGGCGGGGAGCGCGGCCCTGACACGTTCGTCAAACCCCAGCGAGACCGTCATCGAAGAAGTATAGGGGATGCCCTCGAGCAGCTCACTCAGGCGGTTGTCGAGGGACGAAACCATCCTGCTGGCAGAGTACGCCGGCACGGCGAGAACCACCCCGTCCGCGTCGTAAGTCTTGTCACCCTCGCAAGCAATCTGGAACCGCGGCGAAGCAGAGTCCGTAGCGACACCCGGTACGCCCGGGCCAAACTCCAGAGCAAGCACGCGGCGGCGCATAAAAACCCGGTATCTCTCAACCCCTGCCGCGAGATTCTCCGTCATTTGTTGGAGTCCGCCCTTAAGAGTCATGAAGAGCGGCAGCTTGCCCGGCGGGGCGCTACCCGTTCCGCCTGAATCCACGCCTGGGGAGTTATTCATTCGCGAGGCAGCGCGCCTTTGCCGCATGGCCTTCAACGTGGCGCGCGTCAGGCTGCCATATTGGCGTTCCATTTCCCAAAAACGTGGCAACACGGAGCGTACGCTGAGCAACCCTGCTTCGCCCCCGTAGACACCCGCCAGCAAGGGATCCGCGATATTCTCGACCATCGCCTCACCGAAATGCCTTCTCACAAAACTAGCCACCGATTCATCACCATGATCGCGGGCGCGCGGCAAGGAAAACAGCTCCCACCCTGCCTTGAGTTTCGTGCTCAGCGGTAGCAGCTTGGTGGTGATCATCGGCCCAAGGCGTGTCGGCACCAAAAACATCAGGCCATCGGGCAGCGGCAGCAGGCGCCCCCCGTGAAGAATGTAGGTGCGGCGCGCAGGGTCGTTGGAGCCGATCAGATCGTCACCCAAGCCCAGCTCCCGTGCCATCGCGGCAGCTTGCGGTTTCTCGGCGAGGAAGCTGTCGGGGCCGGCTTCGACCACGAAACCGTCAACCGTTTCCGTCCGAATCACACCCCCCAACCAAGGACTTGCCTCAATGAGCATTTCCTCGATCGGCGCACCGGCTTGGCGTGCCCGCGCCAGCGTGTAAGCGGCGGCAAGGCCGGAGATGCCTCCGCCGATTACCGCAACTCGACGCGCTTTGGGTCGGTCAGTCAAGGTCCTACTCCTTTAGATGTCAGGTAGCAGGTGTCAGTAGCACCAGAACCTGGCACCTGGCACCTGAAACCTGACACCTAATTAATCCGCGCGGTCATCAGGCTGGCCAGCGCGGCAACGAACTTAGGACTGTCATTTAATGACTGCGAGCGTCGCACTGAGACGCCCCGGGCCTTTCCATAGTCGCGAAACATCACGTCAATGTCGTAAAGAATTTCGACGTGGTCGGAAACGAACCCTACGGGGACCAACAATACATTCTTCCCGCCCGCCTGCGCCAGTTCGTCAATTTGAGATTCCACGGTCGGTCCGATCCATTTCTCCGCCGTCATTCCCTGGCTTTGGAAGGCCAGGCGATAATCGGTGATGCCCGCCGCTCCCGCCACCAGAGCGGCTGTCTCTCGCGCCTGCCGCTCGTAAGGATCTCCCTCCGCAATCGTCCGTTCCGGCACGCTATGGGCCGTAAAGATTACGGGAACGGGGCCACCGGTTTCATCTCTCGCGTCAAGGAGCGCCGTCGCAACGCGTTCGCGAAAGGCCTCGATCAACCCCGGATGGTCGTGCCAGCTTTCCACGAAATCCACCAGCAATCCCGGGCGCACCTGCGCGACCGCATCCATCAAGTATTTCCGGTAAAGTCCAATGCTGGTGCGGGAATTTTGGGGCGCCAGGCATAAGGCCACCACGCGCTCAACGCCGTCTTCGCTGAGACGGCGCACCGCCTCTGGAATAAACGGCTTCCAGTTTCTCATGCCCACGTAAACGGGGTGGGCAATCAACTTCGCCAGCGCTTCCGCCTGCAAGGTGGTGAGGCGCAACAATGGCGATCCCCCCCCAATCAGGCTGTAGCGGCGTACGATTTCCTTCACCGCCGCTTCGGGTAGGGGCCGTCCCTCGCGCACGTTCCGCAAAAACTCGGGAATATCCTCGAGCTTTTCCGGCGCCCCATGCGCCAGCAGCAGCACTCCCCAGGGGCCCTGGGGCGTCTGCGGAATAGATCCTTTCTTCATGATGGATCGTGGGCCGAGGCAAACTCGCCGCCATTCAAGGCCAAGAATCTGCGGAGGCCCTTATAATTGTCGCGTTCTGAATATACCATGCCGCCCGCGAGTTGGGACGAATTGCCATTGCTCAACAGTGTCGTGTGGCACGCACTTAGCCCTTAAATGTCGGGTGCACTTCTGGTAAAGTCTCGCTTTGCGGCAGGCGTGCCACCTGCACTCGCGGTGGCGCGCGTGGCAGCGGAAAACAGGCCGAGAGGAAACTGCATCATGAATTACCGCAGGTTTGGACGCACCGGCTGGATGGTCAGCGAGATCGGTTATGGCATGTGGGGCATGGGGGGATGGACCGGCTCCGACGACGCGGAGTCGAGAAACTCCCTTCAGAGGGCCGCCGACTTGGGTTGTAACTTTTTTGACACCGCTTGGGCTTACGGGAACGGCCACAGTGAAAAGTTGCTGGGATGGTTGGTTCGCAACAACCCCGGACGGAAACTCTACACCGCCACTAAAATTCCCCCCAAGAATCTTGCTTGGCCGAGCCGCCGCGAGTTTACCCTCAATGAGTGCTTCCCTCCCGATCACATTGACCACTACGTCCACGCCAGTCTTGAAAACCTGGGCCTGGAGAACATCGACCTGATTCAATTCCACACTTGGGAGGATTCCTGGCTGGAGGATGATCGCTGGGTGAAAAAGATTGGCGACCTGCGCCAACAGGGGCTCATCCGTGCGGTAGGCATCAGCCTTAATCGCTGGGAGCCCTGGAACGGCGTGCACGCTGTCAAGTCAGGGCTGATTGACGCGGTACAGGTCATCTATAACATTTTTGACCAGAACCCTGAGGATGAACTGTTTCCGGCATGTGCGGCAATGGATGTGGGCGTCATTGCGCGGTGTCCATTTGACGAAGGGACGCTTACCGGAAGCCTAACCCTGCAAAGCCGATGGCCCCCGGGCGATTGGCGTAATACCTACTTCGTCCCGGAAAACCTCAAAGCCAGTGTGGAACGTGCAGAAGCCTTGCGCCCGCTTATTCCTCCGGGAATGGATATGCCGCAGATGGCATTGCGTTTCATTCTCAACAATCCTACGGTGAGCACCATCATCCCCGGCATGCGCAAGCTGGCGAACGTGGAAGCGAACATACGCGCTGCCAACAAGGGTCCGTTACCGGTGGATCTGCATACGGAATTGCGCAAGCACCGTTGGCTCCGGAAGCCAACCGATTGGTCGCAGTAAGGGTGACACGCAACATGGAGTACCGCCGATTTGGACGCACCGGCTGGATGGTGAGTGAGATCGGGTACGGGATGTGGGGAATGGCGAGCTGGACCGGTTCCAGTGACAGCGAATCCCAGCACTCCCTACAGCGTGCTGTCGACTTGGGCTGCAATTTTTTTGACACCGCCTGGCATTACGGCTATGGGCACAGCGAACAACTGCTCGGGGAGTTGGTGCGCCGGAACCCTGGGAAGAAGCTTTATGTGGCGACCAAGATTCCTCCCAAGAATCTCGTTTGGCCGGCGCGTCCCGAGTTCACGCTTGACGACTGTTTCCCCCCCGAGCACATTGACCAGTATGTTCACATCAGTCTCGAGAACCTGGGTTTGGAGAACTTCGACCTGATTCAATTCCACACCTGGTCAGACGCCTGGCTGGAGGACCACCGCTGGGTGAAGAAGATCGACGATTTGCGCAAGCAAGGGCTGTTCCGGGCCGTCGGCATCAGCCTCAATCGCTGGGAACCGTGGAACGGCGTGCGCGCGGTGGAGTCGGGGCTGATTGACTCGGTGCAGGTCATGTACAACATTTTCGATCAGAATCCCGAGGACCAACTTTTCCCCGCCTGTGCTGCCCTGGATGTGGGCGTCATCGCGCGCTGCCCGTTGGACCAGGGCTTGCTGACCGGCACGCTGACGCTGAAAAGCAAATGGCCGGAAGGTGATTGGCGTAACTCCCACTTCCTTCCGGAGAGGCTCAAGGAGTTCGTTGCGCACGCCGATGCGCTGAAACCGCTCGTTCCCCCCGGCATGACGCTGCCGGAGATGGCGCTGCGTTTCATTCTCAACAATCCCACGGTGAGCACCATCATCCCCGGCATGCGTAAGCTGAAGAATGTAGAAGAGAACGTGCGTGCGAGCGAAAAAGGCCCGTTGCCTGTGGATCTCTACGCGGAATTGCGCAAGCATCGCTGGGACCGCAAGGCAATCCTGCGGCCGAAGTGAAGGCGCCCGGTGGGCGGCGTCGCCGCAACCCAAAACGGATTGCGCCACAGAGGCCACAGAGATCACGGAGGGCAGACGGAGAAAAGACTGTGGGTCGGCAAACGAGGAGGCATGATCTCTACCCGCGTAAGCAGAAGTGCTTTTCTCTGTGGTCTCTGTGCCCTCTGTGGTGAGACTTTTCTTCATAGCGCTCGAAAAAGTTAGCTCTTAATACTACTGAGAGGAGGAGCGCCACGGGAAAGCTCGAGGCTGCAACTCACCATCGCCACCCTGGAAGGAGATTTTCCTTATGGACAAGAAAACAGAAATCACGCGGCGGGAATTTCTGAAAGACACAGCACTTGCCGGCGCCGGCGCAGCCGTGCTGGGCGGCTTGGTTCCGGCACGCGTGCTGGGCGCCAATGACCGCATTCGCGTGGGAGTGCTGGGAAGCGGGCATCGCGCTCGCTACGTCATGGATTTTTTCAAAAAGGTTCCTGACGTCGAGTTCGTGGCCATTTGCGATGTCTACGCGCCCGCCCGCGCCCTAGCCTTGGAAGTCGCCGGCCCCGGCGCCCAGTCTTACACGAACTATCATGAAGTCCTTGACCGCAAGGATATCGACGCCGTCCTGATTGGCAGTCCCGACCACTGGCACAAACAAATGCTCATTGACGCTGTGAATGCCGGCAAGGATGCCTATGTCGAAAAGCCCCTCATGCATTCGATTGAAGAGGGAGTGGAAATGGTGCGCGTGGTGGACGGGAGTCAGCGCATCGTCCAAACCGGGACCCAACAGCGCAGTTGGGATCACTGGAAACTCGGCAAGGAAATCGTCGCCTCCGGCAAGCTCGGCAAAGTCAGCATGGTCCAAACCTGGTGGTACCAGAAATACGCGGCAAGAAAAGACCTTCCGAAAATCGATCTGGCTGACCTGGACTGGAAGAGCTTTTTGGGTGACGCACCCGACCAGCCTTTTACGGAGGAGAAATATCGGCGGTGGCGCTGGTATTGGGATTTCGGCGGGGGGATTCTCACCGACCTGTTGACCCACTGGATTGACGTCATCCAGTGGTACATGGACCAACCTGCGCCCAAGACGGCCACTACGGTGGGCGACCTTTACACTATGGATTGGCAGTGCCCCGACACCGTCACCGCGGTTTATGAATATCCGGGCAATTTCATGGTCACCTTCACCGGCTCCATCAACAGCAGCGTGGAAGACGGCGGCGTCATGTTTTGCGGGAGCGATGCAACGCTGAAAGTTGACCGCTCCCACCTGGCCGTGTATCCGGAGGGCGTATCCCCCGTACCTGGCTCGCTCGCGCCGGAGCCGGAACTCTTCATGCGCGCCGAGCGCGATGGAACGCTCGACAACGTCATCAACTTCGTGGACTGTATGCGCACGCGCAAGTCTCCCAACGCCAACATTCACGTGGGCTTCGAAGCGGCACGCACTTCCTGGATCGGCAACATCGCTCTGAAGCGCGGCATGAAGGTTGCTTGGGACGCTACGAAAGGCAGGGCGGCGTGATGAGGCTTACCCATAGCGGACTTCAGGCGTGACGAGGTCCCGAGAGAATTCGCGCCGGAAGTGTAATGAGGGCTCGAAGCAGATCGAACACGCCCCCGACGGCAATTCCCACCAGCCGGAACGGCAGGGTCAGAATCCAAACCAGCGGATAAAGCACCAAGGCCAGAAGCGCCAGCGGCCAACAGAGAACGAGAAGAATGCACCACAGCAGGAATTTCACCATGCGACTCAACTCCCCGGGAGGATTCACACCCATTCTACGCCTGCATGCAAACGAAACGCAGGGATTCTGATCCGCGGGCCGTGGTACAGTTCGGTAGCGGGGCAGCGCAGCGCGGCGGAGCCATAACGAAACGTGTGTTGTGGGTCGGCGTTTGATGTGGGGGCCCTTCCTGCGGGCGAAGCCCGCTTTGGAGTGCGGTAGCAGCAGCTACCGCTTTTCTCGTTCGGGCGGTGGCGCGAGGGCGATAGGAAGCAAAGACGGAAAGCGGTAGCTGCTGCTACCGCACTCCAAAGCGCTTCGCGCAGGCTCAAACCTTGATTTGCCTTAAGTGGGCGGGAGAGGTCGGCCCCCATCCGGCTTGAGGGGAAAACACGATGCGGAGCCCGAGCGTCCCGGAAACGGCGCCTGACAGCGTTTTTTCTCCCTGTCCCGGTTTTCCAAGGGTAGTATAATGGTAGTATGCAAACGAAAATGAAAACCTCACTCACCCTATCCCGCGAAGTCGTTAGAGGCATCGACCGCGTGGCGGGAAAAAAGCGTTCTCGGTCGGCGGTGGTTGACGATGTGCTGCGCGGGTATCTCTCCCACCGCGAACGCGCCGCCGCCAACGCCCGCGACGCGGAGAAAATCAACCGCTTTGCCGACGAGCTGAACGCCGAGATGCAAGATGTGCTCGCCTACCAGTCGCTCGACCACCTCTGGGAGGAGCGATGAAGCGCGGAGATCTGTATCTGCTGCGCCATCCCGGAGGCGGAGACCCCAAGAAACAACGGGTGATGACTGTGGTCAGCCGCCAGACCCTCGTTGATTCCCGTTTCCCCACGGTCGTCTGCGCTCCGGTGTTCACACGTGGTCACGGACTCGAAACGGAGATCTCCGTAGGGACGGAAGAGGGATTGAAACATCCGAGCTGGATTGGCTGCGACGGCCTGGTCAGCATCCCCAAGAGCCGGCTTGCCGACTTCGTCGGTAGCCTCTCGCCCGAGAAGCTCTCGCGCCTGTCGCACGCATTAAGAATCGCTCTGGACATATAAGCAGGTGGCGAGGAGGTGCGCGCCCTTCAGCGCTCCTCCGCGGCTCTTCAAACGGAAATGCCGATCACCACCAGGGCGCGCCCACATGAACCAGCATCGAATTGGGGAACGGCCGCAAAGGAGCGCAGAATACGCGCACCTTTGCGCTACCCTGCTCGTGGCACCTCACGAGGGGGAGCTCTCGACGGGACCCCGGCGGTGAGCTATGAAAAGGTTGCTGGCGGCCAGCACTCTTGTTTTCTGGGCGTTCGCGCTCGGTGTCGAGCTCCGGGCGCAAGCCCCCGCGTCCGCCGGCCGACCGCGGCCGCCGGAGCAAGGCGAATTCACGCTTAAGGTGGATGTCAGGATGGTGCTGGTGGAGGCCACCGTCCGCGACGACAAGGGCAGGATTATCAATGATCTTAAGCGGGAGGATTTCCACCTGTTTGAAGACGGCGTGGAGCAGCAGATTACCCATTTCTCGCGCGACGAGTTGCCATTGGCCGTGGCCCTGGTGGTGGACGGCAGCGGCAGCATAGGGCCTGTTCGGGGTGAACTGCACGACGCCGCCTACGACACCCTCTCGCAGCTCAAGCCGGGGGATCAAGTCGCCCTTTATGAGTTCGCCACGCACCCGGAGCGAATCGTCGATCTGACCACTGACCGGAAAGCGATTGCCGAGGGCATTATGGGCATTGGCTCCGCGGGCGGCACCAACATCGCTGACGCGCTCTACGGGTCGATCGAATATCTGGGGCAGGAGGCCCGTGAATGGCGCCACGCGGTCATCATGGTCTCGGACAACCAGCCTACGGCGAAGGGAGAGTTCAACGCCAACGAGGTGATTCGGTTGGCGCTCGAGACCCAGACGATCGTTTACAGTGTCAGGGTCGGACGTGACCCCCTGGGAGGTACGCTGGACGAGCCGGGCTGGATTCCGGGCGCGCGCTGGGTCAGCAAGATCATGTCCGAAACGGGCGGCGAGATCATCGATATGGCGGCCGTGGGATCGGCGCAAAAGGCCATGGCCGCCGTCATCGCGCGGCTGAAACAGCGCTATACGCTCGGCTACCAGAGTTCCAACACGCGCCGTGATCGCGCCTTCCGCGAGATCGACGTCCGCCTCTCCGGCCGCGCCCAGGATCCAAAACACCCGTACAGGATTTTCGCCCGCCACGGCTACTACCCGGCGCCCGAGTCTGCTCCTTCCAGCAACAGGTAGATACAAGCAGGGTAACGCAAAGGTGCGCGCATTCTGCGCTCCTTTGCGGCCTTTCCCCAGGTCCATGCGGTTTCATGTGTGCTTGCTCTGATCGTGATTGACGCTTCTGTTTGAAGAGCTCTCCCGCGCCCTGGGCGCGGCCCTCGACCTTTTCTGAAGCCCGCCCGATTCGCGCTCTCCATCGCCTCGGAGCTCTTCCAGCCTTTGCCAAAGCTTTTGATGGATTATTGTGCTGGCTGGGGAAACCGCAGGAACCGTGACAGCACTGCTCCGCCGGGTCTTAACATTCATCTTTGGGGAGGAAAATGGTACCTTATACCGTTTCATCCTTGCTAGGCGGGAGGGCGGCACGACGAACATGGAACCCGTTTTTCGCTGGCATCCCAAGAAAGCACGGTCCAACTTACGCAAGCACGGTGTTTCGTTTGAG
>Ga0326728_10014924_pt1 | contig 16318 bp, 11 predicted proteins | sample MB3enrmetagenome_FD_207602 | JGI IMG/M metagenome (GOLD analysis project Ga0326728, IMG submission 207602) | Lab enriched peat soil microbial communities from McLean, Ithaca, NY, United States - MB31MN | ecosystem: Environmental > Terrestrial > Soil > Wetlands > Peat | place: USA: New York...
CCGAGAAGCCCGCAATCTTCTACCACCTGGGCGTGGACGGCTTGAGCCTGTGGCTGGTGGTACTCGTCGGCCTGCTTGCCCCCATCGGCGTCGTCGCCAGTTGGAACTCCATTCGCGAACGGCGCAAGATCTTCTACGCGCTCTTTCTCGTTCAGCAGACGGCTATGTTCGGTGTTTTTATCTCACTCGACCTGATGCTCTACTACGGCTTCTGGGAGCTGTCGCTGGTTCCGATGGCGGTCCTGATCGCGATGTATGGCCGCAAGGACGGACCCAGGGCCGCGCTCAAGTTCTTCCTCTTCACCTTCATCCCCTCAGCGCCGTTGCTCGTTGCGATTCTCTGGCTCTACGCACGAACTGGAAGCTTCGACTTTGCGACCCTCCAGCTATGGATTGCAAGCGGCGCACTGCCCGCCGGCGCGTTGGGTTGGGTGGCTCTGACGTTTCTCTTCGCTTTCGCCGTCAAGGTTCCAGTCTTCCCGCTGCACGGCTGGCTGGCCGACACCTTCTGTGAAGCGCCGGTTGCTCTGGCGATGGTTGTCGCCGGCAAGCTGGGCCTCTACTCGATGCTGCGCTTTCACATAGGCCTCTTCCCCGCGCAGGCTCGGGCTGTGGCTCCTCTGCTGGTGGGCCTTGCCGTCATCGGCATTCTTTACGGCGCGTGTTTAGCTCTCGTGCAGCGCGACTTCTGGCGGCTGATGGCCTTCGCCGCGCTGAGCCATCTGAGCCTCATCACGCTGGGCATCTACGGCCTCACGCTCACCGGCTGGGAGGGCGCGGTCTACCAGATTCTCAACCACGGCGTGGTGGATGGCGCGCTCTTCCTGCTGCTGGGCCTGCTCTATGACCGCTACCGCAGCAGCGAGATCAATGCCTACGGCGGCCTGGCGAGCAAGCTGCCGCGCACGGCCACGTTCTTCGTCTTCGCCTCTCTCGCGATGATCGGGCTGCCGATGCTGGGCGGCTTCGTCGGCGAGTTCCTAATTCTTCTCGGCACCTTCACCGGCGTCAGCAAAGGCTGGGCGATTGTCGCCACGCTGGGCGTGATTCTGGGCGCAGCCTATATGCTCTGGCTGGTGCAGCGGCTCTTCTTTGGCCCGAAAAGCAAACTGGTTGTGTCGACGCCGCCTGACGATCTGCACGTTGGTCAGCTGGCCGTCTTTTGGCCTCTTGCCGTGCTGATGTTCGTCATGGGCATAGCGCCGATGCTCTGGCTGCCAGCTATCCAGGCCGCCCCGCATCCGCCGCAATCGCTTTCAACTTCATTCCACGGGGAGGGCCAGCGATGAATCCAGTTCTCGGCATCTATCGCATCCTTCCCGAAGTGATTCTCACGCTGACCGGTGTAGCCGTGATGCTGCTTGACGCTTCCCTGCCCCCTCGCTGGGCGCGCCGTCCGCTGGGCTGGGTGGCCGCATTCGGAACCACCTTCGCGCTGTGGGCCAGCCTATGGCAGATTTCCTTGCCGATGGGTACCGGCTTCTCCGGCACGGTCGAGACCAGCGCCTTCACAGTCTTCTTTCACGTACTCATCTGTGGCATCGTTCTGGTCACGCTTCTGCTCTCTCTGGACACGCTCCCCGAAGACAGCCATCATCAGGGCGAGTTCTACGCGCTCATCGTCTTCGGCGCGGTGGGAATGTGCCTGCTCACCGGAGCGGTCGAGCTGCTGCTGGTCTTCATCGCACTGGAGATCTCCTCCATCGCGACGTATGTACTGGTTGGTTACCGCAAGCACACCGCGCGCGGCCCCGAGGCAGCGATCAAATACTTTCTGCTAGGCTCCTTCGCCACCGCCTTTCTGCTCTACGGCATCGCGTTGATCTTCGGCGCCACCGGCACGACCGAGATTTACGAGATCGCCCGCCTCGTCCCCACCGAGCCGAATCACTCACTGATCCTGGCCGGGCTGGGGTTGATGCTGGTGGGCATTCTCTTCAAGGTCTCCGCCGCGCCCTTCCAAGTGTGGACGCCGGACGTCTACGAAGGCGCGCCCTCGCCGGTGGTGGCGCTGATCTCCACCGCGCCAAAGGCCGCGGCCTTTGCGCTGCTGCTGCGCGTGGTCTACGAGATGCTGCCTACTCTGCGCCCGGTCTGGTCGCCGCTGCTGTGGGTGGTGGCCGTGCTTTCGATGACAGTGGGCAACCTGGCCGCGCTGCGCCAGACGAACGTGAAGCGCATGCTGGCCTACTCGTCCATCGCCCACGCCGGCTACCTGCTGGCCGCCTTCGCGGGCCTGGGCAACGACGGCATCATGGCGGCCTGCTTCTACATCGCGGCCTACGCGGCGATGAACGTGGGCATCTTTGCTGTGGTTACGCTGGCCAGCGGCTACAACGAGAAGCTGCCGCTGATCGACGATTTTCGCGGACTCATCTACCGCTCGCCGCTGCTGGGCAGTCTGCTGATCTTCTTTCTTGCTTCGCTGATCGGCATTCCCTTCACCGGCGGATTCTTCGGCAAGCTGACCACGTTTTCAGCCGCGATTGGCGGAGGAGCGATTTGGCTGGTCATCATCGGCCTGCTCAATTCCGGCCTGGCCGCCGCGTACTATCTGCGCCTGGCGCTGTCTGCGGCGCAGCATCCTGAGCATGATTTCAAAGATAAGTCCGTCCCACCGCAGGGATCACCGCGGGTCGGCGCTGCCGTCATTGCAGCCTTGGCGATGGCAGTAATAGCCACGCTGGTTCTGGGAATTGTTCCCGGCGATGTGTTGCGCGCGGCTGAGGCAGGCGCTCATACGCTACAAGCGCCTCCGGCGGAGAGCAGCGCGCCAGGGAATGTTGTCGAGCCGCCAACACTACCCTAAACCTGCCTCAAATCGGATACAACGCGGAATCTGCGGAAACCGGCCCGACCTTGGAATCCCTCGTCAGATTCCGCTCCAGCAGGCTCTGGTAGTAGCCTACCGTCAGGCCAAGGACCCGCCCGTTGACGTAGTAGTCAAGAACCCAGGCGCGGGCTGCCAGGCCCATGCGGCAACGGCGCTCCGGGTTGCGCAGCAATTGCAGCACAGCCTCGCTGATAGCTACCGGATAGCCGGGAGGGATCAGTAGCCCGGTCACCTCCGGCACCACGGCGTCGCGAGAGCCGGTGCATAAGGTTGTCACCACGGGAATCCCCGTGGCCGCGGCCTCGAGCACGACGTTCGGAAAGCCTTCCCGCCAGGTCGGCAGAACCATCACGTCCATCACACGGTAATAGGGCGCCGTGTCGGCGACAAACCCGGTCATGTGAATCCGCGGGTTATTCAGAATGCGGGCGCGCAGTTCATCTCCGAGCGCATCTTCGGCAGCGTCAAACCAGCCCACCAGCAGCAGATGCGACTCGGGCTTCGCGGCCAGGATGGCGTCGAATGCCTCCACCAGCTCTGGCAGCCCCTTGTCGCGAGTTAATCGCCCCACAAAGCCTACAACATGCGCATGGAGAGGAAGACCCAGCCGGGCGCGCAGATTGCACGGCCCCGGCTGGAAGCGCTCCACATCGACACCGTTGCTGCTGCCGCTGCCCAGCAGGCGCAGCTTGCTCTCAGGCGCCAAACCCAACGCGAGCGCCTCGTTGCGCAGACTGTCGCTATTGCACAGCACAGAATGAGAACAGGCGGCGGCCACTCTCTCCGTGGCCAGAAGAATGCGCCGCTTGACTCCCGTGCAGGTTTCCAGTTTGAGCCCGCGCAGGCAATAGACCCGTGTCGGCACTCCGCAGAGCAGGGCGGCAATGGAGCCCAGCAGCCCGGCCTTGGGTGTGCTGAACTCCGTCATCTCCGGCTTGAGACGGTAGAGCAGCAACCACAGGCGCGCCAGCGAGACAAGATCCGCCAGCGGCGCAATCTCTCGCCGCATGGGAATCGCAATCGACTCGACCCCTTCCTACGCGGCGGTGCGGGTAAGCAGTTCGCCGGGGCCTGAAACCAGCGTGACGCGAAAGCCCGCCTCGCGCAGAGTGCGCAAGCGGCCGCCCAGTACCAGGCAGGTCTGCGGACTGGTGATGCCGACGACGATATGGGGGCTTCTCGAGGATGGGTACGGCAGAGCCGGATGAGCGGCTGAGGATGAGAAGCGGCTGCGCACACGAAAGGGAGTGGGCAAAAAAGCAGTAACCGCTGTCTGTATGCTGCGTTTGAACACGAGTCCCTCACAAAAAGAACCTTCGCGTCCCGATACAAAACCGGATGGAGGACGCGCACGGAAAGGGACTCGACGGATTTAGGAGTTCATGTTTACTGGATGCTTGGCCAAGCATTCCCATGCCCCGGCGCATCCACTCCCATTCACCGCTTAGCAGCTCTCCTCGTGAGAACGCAGAACGAGACCGCAAATAAGGTCTCCCGCTGGAGTGAGGCAAAATCAGTACTCTCAGGAAACATTAGTAGGGTTTAGCTTGTCTAGAGCAGAATTGCTCATACGAATAATAAACTTAAATTGCTGATAATATGAACGACTGCTTAGATTAGCTGAAATCCGGGAGGGTTTTCGCAGGTCATGAATCCCCGTCCAAAGGTACTCTTGTTGATTCCCCATCTCGGCGGCGGCGGCGCGGAGCGCGTGATGGCGCTTCTGGCGCGCGGCCTCTCCGCGGAGAAGTACGAGCTGCATCTGGGGCTGATCACGCAAGCGGAGACCGGCGAGAAGTTGCCATCCTGGATTCAAATTCATGCTCTGGGCGCTTCCGGGGTGCGCGCCGCAGCCTTCCGCTTGCTGCGGCTGGTTCGCCAGTTGAAACCCGACTTGATCCTCTCCGGAATCTTCCACCTGAACTTTCTTGTGCTGCTGCTGCGTCCCTTCTTTCCACGCGGAACGCGCGTCCAGGTGCGCCAGAACGGGACGGTCTCCTCCGCCCTGAACTTTGGCGGACTGCCCTGGACCACCCGTCCGCTCTATCGGCTGCTTTACCGTCGCGCCGACCGCATCATCTGCCAGACGCGGGCGATGGCCGATGATCTTACGCAGGAGCTTGACCTTCCCGAAGACCGGCTCGCGGTGCTGCCCAACCCAGTGGATCTGGAGGAGATTCGCCATTCCATCGGCCTGAATCCGGCTCCGCAAACCGTTCCCAGTCCGCTTCTTCTGGCGATGGGACGGCTCTCGCCGGAAAAAGGCTTCGATCTGCTGCTCCGAGCCTTGGCCTTAGTGCGGCGCGAGTATCCCGGCGTAGGTCTGACGATTGCCGGCGCAGGGCCGGAAGAGGCGGCACTCAAGTCCGAGAGCCATGCGTTGGGGCTCGACGAGGCCGTGCGTTTTACCGGCTACCTCGCACACCCCTGGTTCCTCTCCCCGGAGGCAACGCTCTTTGTGCTGCCCTCCCGGCATGAAGGCTTGCCCAATGCCCTGCTGGAGGCTGCTGCCGCTGGACTGCCCATTGTGGCCTTGCCGGCGAGCGAAGGTCTGGTTGAGCTGCTGCAAGGTCAGCCCGGAGTGTGGCTCGCTCCGGAGATCTCTGTCGAGGCGCTGGCCGCTTCCCTGCTCGTAGCTCTTCATGCGCTGCGGCCGGGTGAGCGCTTTGCCCACCCCTTTGTCGAAGCCTTCCGCCTCGACTGCGCTATAGAGGCCTATGAGAGCCTGATCGACCAAAGCCTCGCAGAAAAGCCGTGAGCCAATAGAGCACCGGCCCGGCAAGCGCCACTCCTGAAGCCAGCAAAAGTGATGAAACCGAGCCAATGCGCTCCCCGCGCGCGGCGTAGAGCGCATAACCGATCAGTACAGCCGGAGCCACGCCAAGCAGTGAAACGACGGCCAGATTACCTGCCTTGAAAGGCCGCTCCAGCTCCGGTTCGCGCACACGCAACACGATCAGCGCCACAAATTCCAGCAGCAGGCTTGAACCATAGAGAATTAGATCGATTGAGATCAGGCGCTCAAAGCTCAGGCTCAGTGCCGCCGCCCAGGCCGCGCCGCATAGCAGCACGCTTACCCATGGCACTCCGCGCCCGTTGCGCCGTGCCAGCACTCGCGGCAGCATCCCTTCCTCGGCCATCGCCATAGGCAGCCGCGTGTAGCTCAGCACCAGCGCGTTAAACATTCCAAAGCCGTTGATCGTCCCGCCGGCGATCATAGCCAGCCCCAGCAGCGGCCCGCCCAGTAGGATCGCCACATCGGTCCAGTCCCCTGTCCCAAAGCTGGCCGTCGCAATCCCCGCTAGCGCCATTGCTCCTAGCGGCAGTATATAGCTGACCGCGACAAGCACTGTGGAGCAAAGCATGGCCCGCGGATAGTTTCGCCGTGGATTCTCCACCTCGCCAGCCACGGTCGCGGCATTGTCCCATCCCATGTAATTCCACATTCCCACTTGAATCGCCAATGCGATTCCCGCCTGTGTGTGCACCCCGCTCCACTGCACCACCGGATGCAGCCGGAGGCCATGCCAGAAACCCAGCGCCACCAGCACCGCAAAAGGCGCCAGCAGCAGTGTAAACAGCACCATCAAGCCATTGCCGATTGACGGCGCTCCGCGCAGATTCCACGCAACGCAGGCCAGTACAACAAGCAGAGCCCACGCGAAGTGGCCCCAGCCAGCGGTCAGCAGCGGGTTCAGTTTGCCCAGATAGCTGACAAAAATCGCCGGATAGATGGCCATGTCGAAGATGCTGGCCGCCAGTGAGAGCCAGCCCTCTTGGTAGCCCCAGAAGGGCCCCATCGCCCGCCGCACCCAGACGAAATAGCCGCCGTCGGCGGGTATCGCGGCGGCCAGTTCGCCCACCATTAGCGCCGTGGGAAGGCTCCAGAGAAACGGCAACGCGAGCAGAATCAGAATCGCTGCTCCGTAACCCGCGCTGCCCAGTATGTCTTCAATGCCATATGGCCCGCCGGATACCATGAAGTACGTAGCGGCGACGAGCGGCAACAGCCGCATCTTTCCCCGCCGGGTGGATTGTGGGTTAGCGCGCATTGAATTCCTTCGGCAGCAGCTTCCAGCTCCAATACCAGAGGAAGAGAAAGGTGCTCACGGTCCAAAGCGAGGTGGCCAGCGCGATGCCCGCCACGCCAAACCAGCGCATGAGAATCAGATTCAGCACCACATCCAGCCCGAGATTCAGCGCGCCGCAATAGAAGATCAGATCGCTTCTGCGCAAGGCAACCAGAAAACGGTAGAAGACCCGGCTGGAAACGAAGAAAGGAATCTGAATCGCGTACATCGCCAGCACCGGCGTCACCAGCGCCGTGTCGTTTGGCCCGAAGACGCCATGCTGAAAGGCAGTGCGAATCAGCCAGTGCGAGCCGGCGATAAGTGCCAATGCTATGGGCGTCGACACCAGCGCTGTCAGCCGCACCCAGGTGCGCAGCGTCTGTCTGCAGCCAGCCCAGTCCTCGTGGGCGATCATATGCGAAAAATATGGGACAACGGCTGACGAAACCGCCCCGGCCAGCAGCGTGATCACCACGCTGACAAAGCGGTTGGCGTAGGCCAGCGCGGAGACGCTACCGGCGGGCAGCATCGCGGCCATCGACTGATCCACCAGCAGACCTCCCGAGGCCACCACCCCGCTAAGCAGCACTGGCCCATACTGCCGCGCCACCTCGCCTGTCGCCTCGGTCGCTCCGTGCCACCAGAGCCGAAATCGATAGCCGCGCGCGTCCATCATCCACGCCACCGCGCCGGCATGAATCAGCGCACCCGCCAGTGTCGCATAGACTATCGCCCAGATTCCATAGCGCCCGCCCAGCAGCAGCGCCCCCAGAATGATCGCCACCGGGGTCGCCACCGGCGCCAGCGCAGGCAGCGCAAAACGATCAAAGGTATTCAGCACGGCGGTACAGTTGGTGGCGATACCGGTAATCAGCACCACCGGCAGCAGCGCGTAAAAGAGCCGAATCGAGAGCGCCAGCTTCTCCGTCGGAAAATGCGAGGCGATCAGCGGAAAGAAGCCGCGCGCGGTGAGAGCCATCACCGCCGTTGCCGCGGTCAGCAGCACAAAGACCCACAACATCGAACTGGACAGCAGTTGTTGCGCGCGCTCGTGGCCCTCGCGTTCCCTCACCCGGATCAGCGTCGGCACCAGCGCCTGGTTCATCGATTCTGAAATCAAATTGATGAGCAGGTTGGGAATCAGAAACGCCGCGAGAAATGCGTCCATCGCGTCCGAGCGGCCATAGACTCCGGCGACGGCAAACTCCTTGAGCGCAGCAACAATCTTGACCAGAATCCCCGCCGCGGTCACCGCCGCCGCCGCGCGGAAGATGCGCCGGTTGACGCTGCCGCCCAGGAAGAGCTTCGCGAATTGGGTAGCTGGAAGCATGTTGGCGAAGTCAGGCATGATCAACCCGCCAGTCTACAGGATTGGCTCGGTAGCCGACTGAAACTCCCGGCGCGGCAAGGCGGCCGGAAAGCACTCCGCCAGCCCATCCGGCTCTTCGATCGCCAGCCTTCCAGCCAGAGCGATTATCGCCAGCAGCAGCCAGGTGGTGCGGCTCTCCTCCACTGTGGCTACCAGCGAAGTGACGAGCCAGACCACAAGCGTCGTGGCCAGCGTCCATTGCAGCGGCCCGCGGATTTGCGTAATCGACCAAACGGCAATGGCGACGATAGTCGAGGCCAGAAATAGTGCGCACAGGCCGCCGGTGACCGCGATAGTCAGAGCCGTGTTGTGTGCGGTATCGATGGGCGCCACGCCGGCCGCGCTGACAAAAGTGCCCGCCCCTGTTCCGAAGAAGGGAGCACGCGCAAAGGCATGCCAGCCGGCCGCCCATATATTCCACCGCTGGTTGAGGTCGCCACCCTGAAGCTGTTCTGAGATGGTGGCCAGGCGCTCAAAGGTTTCGCGCGGAATGATGAGCCATATGGCGGTGACCACCGGCGGCAACGCCAGTGCTCCGGACAACACTCTGCGCGGGTGGCCAAACGCCAGCAGAAAGCCGCTGCCCGCCAGCGCCACAAGAGCCGCCAGGAACCCTCCCCGCGAGGCCGTGAGCAGGACCGCCACCATTCCCAGCGGCAGGTAGCCCGCTGCCAGCAGACGCCAGGGCCAGCGAGGCTCACTGCTCAACAGCAGCGCTGCCAGCGGAAAGCCCAGGTTGAGAAAGCGGGCCACGTCGTTCGGATCCTGTCCCTCGGCGACAAATCGAATTTGATTGGCTACCGCTGCGGCAGTGACGAAGTTCGCCAGCGTCAGCAGAGCCAGCACCCAGGAGCCGGCCACGGTGGCCCGCAACAGCGCGCGCAGATCGCCGGCGCTCTCGGCAAATTCCCATACCAGCCAGACGATGAGCACCTCCTGAAGATAGCCACGCAGCTTTGCCTCGGTCACCTGTGGATCGATGGTCCAGAAGCAGGTGCAGCAGAACCAGAGGAAAAAAGCCAGCACCAGCCATTGCATCGGGCCCGGAGAACGCATACGGCCGGCTTGAAGAACCGCCGGAATCGCAACCAGAAGCAGCAGAACGCCAATGAAGCGGGCAATATTGCCCAGCGGCGCGCCCAGTTCCAGGGAGTATTCCCATGGAATCGCGAAGGCGAAGAGCAGCAACAGAAGCCGGGCGATGCGGCGCATCAGAAGATACCTTTCAGGAATCCGAATCTTCGGGAAAAAATCTCGCGGAAATCCATTCTCGTCGTAAAAGAACGGCTGGAAGCTGGAGAACAACAAACAAAACAATCGCCCACGGGAAACTGATCACTCTGAAGTAAAACAGCAGCAAGCCAGAAATAAATACCGTAGCGCAGAAAACCATCGTCCAGCGCATCCGGCCGAGAGCCTTGAGTCTCCCGCGCACGCTGAAGAACCACGGCACGCAAAGCAGCCATGAGCCGGCATCCAGGGCATACCTCCACGCACGCGCGTGAGCCATGCCGCCGACGTCGCCTCGCAGCAGATGCAGTACGTGCCATAGGCCGGCGATCAACATGAGGAAGATCGCAAACTCCAGAGCAGAAAGTGTTGCAACCGGACGCACTGGCTTCGCCGGAAGCTTGACTCCTTCTGGTGATAACTCGCCAGGCGCTGATTTGCTTTCAAAAAGCACTGCGGGAAGCTGAAGAAGGAGAAAGAGCCCAAGCGTCACCTGGTTTGTCGCTCTCATGAATCCATAAGCCGCAAGGCACCCGGTGAAGACAACTAGGAAGTAGGGCCAGAAGCTCCAGTGCGGCAATCCGGCATCCGCCAGGCGGCGCTCCAGGCTTCTTATCCAGAAGACGCCCAGGAGTATCAGGCAGTATCCCACGGCCATCCATGCGCGTCGGCTCTCCGCGTGAGCTTGTAAAAGCCTCTGAGCCGCTCCGCTAACTCCCGTGACCAGCACGCACGAGAGCAGGAATGTTATTCGGCCGAACTGTTTCTTCAAAATTGAATCAGGCAATAGAAAACTCCTTGTTCTGCATTCTCTAATTAGATGCGAAGAAATCTCTATTCAGGTAATTTCGAAAAGAAGAGATTCCCTCGGGTGCTAAAGCCATTCCCATTCAAAACAGTGGCTCATCCAAAGAGTCACTTCACCTGGAATCTTGACTCACCTGGCCTCAGTACCTCTGCGAATAGACCAGTGCTGAGTAAATCGTAACGCCAATCGCCGATTGAATGGCCGATTCAATCGTCCGGTTCCACAGGTTCCTGGCCGCCGAGTCGGGCACAAACAGAATATCTCGGTCGCGTACCAGTTGGTCGGGCTCCTGGCCGTGCAGCATACGCTTCAGGTTGAGGCTGGTCAGGGTGCGTCCGCCCTTCTGCTCACGGATGAGGATGGCCTTGCTCATGGCGGCGTTCTGCGTCGGTCCCCAGGCCAGCGAGAGCGCCTGCACCACCGTCAGCCCCTGCGCCGGATCAACGGGAAATCCGCCGGGGCGCTGCACATCGCCCACCACAAAGACCAGCCCCGCACGGCTGACCTGAACGGTGTCGCCGGGGGCAAGCTCCGGGTTGTGGTCCGTCGCGGTGTCGGTGCCGCTGGGGTCCAGTACCACCGGATGCTGCGTCTGGGCGTCGTTACGATGGAAGACGTTCACCAGGCGGCCCGCACTGGGCGAGAGGCCGGAGGCGGCCGAGATCAGGTCAAGCAGCCGATGGTGCAGCGTGTAGGGATAGACGCCGGGGCGCACCACCTCACCCAGCACGCTCACGTCCTGTCCGGCGTAGGAGGTCACCAGCACCGAGACCTGCGGATGCAGCAGCATTCCCTGAGCCACCAGCGCGGCTTCAATGGCGTGCGCGGCGGTTTGCTCGTCCATCCCACCCACCTGGACATCGTGGATCATCGGCAGCGTCACCGTACCCGACGGCGAAACGCGCACCGCCGAATGGAACTCCGGGGTGTGAACCTCGCTGACATCGAGGAAATCGCCGGGAGCGATGGGAGCTGGCATCGGTGAAGCCAACTGCGCGCCAGCCAGCGGCGGCACACCGGCCTGGTTCGGATTGCCCCAGGTTAGCGGCGACTCCTTGGGATTGGGCAAATTTCGAGGATCAGGCGTGGCGGGCAGCTGGACCACCCCCGTGGGCAGCCCGGAGGTGCTGGGCGTGGGCGCCTGGCCGAGGGCCTCTACGCCGGCCAGAACGACCGCCAGAAGCGACACAATAGTCCGAGAGGGACGAATCGACTCCATGAAGAGCGCGCCTCCAACCGCTAGCCAGAGGCCGGCAAAGAGCGTAATCGCCATGTAGACGGGCAGATCGGGCGCCACCGGCTTCACCGGCTGGCGGGCAAAATCCACCACGGAGATATTAGAACCCTCGATGCCGGCGGACAGCCCCGCTTCCTCGGCCTTCTCCAGCACCTGGACATAAAGATCATGATCAGCGTTGGTCTCCTCGCGCATCGCCGCGTACTTGGCGGCTGCTTCATTAGCCTTCATGCCTTCGCCGGTCGCGTCTTCAAGATTCTTGCGAACCAGTTGCTCGCGGTCGACGGCCATCTGCCAGGTGCTGTGGAAGCGCTCCACCAGCTTGGCGTCCTCAGCCTGCTTCTGCCGGTCCAGATCCTGCAACTGGTGGCGAACCTCGACGACGCGCGGGAAGTTAGGGCCGTGCTCGATGTTGAGCTGAGCCTGTTCCTCTTCGAGTTGGCTATGCTGGGCGTGAATCTGCTGGAGCAGCGCGGTGGCGAAGTTGCCGCTTTCGGCCTGCAAGCGCGGATCGGAGGCAATGACCAGCTCCGGATCGCCTTGCGAGGCCGCCCGGTACTGCGCCTCCCGCAGAATCCGGTCAGTGGAGGCCGCCACCAGTTCGCGGCCCAGCTCATCCAGCTCCAGCAAGGCCGAGGTGTGCTGGCTCTCGCCCGGCTGGCCGTTGGCCAGCATCTCGGGTGTATTCAGCAGACCATGCTCCCGCTGGAAGGCCGCCAGCCGCAACTGATCCTGCTCGCCGCGCGCCTTCAACTCCTTGAGCTGGCTATCGAGCCACTCCGAGGCCTGCAACGTGGCCTGCACGCGCAAATCCATGTCCTGCTGGCCGTAGGCGGCTATCAACGCGTTTACTACGCTGGCCGACAGCGCCGCGTCCCGGCATCGAAAGCGAATCTGGATCAGCAGCGTGCGCGGCAGAATTCCTACGTGAAGCCGCTTCTGAAATCTCTCCAGCAGCCAGGCCTGCGCGTCAGCGGCGGGCGCTTCGGCGTGAAAATCCGGAAACCGGCCGGCAAATCCTCCCATGAACCCCGGCGCCTGATAGAGTTTGAGGCTGGTAATTACCTTCCAGGCCAGTTGGTCGCTGCGAAAGACGTTGGCCAGAGTCTCCTGCTGCAACGGTGCGGAGAGAATCGAGGCTGCAATCATCGGCTCAGCCGCCTTCAGGCTGAGCGTGGATGAAGGCGAAGTACGAATTGCAACTTTGGCGCTGGCCTCGTATTGATTAGGGGCGATGAGGCAATAGAGCAGGCACGCCATCAGCAATCCCCCCACCATCGAGACAACCAGGCGCCGGCGGCGGGTCAGCACCTCCCATAGCTCTCGGATGGATCGAGAATTGCTCCTTCTGGAGCTGGGCCGCGCATCGGGCCACGGATCGGGCTCGCGGGAAGATTCGAACGGAACGTGATTTGCTTCCGGCACAGGCTGGGAACCTCTCTCCCTACTTTCAATAGGTGGAGGCGGACCTGGGATTCAAAACGAAACAATGCTACAAAGGGAATCTCCGCCAGTGTGCTTGATAGAAATCAATCCGTCAAGAGATTCCGTCACAATTGGAAGCCTAAGGAGCAAGACCGCCGCCGCTCCGGTACCACTCGACGGTGCGCAGCAGGCCTTCGCGATAATCCACGATGGGCGCATAGCCGAGCAGTTCCCCGGCCAGGCGTATATCGGCCAGCGAGTCGCGAATGTCGCCGGCGCGCGCTGGCTCGTAGGCCGGCTGGCCGCGGTAGCCGGTCAACTCCCGCAGAATCTCGAAGGTCTCATTCAGTGTACTGCGGCTGCCCGTGGCCAGGTTCATCATCCGGCCTGAGACCTTTTCCGCCGGAGCGGCGGCCGCCAGCAGATTGCCGTGGACCACGTTGTCGATGTAGGTAAAATCGCGACTTTGTTCGCCGTCGCCATAGATGGTGATCGGCTCTCCGGCCAGCATCCGGCGGCAAAAGATAGCCAGCACGCCGGAGTAGTGCGAGGTGGGGTCCTGGAAGGGTCCGAAGACGTTGAAGTAGCGCAACACCACCGTCTCCAGCCCGTATGCACGTGTGAAAGCGCCCATGTAATGCTCGCCGGCCAGCTTGGCCACGGCGTAAGGCGAGATGGGTTTGGGCAGCATTCCCTCGTGCTTGGGCAGCGTCGGCGTATCGCCGTAAGCCGCCGACGAGGCCGCGTAAATCACCCGCCGCGTCCCGGCGGCGCGGGCGGCCACCAGCAAATTCAAAGTGGCGTCCACGCAATTCCGGTTGGTGCTCACCGGATCTTCCACCGAGCGCGGCACCGAGGCCAGCGCCGCCTCGTGAAAGACAATCTCGACTCCGGCGCAGGCCTCCGCGCAGGCTGCCGGATCGGCCAGGTCGCCCTCAATGAACTCCATCGCCTCCAGGCCCGCCAGGTTGGAGCGCTTTCCTGTGATAAAGCTGTCGATGCCGCGTACGCGGTCCCCACGCGCCAGCAAGGCCGCGGCAATCGAGCGGCCGATAAACCCCGCCACTCCGGTCACAAGATAGCTTGCCAAAAGAATTCTCCCCCTGAAGCCTGTTTGCAGAGGGCGTAATCCCGGCGCTCCGCTAGAAAAAGGATACTACCCCGGGATAGCCGCAAATTCATCAAGGAACGAAGGGGATGCTTCTGCGCATGGCCGGGTACCCCACCCTCGCCGCGTTCTTTTTTCGCGGCCAAGGTGGGTTACAACCACCAGGCTGGCTGACTCATCCTTGGCGCGTCCTTGTTTTTGCGCCGAAGCCTGCCCTGTGCGCTGTCGAAGGGGTGGGATACCACGAACCTCAGAAGCGCGCAGCTTTGTATCAGGGAACGAATTCATCCGTTGCGAAAAAACTCGATAAGGAGTCCAGAGGCCGATCTGAGGCAAATCGACGCGGTCTTGGAAGAGGGCGAATTGGTAAATTACTACCTGGCGCATTCAGCCCTTGCGGATATGTGCCCCCGTCTCGGTAGAACCGCTGAGGCCCGGTCCTCTTATGAGAAAGCTTTTTCACTGACCCAACAGGAACCGGAGCGGCAATTCCTGCAAGAATGGATTCGGCAGTTGAAATAAAAGACTCTGCACGCCGCCAGTCGCGCATACGACAACTCGTTCGATCAGCTATTGATGAGAATGGAGAACTCGAACATGAAGCCCAATCAACCCAGCCGCACAGCCCTGATGATCGCCCGGCAACGAGCTGCTCATCAGTTGCTCGATTATGGCGCAATCCTCTATGACCCATTTGCCATGAAGATTCTGCATGAAGATGAAAAGGACGTGCTTCAATTTGCGGACGCACACCCCATGGCCAGCATCGGACGTCTGATCACGGCCGCGCGAAGCCGGATTGCGGAAGATGCTTTGTCAAGTGCTGTCGAAAGAGGGGTTCGGCAGATCGCCATCCTTGGCGCCGGACTCGACACGTTCGCTCTCCGGAATCCCCATGACGCACTGGAGATCCGTATCTATGAGGTGGACCACCCCGCGACGCAGGCAGGTAAACTCGAACGCCTGGCAGAAGCTCAAATTGCACTTCCGCCATGGCTTATTCTCGTGCCCGTCGATTTCGAGCGGGACGATTTGGGAGAGAAGCTCGCCGCCGCAGGCTTTCAACAGAACTCGCCCGCGTTTTTCACTTGGCTCGGGGTTGTGCCCTATCTGACACAGTACGCTATCGGCCGCACTTTGGATTACATCTCGTCCATCCAGAATTCGGAGGTGGTCTTCGACTACATGGAACCTCCTGAGGCATTCTCAGAAGAGCTAAGACAAATAGAAAAGGCGCGGGCCGAACAGCTTGAGAAAATGGGTGAACGTTCGGACACCCGTTTCGAGCCGGCCGGCATTGCGGCGATTCTTCGTTCGCACGGATTTTATGCCATCGAAGACATCGATTTCCAGCAGATCGCGTCCAGCTTCGGCCACGCCGTTCAAGGACTCGCCCCCGGACACGCTGGCGTTCATGTTGTCCACGCTAAGCACTAATTGAAGGCGGTCATCAGCGGTCGCCACAGCTAAAACGCGGAAGAAACAAAATTTCTTTGACGATTTGTCGATTTCCGGTCCGGCCGTTCGACTATAAGACAGAAGAACGATGATCTACGGTTCCTGAGTGAACAGGAAACGAGTCATCGGAAACAAGCCACCAACCATCACTCAACCCAAAGGAGATTCCCCAATGCGATTCATGGTCATCGTCAAATCGACCCCAGAGGCAGAAAAAGAAGGCGCCCTCCCTGATCCCGAGCTCATGCTCGAGATGGGCAAGTACAACGAAGAGCTCAGCAAGGCTGGCGTCCTGCTCGCTCTCGATGGTCTCCATCCCAGTTCCAAAGGCGCACGCGTCAAATTCTCCGGCAAGAACCGCACCGTCATTGACGGCCCATTCACCGAGGCCAAGGAACTCATCGCCGGCTTCTCGATCTTGCAGGTCAACTCCCTCGAAGAGGCCATCGAGTGGGTCAAGCGTGCTCCCAACTGCAACCCCGCCGGCGACTCCGAAGTCGAAATCCGCCAGGTCTTTGAGATGGAAGACTTCGCTCCCATCCTCTCCGAAGAGCAGATCCAGCACAAAGTAGCGAAACGGGCTGAGCTGCCGAATCAGACCGCCAACAAATAGCTAAACCGGAAAACAAGCCACCAACCATCGCTCAACCCAAAGGAGATTCCCCAATGCGATTCATGGTTATCGTCAAAGCAACCCCAGAGTCAGAAAAGGAAGGCGCCCTCCCCGATGCACAGGGCCTGCTCGAGATGGGCAAGTTCAACGAAGAGCTAATCAGGGCT
>Ga0326728_10014925_pt1 | contig 16316 bp, 18 predicted proteins | sample MB3enrmetagenome_FD_207602 | JGI IMG/M metagenome (GOLD analysis project Ga0326728, IMG submission 207602) | Lab enriched peat soil microbial communities from McLean, Ithaca, NY, United States - MB31MN | ecosystem: Environmental > Terrestrial > Soil > Wetlands > Peat | place: USA: New York...
CCCGGTTTCTTCCTGAAACGGGTCCTGATTTTTGTGCCGATTTTCACGTTGGTAATCGCGGTTCCGGCCCTATTCCTGACACACGGGCAGCCGCTGGTCCATATCTTCGGTAAAATTGTTATTACGCGGCAGGGCGCACTTTCGGCCGGTTTCTTATTACTCCGGGTTACCGATTCGCTCTCATTAGGGGTGCTGCTGATATTAACCACGCCCTGGGCTAACGTACTGGCCGCTTTGCGCTGGGCGCGGATGCCGGCGCTGATTGTGGATATCCTCGGCATGACCTACCGCTACATGTTCCTGCTGCTGCATTCCGCCAACAGCATGTTCCTGGCCCGGAGGAGCCGGGTTATCGGCAGTTTTTCCGGCAGTGAGAACCGGCGCTGGCTGGGCCGGGCGTTGGCCGTCACCATGGTGAAGTCGCAAAAATTAAGCGAGGATGTTTATCTGGCGATGCTGGCCCGCGGTTATCAGGGCGAAGTCCGCGTCTTACAGGATTTCAGCTTAAAACGCCGCGACTTTCTCTGGATAACCTTTTCATTAATCATCGTAATATTCTTATTTTGGGCGAGTCGTTTATGAATTTGGTGAATAACGTAAATATCTTTGAAGCGAAAAACCTGGACTACGATTATCCGGGCAACATTACCGCCTTAAAACAGGTGAGTTTTACAATTAAACCGGGGGAAGTGGTGGCGCTGGTCGGGGCCAACGGCTCGGGTAAAAGCACCCTGCTCAAACTCATGGACGGTCTGATTTTCCCCAAGGCCGGTGAATTGATTGCTTTCGGGAAACCGCTATTAGAAGAAGGATTAAAAGATAATGCATTTATCCGGGAATTCCGCCGTAAAGTGGGGATGGTTTTTCAGGACCCGGACGTCCAGCTTTTTTCGCCGACCGTCTGGGATGAAGTCACGTTCGGGCCTTTGCAGCTGGGGATTCCCAAAGGGGAAGTCATCGCCAGAGGGCAAGCGGCGCTGGATTTAATGGGAATCACACACCTCCGGCAGCGGCCTCCCTATCTACTTTCCGGCGGGGAGAAAAAGAAGGTCTCACTGGCCTCGGTGCTTTCACTGCAGCCGCAGGTGCTGCTGCTGGACGAACCGACGACCGGCCTGGACCCTTCCAGTCAGGGGCACCTGATTGATTTCTTATTGCAGTGGGCGAAGGAAGACAAATGCCTCATCTTCAGTACGCAGGATTTGGACATTGTCGAGGAGATTGCCACCCGCGTCATCGTCATGGGGACGGAGCACAACGTCATGGCGGACGGGCAGCCGGAGGATTTTCTCTTCAACCCCGATTTCCTGGTACGCACAAATCTGGTCCACGAACATTCCCACCGGCACAAACAGCTGGTACACCGCCATCAGCACCTCCACGAACACCACCATTGAAAACGTTTCCATACCGGCGAAAGCTCGTAGATACTTTGCGCAGCATGCGTAGCAAATGTACCGTATCCAGAATATTTGGATTTATTACCATAGGAATCCAACATCTTACTCAGCTTATTTCAAATTCAAACTGAAAGCTGATTGCCTGGAGCTTGCGTCAAATCCAAACTGCCGTGTTTTACATCGTGATTGCACGTCTGTTACAATGGCATTGACATGAGATTTCCCTGGCAGCAAAAACAGACCGTTCCTACCGAAACATCCCACAACCTGACTGAAAAGTTAACCCGTCAGGGTTACCGCATGACGCCGCAGAGAATGATGATTGTTGACGCCATCGAGCACAGCGAAAATCACATCAGCGCTGAAGACATTTTCCAGCAGGTAGTGGCCAAATATCCCAATGTCAACATCTCCACGGTCTACCGCACTCTGGAACTACTGGAAAAACTGGGCTTAGTCACTAAAACCGAAATGGGCGTCGGGCACATTGTGTATCACCCCATGGAAAAGGGACATCACCACCACCTGATTTGCCGGGAGTGCGGGGCTGTAATTAATCTGGATGAAGCCGCGCTTACCCCCCTCAAAGAATCCCTGCAGCGGGACTATCAATTTTCCGCCGAATTGCGCCACCTGGGGATAATAGGTTTATGCACCGATTGTCAGCAGAAATCCGGGAACAAAACCGCCAATGGATAAACAGGAATACTGGGAAAGCCGCTACCTTAGCGAAGGGAAAATCTGGGGAGAATCACCCAGTAAATCTGCTCATACCGCCCTGCAGCTTTTCCGGACGCACCAGGTAAAAACGGTATTGGTACCCGGTTCCGGTTACGGCAGAAATACCAAATTATTTTCATCGGCCGGCTTCGATGTGACTGGCATTGAAATTTCGGAGACGGCTTTTAAAATGGTCGGCCAATTTGACCCGCGTTCGAAATTTTATCAAGGCTCTGTGCTGGACATGTCTTTCGATAACCGCCGGTACGACGCGATTTATTGCTTCAACGTCCTGCATCTCTTCCGTCAGCCCGAAAGGGAGCTGTTTTTAAACCAGTGCCTTGGCAAACTAATAAAACAGGGATTGGCTTATTTCACAGTTTTTTCCGAAAAAGAGTCGAGTTTCGGACAGGGGGCGGAAACAGAGCCGAATACCTTCGAAAGTAAACCCGGCCGCCCGGTACATTATTTCTCCGAACCCGATTTACGGCAGCAATTCCACCGGTTTGAAATATTGGAAACCGACATTATTGAAGACCCGGAAGACCACGGCGGACAGGCGCACGTCCACATTTTGCGGTACATTTTCGCAAGAACAAATTAGCTGAACCCGGCCTTTTATTTTTTATTCTTGATAATCGGCTGAAACTCCAGGCTGATATCCAGCGCTTTTGAGGAATGGGTCAGCGCTCCGATGGAGATAAAATTCACGCCGGTTTCCGCGACGGCGCGTACCGTCCTGAAATTGATATTGCCGGAGGCTTCGGTCAAGATTTTAGCCGGCACAAGTTTTACCGCCGCGCGCATTTTGGCCGGGCTCATGTTATCAAACATGATGATATCCGCATCGGCCGCCACTGCTTCACGGACTTCCTTCAGGTTGGTTACTTCCACTTCCACTTTAATCCCTGCCGGGGCGCTTTGTTTCGCTTTTGCCACAATTTCCTTTAGTGTCATGCCGTGCGTGCGCAGCGTCGCCAGGTGATTGTCTTTAATCAGCATACCGTCGCTCAAATTAAAGCGGTGGTTGCGTCCACCGCCCATCGAGACCGCGTATTTTTCCAGCAAACGCATGGCGGGCGTGGTCTTGCGCGTGTCCAGAATTTCCACCGGCAAATCGCCGATGAGTGCCACATATTCGGCGGTCTGGGTAGCAATACCGCTCAGTTTCTGCAGAAAGTTAAGCGCAACCCGTTCGGCTTTCAGCAGGCTGCGCGCGTTGCCGGTTACGGTGGCAATAATATCTCCTGAATGTATTCTCGTACCATCTTTGAGTAATACTTTGAACTTGAGCTCCGGGTCGACTTTGATAAAAACCAGTTTGGCTAAATCGACGCCCGCCAGCACCCCGTCGGCCTTGGCTAAAAGCGTAGTTTTGGCCCGCAAATCCGCCGGAATCAGCGTCTCACTGGTAATATCGCCGCCGCCGATATCTTCCTCCAGTGCCAGGTCGATCAAAGTATTCAACTGGTTTTCGTAAAGCGCTAATTTATCGGTCATCTTAATTTTCCATTAATTTATTATATTGCTGTGCCCATTATAAAGCATATGCGCCTGATTAGACAACTTTATTTATCCAGTTCTTTCAGCGCCTGCTCTAAATCTTCGGGCAACGGCGATTCGAATTCCACCCATTTGCCGGTGGCCGGCAGATTAAAGCCGATTTTATGCGCGTGCAAAAATTGCCGGTTTAAAAAGGCGGATTTCTTGCCGTAGGTGATATCGCCGAAAACCGGATAGCCGATAGCCGCTAGGTGGACGCGTATCTGGTGGGTGCGGCCTGTTTCCGGCATGATTTTCAGCAGTGTGTTTTTCCCGACATACCGGATGACGCGGTAATTAGTGCGGGCGGCCCGGCCTCGGCTTTCCCCGGTCACCGCCATCTTTTTCCGGTCGCCGGAATCCCGCCCGATAGGGGCGTCAATCACGCCTTTGTCCGGACGGAGAATCCCTTTGACCAGGGTAATGTATGTTTTTTTCACGGTGCGTGCTTTGAACTGGTTCGCCAGGTTAGCCAGGGCAACGTTGTTTTTCGCCACCAGCATCACCCCGGACGTATCTTTGTCCAGACGGTGCACGATTCCCGGGCGGGTAACTCCACCTTCATCTTCGATATCGTTAAGGTGGGAAAGGACGGCGTTCACCAGCGTGTGACTGGGGTGCCCCGGTGCCGGATGCACGGTCAGCCCGGCCGGTTTATCAATAACCAGTAGGTCGTCATCCTCATAAATGATTTTCACCGGGATGGCTTCCGGCAGCAATCCGGTGGGCACCGGTGGGGGAACAGTGATTTCTATTTTTTCGCCGGCTTCCGTTTTGTGGCTCGATTTCTCCACGGTGCCGTTGACCAGAACCTTGCCGTCGTCAATTAATTTCTGCGCTTGCGAACGGGAGATACCCGGACAGTTTTCGCTGACGAATTTATCCAGGCGGATGCCCGCTTTACCCACTGTAAACACATAAGAATCCGGGTTTTGTTTCATGGCAAACCCTACTTATTCTCGCGGATAGTCTCACGCAGTACGGAAATAATAATCAGGATGACGCCGATGGTAATCGCCGCATCGGCGACATTGAAGACGTAGAAGAATCCGGGGTTGATAAAATCGGTGACATGGCCGGAGAACCGCAGCCGGTCGATCAGGTTGCCGAGGTCTCCGCCCAGCAGCAAACCGAGTGCAATTCTGTTCGGGACGTTGACGAACTGGGGATACTTCCGGTAAATATAGACCCCGAGGCCGGAAATGGCAAACAAGCCGATTATTGCCACCGCTGTCAGGACCACCGAATAGGCCTGAAATGCGCCGAAAGCGGAACCGGTATTCGTGATGTGAATAATGCTGAAGAACCAGATCTTATAGATTGTCCGACCGTCCGGCGGGAAAGAACGTATCCAATTTTTGGTTAAAATATCAACAACAACTATCAGGAGAATAGTGATGGGAATAATCAGATTGAGTTTGGAGGTTCGGGTTTTACCTGTTTTTTGCATTCTTTGCCTGAAGCGCTTTACAACTCATGCACTGTCTTGCTGCGGGAAGTAGTTCCAATCTGGCCGATTCAATCGGTTTGCCGCAGGTTTCACAAAGGCCGTATTTGCCGGTTTCAAATTTAGTCATCGCGATTTCGATATCACCCAGCTGGTCTTTGATGCGGCGTTCCATCGCCAGACGCTTTTCCAGTTCCAGACTTTCGGTAGCTTCTTCTTCGCGTTTGCCAAAAGGACTGCCATCGCGCCTTTCCTCAGAAGGACGGCCCTCCGCATTCAACTGATCTAATTCACCAAGCAACCGCTTCTTCTCGCTTTCCAGAAGGGCCCTGATTTTTTTGAGGTCGGTCATTATGCTTTCTCCTGTCTTCCTGCGAAGTTCCAACCTGCCGCTGCTGCCTTAAGCTTTCACGGTTAAGCTATTATACCCGCATCCTGCCGAAATAACAACAATAAAGGGCAGACAACTCAAGCTGATTATACCCGTTTTTGAATACTTGACTATCTGCTCAGTAAAAATATTTATCTGATATTGTATCCCTCTTTTTAAATTTTCGCAACTAATTTTTACTGCCCGGCATGATATATTATTGATTACGGCGAAAAACTTGTCCGTCGGCCGCATATTTCGGTCCGCTGTCGACAGTATCTAGGAAGAGAACATGAGCATCAAACGGATTTGTGTTTATTGCGCCTCCAGTCCGGGAATCAATCCGGAATATCTGCAAGCGGCGCAGGTTTTAGGCCGGCTGCTCTCCAAAAAGAAGATCATGCTGGTTTTCGGCGGCGGCGATATCGGGCTGATGGGAGCTGTCGCAGATGCCGTCATGGCCGGTGGCGGCGTGGCTATTGGGGTTATCCCGAAATTCTTTACGCAAAAAGTTTTACATCAGGGCTTAACCGAGTTACAGGTTGTCGATTCCATGCTTGCCCGAAAACAGATGATTTTCGATATATCGGATGGTTTTATCGCGCTGCCGGGCGGTTTGGGCACCCTGGAGGAAATATTTGAGCAGCTTACCTGGACGCAGTTCGGCTTGCACCGGAAGCCGTGCGGAATCCTGAATGTCAACGGGTACTACGACCGCCTGCTGGGTTTTCTGGATTATTCCGTGACCCAGGAATTTATCCGGCCGGAACACCGGGACATGATTTTGGTGGAACAGTCTCCGGAAGCGTTATTGTCAAAAATGACACGGTATCGTGCCCCGCACATCGAGAAATGGGTCGGATTGAAACGCAATAATATTTGAGCCCGTTAGATGCTGACTGTTGAATTCCCAACCTTTAGTAATCGGCACCGGTTGTTCGTTTGACATATACTCCGTGTTTTCATATCATTTAACTGGGGGCGTAAATCAAATTGTGTGCCTGTTCCCCAATTTAAACCCCTTTCCGGCTTTGCATCAGAAAACTACCGGCATCGGAAGATTTGATTAGCGGTGATTAAGGTAACAGTAAAAAGGTAGTTCACAAGGAGGTTCCTCAAATGGCTGATAATATTACAAACCCCGGACCCACCGCAGCTGCACCCGCCCCAGCTCTCGCACCCTCAGTCGCGGCCGCTCCGGCGGTGCCGGCTTTTCCCGGCGGTTACAATGGAAAAATATTACGCGTTAATTTATCCACAGGCGCCACTACCACGGAAGCGCTTACCGAGCAGTTCTGCCGTAAATGGCTGGGCGGCGCCGGATTTGTTGCTTATTACCTCTGGAAAGAATTGAAACCTGGTGTTGATGCGCTCAGCCCGGATAACAAACTGGTCTTTGCCATCGGTCCTGTATCAGGCTTACTGCTGCCCGGCGCGGCCCGAAATTGCATCGGGGCGAAGTCACCATTGACCGGCGGCATTGCCAAATGTGAATGCGGCGGTTACTGGGGAGCCGAACTGAAGCGCGCCGGTTTTGACGCGATTATCGTTGAAGGGAAGGCGGAAAAACCGGTCTACCTCTGGGTGCATGACGGCGAAGTCAGCATCCGGGATGCGGCAAATCTCTGGGGTAAGGATACGCTGGACACCGAGACCGCGGTCCGCACCGAGTTGGGAGATGCGAAAATCCATCTCGCCATGATTGGCCCGGGCGGAGAACACATGGTGCGCTATGCCTGCATCATGGAAGGCTGCAAAGACGCCGCGGGCAGAGGCGGTCTGGGGGCGGTGATGGGTTCTAAAAACCTGAAAGCGATTGCGGTGCGCGGTCATAATCTGCCGCCGGTGGCGAATCCGGACAAAGTCAAAGAAATCAGAACGCGGATGGTGGCGAACAAACATCCGCTTTCCAACTTCGGTACCGGCGGTCCAGATATGGTTTTTCACGAATCTGTCGGCAACCTGCCGGTCCGCAATTTCCAGGCCGGCGTTTTTCCCGACGTGCAGAAGATTCACGGCGGCGTCATCAAAGATACTATGGGCGGCCTTATGGACGGCTGTTTTGCCTGTCCCATCCGCTGTAAGAAAGTCTGTAAAATTGACGAACCTTTTAACGTGGACCCCGAGTACGGCGGCCCGGAATACGAAACGCTGGCTGCTTTCGGTTCTGACTGCGGTATCAATGACGTTAAATCGATTGTCAAAGCCAATGAACGGTGCAACGCCTATTCCCTGGATACGATTTCCTGCGGCTCGACCATTGCTTTTGCCATGGAATGTTTTGAAAAGGGGTTTCTCACCCTGGAAGATACCGGCGGGCTGGAATTGAAATGGGGTAACGCCGAGGCGTTGCTGCAGGCGGTTGATTTAATTGCCCGCCGTGAAGGTTTCGGCAACTTTTTAGCCGAGGGAACTGCCCGGATGGCCCGCAAAATCGGACATAATTCAATTGCTTTTGCGATGCAGGTCAAGGGGCAGGAAACTTCGATGCACGAACCCAGAATCAAAGCCAACATGGCCTACGGCTTTATGTTTGCGCCGGCCGGGGCCGACCATTGCGGTTCCGCTACCGACGGTGCGATATCTACAGATAAAGGTTTGACCGCATACCATACACTGGGTTGGCATTCCGGCTTTGTTTCTAACGAAATCAGCGCCCGTAAAGTTGGCTTCTACAAAATGGATGCCTGTAACTACGCCGCAATTGATTCGCTGGTATTGTGCATGTTTGTCGGTTACGGCCCGGAAGGAAATGCCGAGTTATTGAAAGCGGTCACCGGTTGGGATACCGGCATCGGCGAACTCCTGCGCATCGGCGAACGGATTCTCACCACGATGCGGCTGTTCAACATGCGGGAAGGCCTTACTTCCGCTGACGATACTTTACCGGAGCGTTTCTTTACCCCCAAGCTCGATGGCGCGGTGTCGAAGACGCAGCTTGACCATGCTAAAATCGAAAACGTCCGGAAATACTACTACACGCTGATGGGTTGGGACGCCAACGGCGTACCGCTGCCGGAAAAAGTAGAAGAGCTGTACATCAATTAACTATTGCTGACGGGAGGCCGGTATTGGAAGAGAAAATCGTCTATTTCGAAAAAGCCGGTGTTATCAATACGGAAGAGACATTGCGCCTTGCTGTCGAAAGGGCTCAAGCCCGCGGTATTAAGAAGATGGTCATTGCCTCTACCCGGGGCGATACAGCAAAGCTTGCTGCCGAACGCCTGGCCGGCACCGGTATTACCTTGACTGTCATCCCGCACCAGTACAGCGCCGGACGTGAACAGCGGTTCCCGCTCGAATTAAAAGAGTCGCTGGAAAAAGAGGGTCATCACGTTCATTTTGCCACGTCGTTATTCGCTACCGAAAATCTTTACGGCAGCCCCATCCCGCGGGTCATGGCTTTCCTGCTGCGCACTTTTTCCCAGGGCATGAAGGTTTGTGTTGAAATGATTCTGATTGCGGCGGACGGCGGTTTTGTGGCCGGCGGCGAGCAGGTTATCGCGATTGCCGGCAGCGGGCGCGGCGCCGATACCGCCGTTGTGGCGATTGCCGCCTCTTCAAGGAACCTGCCGGACCTGCATATTACGGAAATTATCTGCAAGCCGCTCCAGACCTCACAGCATATCCCCAACTATGTCCCGCCGGAAGGGTAAGCAATTCATTTGCACTGCATTTTAGACTGCTCTTAAAATGTTTTTTGCCATTGACATCGCCCCGCTCTTTGGAGTACATTCCAATCAGTCAACGTTCCTTGTTTATCTGTCGATTTTTCAGGAAGACGGAAATGGCAAAAGCGAAAATCATCGCAAAAAAGACAGCCAAATATAAAATTCAAGTGACGAAAAACGGTCCTTATCTGATCTCGGGCGGTGTCCCGCTCTTCGGGCAGACCATGTGTATCGATGAAGAGGGCCATTGTCACGGCTGGCAGGAAACCAAAAAGTATCCGGTTGAGGAAACTTATGCGCTCTGCCGCTGCGGGCACTCTGGTAATAAGCCGTTTTGCGACGGCACCCATGGCAAAGTGAAGTTTGAAGGCAAAGAGACCGCTTCCCGCCGTCCGTATCTGGAACAGGCCGAAGAAATCGACGGCCCCGGACTGAAACTGACCGACGTCCAGAATCTTTGCGCCAGTGCCCGTTTTTGTCACCGCGGCGGTGGCACCTGGAAACTGGCCGAACAATCCGGCAACCCGAAAGCCAGGCAAATGTTGATTGAAGAACTGGCAGATTGCCCTTCCGGCCGGCTGGCTGCCTGGGACAAAGACGGCAAACCGATTGAACCGGATTTCGAACCTTCTATCGGGGTGGTAGAAGATGTTCAGGCCGGGAAAATGGGCCCGTTGTGGGTGCGCGGCGGCATCCCCATCGAAGCGGAGGACGGCACCGTTTATGAAATCCGCAACCGGGTCACCCTTTGCCGCTGCGGCAAGAGCCTGAACAAACCCTTCTGCGACAGCCGCCACTTGAAATAATAGTAACGACTTTCAAATCAAAATGATTCAAACGGAGTTGACATAATGGAAAAAAGAAAACTGCGCGGCGGCATGATTGGCGGCGGTATCGGGTCGTTTTTCGGGCCGGTGCACCGTATGGCCGCCACACTCGACGGGCATGCCGAATACGTCTGCGGCGCTTTTTCATCCGACCCTGAAAAATCCCGCCGGTCGGGTCGGGAATTATATCTCGCCCCTGACCGTGTTTACCGTGATTATCAGGAAATGGTCGCAAAAGAATCCGCTTTGCCGTCTGAGAAAAGAATCGATTTTGTTTCCATTGTTACGCCTAATGTCTACCATTTCGACGCGGCGAAATTATGTCTGGAGGCCGGTTTCCATGTCATCTGCGATAAACCGATGACCTGCAGCCTTGCAGAAGCAAAGGCGTTAAAGTCACTTGTTGCCAAAACTCACAAGGTTTTTGCGCTGACCCATACCTACACCGGCTACCCGATGGTGAAACAGGCGCGGTACCTGTTGCAGCAAGGGACACTGGGTAAAATCAATAAGGTTGTGGTGGAATACCCCCAGGGCTGGCTAGCCGGTTTTCTGGAAAGCGGCGTTACTGCCGCCACGATGTGGCGGACCGACCCGCAAAAAGCCGGTATTTCTCTGTGTTTGGGCGATATCGGCATCCATGCCGAAAATCTGGGACGTTATATCACCGGTCTGGAAATCAACGCCGTCTGCGCCGATATTTCTCATTTTATCCCCGGCAATCAGCTCGATGACGATGCCAATATCCTGGTGAGTTATCATGGCGGCGCCAAAGGCGTAATTACCGCCTCCCAGATTTCCACCGGCGAAGAAAACGGACTCAACATCCGTGTTTACGGCGCTAAAAACGGGCTTTACTGGAATCAGGAAAATCCCAATTATCTTATTATCAGGAACCGGGAAGGATATACTACTACCTATTCCAAGGGCAATAAGCTACTCTGTCCGGCGGCGCAAAATGCCACGCGCCTGCCGCCCGGTCACCCCGAAGGCATTATCGAAGCCCTCGCGAACATCTATCTGGAAGCTTTCCGCGCAATCCGGGACGGCGCCGCGAAACGTAAAAATACCGTTTATGATTTCCCCAACGTGGATAACGGCGTCACCGGCATGGCTTTTATGGAAACGGCGCTCGCCTCTGCATCCTCCGACCGCAAATGGGTGAAGATGCTGCCAACCGGAAAATAACGAATCATTATGCATGAATGACTGCAGGCTGCCCGCGCTATTATTTCACAGCGTTCGGAACTGAACTCGTTGACTTTGTTGTTGTGGTCGTGGTTGTCTTCGCTGTCGGCGGCGTAACCGCGGATGGCGCGGTCGTCGTAGTAGTAGTTGTAGTGGTGGTTGCCGGTGTCGTTGTTATTGTCGTGACGGCAATCGGCGGAACTGTCACTACGGGTGGTTTAGTTGTCATCGTTCCCGTCGCAGATGTAACGGGCGGTACCGCAGTTGGCGGAACCGTCTCGGCCGGTGACGGTTTTGTTGTGGTTGTTGCGGCTGATACCGCCGGCCCGGTATTAGTTGCGGGAGTTGTCTTGGTAATGCCGGCAGCTGCTGAACCGGTATTTGTGGTTGTTTTTATCACGGCAATCGCCGTGGCTCTTTGTATTGCCAGCGGCATCTGGACCACGGTTGCCGGTATTTTCCCGGTGACCGGCGCGAAAGATACGATATCCGCATTCTGCGCGATGTTGGCGGGGTTGCTTAAATCGAGAAGCACTGCCCAGTCGCTGCCGGTTACGGCCGGTAAAGTCACATTTTGTTGATATACGGTTTGATTGTTTTGTATCAATTGAATGGCTAAAACCATATCTTCCGGAATGGTGGACCTGACCGTAATTGTATACACTCCGGAAACCGGTGTTTCAATCTGGATTGATTGTCCGTTGATGGAAAGCGCGGCGCTGGAGTTTGGAATCTGATTAAACGAAATCCCGTTTAGCAGGTAGCCGGTGCTGGCGCCGGTCGGGTCGCTTACCGAACAGACTCCATCCGGCCCCAATGAAAGCGATAATTCACTTTTCACCGTGGGGATGTTTTCCGGGACCGCTGCCGCCAGCGTATTCTGAATATTGAGCTGATGGTCCTGTGCAACGCTGACTTCGTTATTTTGCTTATCGATTACGGTCACCGTCCCTTTGATAACTAACAGGCTGGTCGCACCGGTAGTATCCACTTCTGAACTGAAAGATGTGCCCTGTGCCACGAGTGTTACCAGCGGGGTTTGCACTGCGTAATATGGCTGCTGCGTCCCGGTGCCAATAACATTATTCCAGGTCTCCCCGGAGAGTTGTTTTAGTACAATATGGACTGACTGCTCGTTAACAAAACTGGATTCGGCCACGGTTACTTCCGTCCCCGGGTCAAGAGTGGCGGTGCTGCCGTCGAAGAAGGTGATGACCGCATGCCCGCCGTCCGTTGTTCTCACTTTGGTACCGGTGGACAAATCGCCGCTGTCATTAACTGTTTGCCATGAGGTCGAATTGGCGGCCAATGTTTCCACTTCCCCGCTCAAAATACTCAAACTGAATTTGTCGGGGTTTATCTGCGCCGGTATGGAAGCCGGAGTTAATCCGGGACTAACCAGCCAGAACAGCAGCGCCAGCAGCGCGACCATCGCCGCGGGGACAAGTATCCGGAAGTTTGGCTTGGTCAATCTGAAACGGCGGGTAGCGACAGACTTAGCTTCATTCTGAATACCGGCCAACAGGCGGTCACGCGATTCGCGCCGGAAATCTTCGGAAACGGAAATCCCCGGGATTGAATACAGTTTAGCCGCCGCCGAAAGCAAAGGTTCCAGTTCAGCACGCCGCTCCGGATATTGGCGCAGGCAGTCTTCGACCGTGTCCCCGGCCTTGAGACGAGCCAGGCATTTTTCCAGTATGATTTCGATTTTTTCCGCCATTATTCTGTCCCGCCGCTGAGTTTTTTCCTTAAATTATCCAGGGCGCGCATTTGCAGCGCCCGGATTGCCCCCTGCCGTTTCCCCATCACAGCTCCGATTTCATCATTTTCCGCGCCTTCCAGGAACTTCAGAATGATTAGCTGCCTTTGCGGCTCGGGCAGAGTTTTGAGCGCGGCGGCCGTTTTTTGCCATTCCTGGGCTTTTTCTGCTTCTGTTTCAGTGTTGGCGCTGCCGACTGGGTCGATTAGTTCCAGGGAAATTTCCGGTTTATTTTTCCGTACTGTATCCACGGTTTGGTTATGTGCGATCCTGTATAGCCATGCGGAGAAAGTGTCTTCCTTCCCCCGGCAGGTTTGAATTGATTTCCAGCTTTTGATAAAGACTTCCTGCGTAATGTCTTCCGCCTTCATCCGGTCGTTCACCTGATAAAAGACATAGCGGAATATCTGGTTCACGAAAGTATTGTAGAGGACCCCGAATGCTTCTGCATCACCTTCAATCGCCATCTTCACATAACCCTGGATTTCTTTCTTTGAGGCAGGTTGTGTCACCGCTATCAGGTCAGCCTCCTCATATATATTACGGAGGGGAATGCTGTTTTGTTACGTTGATTTTTGATGTTTTAAAAATATCTTGGGTGTTTTTATCTTATTTATCATATTTTATGAAATCACCGTAACACTTTGCTATATCATAACGTAATATTTTACAGGAATCTATGGAGGTGACTGATGAAACGTATTCTTTTCGCAATGGTATTTGTTCTGGCAGTGCTGCTGGGGAGCAAACTGCCGGTAAGCGCCTACGTTTTGAATACCGGCGCCGTCTCAATCGTGCCGGTGGCCAAACCCGCGCTGGCAATAAAAGCGCCGGTTTCGGCGCCGGCGGGCGCAACATTTATTGTTACTGTTACCGATAGTAAAAGCAACGCCCCGGTTAGTGAAGCCAATCTTTGGGTATTGCCTGCAAGCGCTCTGCCGGTAACCGCTTCTGCGACGACCGATATTGCCGTTTATGTCGACCAACATGGTACTTTTCTCGGGGAAACAGATGCAAAGGGACAGGTAACAGCCCAATTCGCGCAGGCGGGACAATATCTTTTGGCAGCGGTAAAAGATGGCTATAATCCCGGATTCGCCAAAATCTCCATCGGCAATGAATTAAAAACGCTGGCAATCCGGGCGCCTGTTTCCGTCAAAATTTTGCAGCCGTTTTCGCTCAGAGTGGTGGAAACCAGTGTCTTAACCGTTGAAATCCCTGTCTCCGGCGCTGATGTCTGGGCGGTTAGCGCCCCCGTTGCCTCACCAATCACCGCGAATGTGGATATTGCCGCTTATGCGCAAAAATACGGGATTCATCTGGGAATTACCGGCAATGACGGTTATCTCAACCCTGAACTCGAATTAAGCCGCGCGGGGACTTACAGGCTGGTCGCGCTCAAGGACGGTTATACCCCGGCGATATTAAAAATTCTGGTGGTTGGCCCGGTCACGATTACGCCCGTCCTTTTCCCGACCCCGACAGTTACCCCCATTCCTACCGCTACCCCTTTGACCACCACCAGGCCTGTGCCCGGAGTTAGCCCGGTCGCTAGCGTTACCGGCACAATTCAAATTCCAACCGGTTTTATTAAACAGAAATAATCGCGAGGAATAGAAATTTGCGTTCTAAAAGATTGTAATTTTATATTTTGATATTATTTGGGATTTGGAATTTGGGATTTAGAGTTTATTAATTATCCGCCCGTCGGCATCGTCAGCAGCGCAATGTGGTCGCCGTCTTTAAAATGCAGGCTTTTGTCGCCGTCAAACCCGTCGACATAAAAGCGTCCCTGGATGTTGAACGTAAAACCGTCAATCATGCGATCCTTACCCGGCACGATCACCTGCCCCTCCAGCACCGGCATTTTAACTCGGAGTTCCGCGATAATATCCTGAAGCTTCGCTTCTTCTTGCAGTTCGATTTCAACTTTTAGCGGTTTAATATATGCGGGCAGACCAAAAAAATCCACGGTACATTTCGGCATTATCTTCACCTGCCTTTGATATCTATACTATCAACTGCCAAGCCTTAATTTCAATATGATAAGCTGTAGAGTCACGGACGTTATACTTTGGCCGCGGCTTCCAGAAATTCTTTCGAGGTGGTCACGGTTGCCTGACCCGGGAATATCTTTTCCATCAACACTCTTTGTACTTCATCGTCGCGGTCGGCGCAGCAATCGGAAAGGACAATTAATTTGTAATCGATATCCGCCGCCCAGCGCACCGCGGACAGTACACAGCCGCTCGAGGCTACGCCCATCAGAACCAGTGTCTCAATCCCCTGCTTTTTCAGCCTGTCATTCAAATCGGTCGTGGAAAACGGTCCCACCCGGTGCTTGGTTAGCACCACGTCTCCGGGCTGCGGCGTTACCTGGGGCAGAATGGCGTGTTCCGGCGTCCTCTCCCCGCGTACTACTTCAATATAAAAGACCGGCATTCCTTTTTGACGGGCAGTTGCCAGCACTTTATTCGCGCGCGCCATCAGCCCTTCCTGGATTTCTTTCGGGAAAAAATTAAAAATGCGGATCTGATAATCCATGATTAACACGGCTGTTTTCTTCGTTTCAATTGCCAGCGGCCCTGTCATAAATTTGTTTCTCCTTTGTCTGATTTTGTTTAAGTAGTTGTAATTCTATACTGTTTTTGGGCTGCATTCAATTACGGGTGGCGCTTATTAATTAATCGGAATACCGGAATTTTGACAAGTCTGTATTCCTCAGTTATGATTGAATGGTTATGCTCAACGGTAATATTATTGAAGTCGCGAATTTGCGTAAGACTTACATGTCTGTTTCGGCAATAGATGATGTCTCTTTTCAAGTGCAGGAAAGGGAAATATTCGGCGTACTCGGCCCCAATGGCGCCGGCAAAACCACCACCGTGGAATGCCTGCAGGACTTGCGGCACCCGGATTCCGGAACCATCCGGGTGTTGGGACTGGACCCTCAGGCCGATGCTTCGAACCTGAAAAGGCAAATCGGCTCACAGCTCCAGGAATCCGCGCTGCCGGACCGCATTAAAGTCTGGGAAGCTCTCGACCTGTTTGCTTCTACCGGCGCCGGCACGGCCGATTGGTCCACGCTGATTGAGCAGTGGGGCCTGAACGAAAAACGCGATGCTGCCTTCGGTGTGTTATCCGGCGGGCAGCGTCAGCGGCTGTTAATCGCCCTGGCGCTGGTTATTACGGGGAGCAATAAGTAGGTTACATTCCTGCATTAGCGGACGTGTTCTTCTTGAAAATAGTGTTTAACGATCGTAGGTTGCTTTTGGCGGGTTCTTAAATAGCTTCGGGTATTGGCGATCAATTCCCCTTGGTTCTTTGCCCGCCGTCGACCCACTGCATTGCTTTTTACATCTTGATTCAGCATTTCATCCGGATTCAGTTCC
>Ga0326728_10014928_pt1 | contig 16315 bp, 19 predicted proteins | sample MB3enrmetagenome_FD_207602 | JGI IMG/M metagenome (GOLD analysis project Ga0326728, IMG submission 207602) | Lab enriched peat soil microbial communities from McLean, Ithaca, NY, United States - MB31MN | ecosystem: Environmental > Terrestrial > Soil > Wetlands > Peat | place: USA: New York...
CCTTCTGGCCTTTGCTGAAGAACATGGACTGAAGATTGTAACCATTGCCGATTTGATCAAATATCGCCTGAGTAAGGAGTCCTTAGTTCGGAGGATTGTCACAGCCACCATCCCTACAAAATACGGGGGGGTGTTTACAGCCATTGCCTATGAGAACGATGTGGATCCCTATCACCATATCGCTTTGGTGAAAGGGGAGATCAGACCTGAAGATACCGTCTTGGTGAGAGTTCACTCGCAATGTCTGACCGGTGATGTGTTCGGATCGAAGCGGTGTGACTGCGAAGAGCAACTTCATACAGCCATGGCCATGGTGGAGAAAGAGGGGAAAGGGGTCATCGTCTATATGAGGCAGGAAGGCAGAGGAATCGGGTTGGTCAATAAGTTGAGAGCCTACTGTCTTCAAGATATGGGAAAAGATACGGTGGAGGCGAATGAGGCTTTGGGATTTAAGGCCGATATGAGGGATTATGGAATCGGGGCTCAGATTCTCGCCGATCTTGGTCTGCATAAGATTCGCCTGATGACAAACAATCCTCGAAAAATCATTGGTCTGCAAGGATACGGCATTGAGGTGGTCGAGAGGGTGGCCATCGAGACAAAACCCCATCAAGAAAATATCGAATACCTCAGGGCCAAAGCAAAGAAAATGGGCCACCTGCTCTCCATCAAATCGGGAGACTAGGTTTTATTTTTTTACGGTCACGCGGCACGGACACGCCTGCGTGCCGTAACGCAGGCATTTCGGCGTGCAGGCACGGTCACGTTATTTTGTTGTTGAAAGGAGAAGCTGATGGTGAAGACCTTCGAGGGTAAACTGACGGCAAAGGGACTCAAATTCGGGATTGTGTTAAGCCGATTTAATGACTTTATCGGCGAGCGACTTCTGGAAGGGGCGATGGATGCCTTGCGGCGAAGCGGAGCAGAGGAGGGAGATTGCACGGTGGCTCGGGTTCCGGGGGCCTTTGAGATTCCCCTTGTCGCCAAAAAGTTGGTCAAAAGCGGAAGATACGATGCCATCATCTGCTTAGGTTCGGTGATCCGTGGAGCGACCCCTCATTTTGGGTACATTGCTAATGAAGTCACCAAAGGGATTGCCAGTCTCACCTTGGATAGTGAGGTTCCCGTCTCCTTCGGGGTGTTGATCACTGATACGATCGAACAGGCGATCGAAAGGGCAGGGACCAAAATCGGGAACAAAGGTTTTGATGCGGCAATGTCAGCCATCGAAATGGCCAATCTCGTGAAGGAGATAGGAAAGGGTAAAGGGTAGTTTGGGGAGAAGAAGAAAATCGAGGGAGTTTGCCCTCCAGGTTCTTTATCAATTGAATATTACGAAGGAAGATGCCACTAGGGCTCTCACCCAATTTCAGGAACATTTTTCACCCGATGGAGAGGTGGATGAGTTTCTGAAACGTCTTGTCCTGGGTGTTTTGGAGCACTGCCAAGAGTTAGACCGGCTCATAGAACAATACTTAGAAAATTGGCGTTTAGATCGTATCAACTGGATTGACCGAAATATCCTCCGTATGGCTCTGTTTGAACTTCTCTACTGTGAAGAAATTCCCCCCAAAGTTACCATCAACGAAGCCATTGATCTCGGAAAACGGTATGGATCCGAGGACTCTGGGAGTTTCATCAATGGCATTTTGGACCGGATCCAGAATGAGGTTGTGAAAAAACCCTTAACCCCCCATCATCCCCCCTTAGAGTAAGGGGGGAAAGAGGGGGGTTAGGTTAAAAAATATGGATATTATTCTCTCGAAAGAAAGAGTTGATGTGCAGGAGTGCGATCTCCTTGTCACTGGGTTTTTCAGGGATGAGAGGCCTCTTAGGGGTTCGAGCGGTTGGATCGATTGGAGGTTCAATGGAAAGTTATCGCGGTTTTTGCTGGAAAAGAAGTTGTCCGGTGATTGGAAGGAGACGACTTTGATCCCCTCCCAGGGAAGGGTCATGGCCCGGATGATCCTCCTCCTCGGTCTCGGGGAAGTGAAAGAATACGGTTATCTTCGCCTCCGCGAAATTCCTCTCCATCTCTTAGAGACCGTCAAGAAACTGGATGCTTTTAATCTCTGCCTTTCCCTACCCTATGAAGAGAGCGGCAATGTAAATTGTGGTAAAATGGCCAAGGTTCTCATCGAAGGGATCGCGAATTGCTTGGATCCCAGAGGGAGCCCATTTAATAGTGAATGGGTCAAGAGATTAAGGGTTTGTTTCGCTGAAGGGGAAGAGCATCTCTCAGAGATTCTTTCTGGAGTTCAGACCGCCAAGGCCAGCTTAGGAAAACGGATTCAAATCAGGATCTTACCTCCCTCGCACGAGACTTCTCGTCTAAGTTCCAAGACCAATATCTAAGCTTTCTGTAGTTTCTTCTTAAAATAAAGGAGCGTTTTCGTCAACCCTTCATGGCGGCTTACTTTAGGTTCCCAGCCTAATATCGTTTTCGCCTTGGTGATATCCGGCTGTCTCACCTTGGGGTCATTCTGGGGTAAGGGACAAAAAACGATCCGACCCTTAGTTCCGGTCAAGCGGATGATCTCTTTGGCGAAGTCTAAGACGGTGATCTCCTCAGGGTTTCCCAGGTTGACGGGTTCTGCTTCGTCGGAATCAAGAAGCCTTTTGATTCCCTCAATTAAGTCGTCCACATAACAGAAACTGCGGGTTTGAGTACCGGTTCCATAAACAGTGAGGTCCTCTCCCTTCAATGCCTGAACCATAAAGTTAGGCAAGGCCCTTCCGTCGTCAAGCCTCATACGCGGGCCATAAGTATTGAAGATCCTCGCAATTCGAGTTCGAACACCGTGAGTTCGATGGTAGGCCATGGTGATGGCTTCCGCAAACCTTTTGGCTTCGTCATAGACGCCTCTTGGCACAACAGGATCAACGTTTCCCGGATACGATTCGGCCTGAGGATGGATCATGGGGTCTCCGTAGACTTCAGAAGTCGAGGCGAGAAGCAAATTTGCTTTCTTTTCCTTTGCCAAACCGAGTGCTTTATGAGTGCCCAATGATCCTACCTTCAACGTCTGAATGGGATAATCAAGGTAATCTTTTGGACTGGCGAGGGAGGCAAAGTGGAGAATATGGTCGAGTTTCCCCTCCACATGAAGATATTCGGTTACATCGTATTTGATAAATTTAAATCTTTCATGTCCCATGAGGTGAGCGATATTTTCAAGATTTTCTTTTTTAACCAAGTTATCCATACAGATCACCTCGTGTCCCTGAGCGATAAAAAAATCGCAGAGGTGAGAGCCAAGAAATCCTGCTCCTCCTGTAATCAAAGTCCTTTCCATTTTGCTCCTCCCGCCTTTGGTTTGATAGAGGCTTAACAATTAACATAGTAGAAAGAACTTGTAAACTTTCTTTTGACAATTGATCTAAAATAGGATAAAAAATGATACCCGTTGGAAGTTATATCAATTGGGCTTCTCAACTATAATCTAAAGACCATGCTCGCTGTAATCGGGCGACATACCGGCATTTGCAATTTCTGATGGAGGGATCAACGCATGGTGGAGAAAGTATCGAAAATCTGGATGAATGGAAAATTGATCCCTTGGGAAAAGGCCAACATCCACATCCTGACGCATAGTCTTCATTACGGTTTGGCTGTCTTTGAAGGAATTCGATGTTATCTCTGTCATGACGGGAAATCCGCAGTCTTCAGATTAAGGGAGCACGTAGACCGACTCTTCGACTCCGCTCAGATCGGAGATATCAAAATCCCTTATTCTAAGAGAGAGATTTCAGACTCTTGTAAAGAGACGTTGCGGATGAATCAATTGAGAGAAGGTTATATCCGGCCAATCGTCTTCATTGGAGAAGGGGTTATGGGGGTTTACCCGGGAGATAATCCGATACAAGTGGCGATTATCACATGGTCATGGGGAGCTTATCTAGGAGAAGGAGCTTTAGAGAAGGGAATCCGGGTAAAGGTCTCCTCCTTCACCCGTCACCATGTCAATGTGATGATGACCAAAGCCAAAATTTGCGGTAATTATGTCAACTCGGTTCTGGCCAAGAGGGAAGTGACGAAGATGGGATATGACGAGGCTCTGATGCTCGATACAGAAGGCTATGTCTCCGAGGCCAGCGGAGAGAATATCTTCATGGTAAAAAACGGGGTATTGAAAACGACTCCGCTCACCTCCATTCTCTCCGGCATCACCCGGGATTCTGTGATTCAGATCGCCAAGGCAAAGAAGATCACCCTGTTGGAGGAGCGATTTACCCGAGATGAGCTCTATACGGCCGAGGAGGCTTTTTTTACAGGGACGGCCGCTGAATTGACGCCCATCCGAGAGGTCGATGATCGCATTATCGGTAATGGGAAACCAGGTCCAGTAACCAAGGAACTCCAGGCTGCCTTTTTTGAAATCGTCAAAGGGAAAAACCCGAACTATCGAGAGTGGCTGGATTATCTTTAAAAACGTGACCGTGTCACGTGTCACGTGTCCGGAAGTCGATGAATAACCTGTCCGGTTTTTTTCTAATTGTTTCGGACACGGATCACGGTCACGGACACGATCTTATCGCATGCACCTGATCATCGATGGCTATAATCTCCTTCACATTGCCCACTCCTTGACCCGCCTCGATTCCACTCAACTCCGGCAGGAGCGCGACCGCCTTATCAATCAACTTTCAGCTTATCAAAAACTTAAACCCTCCGCGATTACGTTGGTTTTCGATGGATGGCTGGGAGGTTGGACAACGGAACAAAGAGAGGTCAAACGAGGGATTGAGGTCATCTACTCCAGATTGGGAGAGAAGGCGGATGAGGTGATTAAACGACTGGTCAGGGAGACAGGTTCAGCAGCGATTGTCATCACTTCGGATCGAGATATATCAAAATTTGCTGAGCGAATGGACGCCGCTGTCATTCCGTCGGAGCAATTTCAAGAAAGGCTGGAGCTATCTCCTGACAGGCTCGAAGAGGGACTTGAAGAAGAGGAGGAAGAGGACAAGGGAGTTAAGAAAAAGGGGCTCGCAAGGAGACTTTCAAAAAAGGAAAAAAGAACCAGAGCCGCATTGAAGAAACTGTAAAGGATCCAATTCCAAATGCCAAAATCCCTCCCGCCTCCCTTTAGCGAAGGGGGGTTGGGGGGATTTGGATGAGTTTCGATTTTTGCTTGAGCCTTGATCTTTGTTTGACATTTGGCATTACGCCCTCCATTTACTTTCCGTCCCTTGCAGAAGCCTGGAGATATTTGACTGATGCCGATAGAGGATCAACGCGGCCATAATAACACTTATGATGAAGTAAACCTGAGAATCACTCCTGAAAAAAGCAATCAGAATCGGAATGGTTGTTGCGCAAGCGATGGACCCCAGCGAGATGAACCTCCACTTCCACACGATTCCCAGAAAGATAAGACATTCGATGAGAACTGAGATGGTTGAGATCGGAAGGTAAACCCCAAGAGCGGTAGCCACTCCCTTTCCCCCTTTAAATCCGAGAAAAATCGAGAAGACATGGCCGAGAAATGGGCTCAACCCGGCGATGGCTATCCACGTGTGATGCGAAAGGCCCCACTGATCCCCTAGAACCCAATACATAGCGATCACGGTAGGGATCATACCCTTTAGCACATCTCCGACCAGCGTCAGGATACCCAATGACTCTCCTGCCGTTCGAAAGATATTGGTCGCCCCAATATTCTTGCTTCCTATTTTTCTTGGGTCGACTTTGGAGAAGAGTTTGGTGAGAATAAGCCCGGTGGGAACCGAACCCAAAAGATAACCGAAGAGAACAATAAATATTCCAGTGGGCATAGGAGGACCTCACATCAAATGGCTATCCCTCTTTTTCTCCAGTTCACAAGAAAAATCCCCATGGAGACCATGGGAAGGCCTATCATCAAAGAAACGGTGAGCGCTTCGTGGAGAAGAAGGATGCCGAAAAGAACCCCGAAGATTGGGGTGAAAAAGGTAAAAGCGGAGAGCCTGCTGACCGAATATTTGTGGATGAGCTTAAACCATACCAAATAAGTAATAAAGGCGATGACGATCGATTGATAGAGGAGAGAGGCGACAATATAGGGATCCATCTTGTAAATCCACCTCGGCTCAAGGATGATACTCACGATGAGCAGGATGGGGATGGAGAAAAAAAGCTGATAGAGGAAGGTGTGAATAGGTTCAACCCTCTCTGCCATGAACTTCTTGATGTAAAGGGTTGTCGCTCCCCATAAGACGGCGGCCGTGATCTGCAAAATATCTCCCAGGAACATGGTTGCCTTGGCTGTTTTGGGTCTACCGCTGAAGACGACGAAGATGCCTGTAAAAGCCAAGACAAGACCTACCATTTTTGGAACGGTCAACCGATCCCCTTTAAGAAAAAAATGGGCCCCAATGGCTACCACAAAGGGGCTCAGATAGATAAAGAGCACAGAGCGAGCTGCATCGGTATAAAGCAGGCCCAAGTAGATACAAGCGAACTCGGCTCCAAATAGAAGACCCACCATGGCCCCATGAAAGAGCATGACATCCGTGTGGAATAGCTTTTCTTCCTTCCTCAAACAGTAGAATAGCCCACAAATCGAAGCCATGACGGATCGTAATGTCGACGCAAAGATGGGTGAGACACCTTGGTTTGAATATTTGATCGCAAGAAAATTAAACCCCCAAAGCAAAGTCACGATGGTCAGCGTGGCAACAGCTTTTAGATCCAAATAATCTTTGCTTTCCATTCATGATGCTTTTTACACCAAAATAGCTGTTTTTGCAATATGCATCGACTCTTTTGCTTTTAGAGGTGCAATTTCATCTTCCATCCCTGTTGACTTCGTCCTGCGATTTTAGTAAGCTCGTACGCTGTTTCAGGACATTCTGGTGCCTTCTGGAAGTAGAACGCGGTTGCATTGTACGGGGCTTCGGGGAATAATAGGGTAGGGCAGTACGAAGAATCGGAGATTCGGACTGATCTCACGTCAGACAGGGGGACTTAAGAATGAAGGATAAAATACCGGATACAATCATTGGCGAGATATTCCCGAAGAAGGTGAAGCGATCCTTGCTTAGTGAAGAGGTCTACGATCAACTGAAGAGGATGATTCTTTCCGGGAAATTCAAAAAAGGTCAAAGATTAGTTGAGGAGAAGTTGGCTCACCGGTTAAATGTGAGCAGGAATCCTGTCCAGATAGCACTCCTTCGTCTGCGGGAGGAGAATTTGGTCATCTGGAAATATAAGAGGGGAACCTTTGTCGCTTGATCCTTTTGGCCCAGACCCGTGGAAGGGAGAAAAGGCAACCTTCTGCATATTCCAAACAAATTTACGGGAAGCAGCCGGATATAGAACTTGTCAAAATTGGAATCAAGCTGGGTTTTATTGCGGCCGATTTCTTTTCATCTCTTCGATGTCAATGTCCACCTGCTTTAGCTTCTGAATGATATGGTTTAATTCCTCATTTTCTTCAAGAATCTCTACCCAGATGTTCGCCTGTTCGACAAAAGAACTTCTGGGGTAATTCTTTATGAGCCTTTTGAAATATTCTAAGGATTTTTGAATATCCCTCTGGGGATTTCTGGAATGAGCGTAAATAAGTCCTAAATTGAAAAGGGCCTCGTCTTTTGAGGATCTGGGATCAGATAGGGCCAAAACTTTCTGGTTTTCCCCAACCGCTCCCTCATAATTCCCCTGAGCAAGAAGCTTCTGGCTCCGAAGGAGATGTTCTTGACCTTCTTCAGATTCTTCAAATCGTAATTCCCGTTGTTTCGTCTTTCTTGGTTCCTTATACCTGTCCTTACTTTCCTCCCTATCCTTCACCGCCTTTTTTAGTTTTTCGAGTTTCTTGGTTGTTTCCAGGTTCTCCAGGAGTACCCCCACCCATATTTTAGTTTGTTCTGTGAGAGGACCTTCAGGGTAATCATTTAGAATTTTCAGAAAAAGATCGAGAGATTTTTTATAATCTCTTTTGGGATTCCCGAAGTGAGCATAAACGAGGCCCATGTTGAACAGGGCCTCTTCTTCCAGGTGTTTTTGGGGATGAAGAGAAAGGGCCTTCTGAAACTCGTTCAGTGCCATATCATAATTCTTCTGAGCCAGTGTTTTCTGGCCGCGCAAGAGGTATTCCTGGGCCTCCTTGCGCGAGCTGGCCTCCTTCATGCCTGCACAGCTAAAAAGTGTAAGAGAAATCAGGCTGGCAATACAGAAATAAACGTACTTCCATGCCCTCATTTGCTCCGTGCCCATATTTTGCCACCCTGATGCTTTATGATCTGTATGCCAATGGCTAATCCCAACCCCGTCCCATGAACAGGAAGTAATGCTTCCATCGTCGCCTGCTGAAATTTTCCGAAAATCGTGATGAGATTTCCTGCCGGCATGACGGGGGCTGTGTCTGCGATCGAAGCTTCTGCCCCTTGGTCGATAGATCTGACGGAATCCTTACTCGACCTGTCTGAGAAGTGAACTTTATGGATTTCTGATAATATTTCTTAGTACCTGAAGAATCTTTTCACTGTCGATGGTCAGGATTGGCAACGCCTCCGAGATCAATGCTTCAAGATAAATACCTTTCTAACGACGGAAGGATAGATGCAAATGTCACCTGATCTATGATTATACTCCATTTACTTCGGTTTTCAATTTTAAAAAACTGGATTCCAATACCCCATACGGGCTAATCAATCCTTTTCCCAAAGCATGATCGACTACAGATGATATATCTGGGGCATTCAATTTTCTCATGAGGTTAATCTGGTTTTCCATTACAGTCCTCTCACTGATAGAAAGCTCATCTGCGATCTCTCTATTCTCATAGCCTTCTGCGATGAGGTTTAGGATTACTCGTTCACGTCGGTTAAAAACTCGGGGATTGACTTGTGGATCCTTTGAAGGCATTCGAATCAGTCCTCCTCTTTCATCGGGTCAAATCAACTAAGAGCTCCCGTTTGGGCCTATCCTGATTAGGACCCCTACGCCAACTATTCCTTTTCTTCGGTTAGCATTCCATTCCTATTGAAATAGGGTACTTTCTCCCTTCCGAAGATGAGGATAGTCCTTTCTATGCCGTTGGCCACGGCAAGGGCCCACTTCCCTCCGATCTTCTTTCTGAGCCAGTAATAAAAGCATAGGTTCTTGTTAATCAGGAAACCCTTCAATGAATCTCTCCCGGTGCTTCAGCTAATGCTCTGTTATCAAAAGCATTTTTTGTGCCAGTCGCTGTCATCGTCATAAGCCTCAATAATTGTTTGCTTTTTTCTAACCCTTCGTGCTTCAACGAGAGCCAAAGTGGAATTCCTTTTCACCAAAGTCCTGAATAATTTCCCTAAATGTGAAAAAGCCTTTCCGGGGCCTGAAAGGCATGTGGATGCTAAAAAGAGTTTCTTCCCAGTTGAACAGGTAGTTTTTTGATCTTTCCCGTGTCTCCAAGAGAGGGCAAAATAAAAAGGCTGACTTAGGGTCGGCCTTTGGCGTCTGTCCTTTTCGGAGCAATCACCCTTTTCACCTCATCAGAAGCCCGCTTTAGCCCAAGAGCCTTCGCATTGAAGGGTTTCCCCGTTCTTTGCTTCGCACTCTAAGGTCTGAATCCTTTTCGGGATTCTTACCGGTTTCCAAATCAGATCCGTCTCTTTTTCTAATATTTTTGTAGCAAAAAATGATAAAAGCAATGCCATGGAATCAGAAAAAAAGGCTGAGAGGGGGAATCTCAGCCTGAGGAGGAGGGAATGAAAAAAAATGCTCATTTCTCCTATGGGTTTAGAATATCAAAATGCGCAGAGATTAAACTACTGTGAATAATGCATTTTATGACTGGGAAGGCTGTATTTTTATAACGATTAGACCCTGTCAAACAAAAAAGGCAGAGCCAGAAATGGCTCTGCCCGCTCTTTGACATTGAATTTGGAGTTACTTTACTAATTCCTATTGAAATCCAGATTGACCCAAAGGATTTTGCCCGTAAAATTATCTATTGTCAACCGTTTGAAAAAGACGCTCCTGTTACCCACATTATCACCGAAAAGCACTCGTCCCCAATTCATGACAGAGTGCTTTGTTATTCTCGCGGGATCCCTTCTTCTCTCCGGGAGAACCCCGATCAACTCATACCCTTTTGTTTTGTCGAAGGAGTATAGCTCGTAGACCAGCATACGACCAACCGCATTGTTAGCTAATTCGCTTCTTAAACTTTTTCCTGAACCTCGAAAGACACGCCAGGCTTGCACTCTGAATGGATAGCGGATAGATTAATCTATTAATTATTCAAGCATTTTTCATACCAAATTTTTTCTATCACCATAAGTCTTTGTAACCACCTTGTTCTTCTCAAACTTCAATATTCTCTACAAAACTAACAGTGGAGCCGTTTTTCACAAAAGTCCCGAAGGGCTTCCACCAAAAGAGAAAAAGGGGTACGACCCCCGGGAAAGCAGGATATCACTAAGAAGGGTGTCCCTGCCATCGAAAACACCGTTTTCCAATCTTTCTTTTAACCGACGGAGCATAAAGAAAAATCTTGATGAAATCATGATGATGGTGTATGTTTGGGGCATCCCACGGCTAAGGAGGAGTCTGCCATGAGTAGAACTGATATCTATTTGGGAGATGTGTAGCATAAGAGGGTCAAAGTCATGGGCAAGAAAATGGGACTCAAGGTTTCTGAAATTATCAGAAGGATGATCGATGAAGGTTTGAAAAGGTACGAAAAAACCGCAAACAGATGAATCCCGAACCTTTAACAGACTTTTGGCCAAAGAAGGGGGCGACGTGAATGAAATCATTGTCGAGTAAGCTGGGAGTGGCCTTTGTGCTGATCGGAGTTGCTGTCTTTCTCGGTGCGGAAGCTTGGGGGGCGAATTGGAAGTATTATGGAACGAATGAGGATGGGACGTATTATTATGACACGGATACCCTGACACGCTTATCGCAAAGTATTATCAGGGTATGTGTGCAGTCCGTTTATACGGAGAAAGGCGTATCTCATTGGGTGAAAGAAGGTGGAAAAGAATTTCAGAATTTGGACTTTAGTTTAATATTGTCTGAATACAACTGCATCGATAGGTCCGTTCGCCACTTACGCATTCAATTCTATTCCAAGGACGGAAAAGTTTTCTACCCGATCAAAAACGACGAATGGCAACTTTTCGCCCCTGACTCGATGGTCGGAGCGCTCTTCGATGAGATCTGTAAGCAGTAAAAGACGGTGAGACTTCTTGGCCCTGAATTAGGGTGAACATCTTAAAGCCCTTGGATCTCATGGGCTTTTTCTTTGTGTAGTTCTCATCATACTGCCCACTGAAATATAATTCATATCGCTTGAAATTAAGCGTCCCTAAATCGGTCAATGGCTTTAAGGGCAAGAAGGGAAAATTCCAAGTGATCACATTTTCCGAATTTTCTAAAGTTCCTTAGTTGGTTTAAGGCTTGCTTAGATTAAAAGTCTTGTTGTAAAGCAATATGGGAATTGATTTTCTTTTGCGGCTAACACCTACAAATGTTGGGCCAGGGATGTTTTTGGAATTGAAGATTACCGAAAGAAGTCATGCATCCCAGTTCAATAAATGCCATCGATTTCGTAAACAGAAATATTAGAAGCAGAGTAATTTCTTGCCCTGCCTGTCTGGTTAGACAATCAAGAAAAAGCCCAGGTCATTCAACCTGGGCTTCTCTCCTGCCTTTAGTTCTAACCTCAAAATCACTTGGAAGGTAAGGTATAGGTGATAGTACCTTCGCCAACCGACTTTGGTCCAGGTTCCCCTTTTTCCGGAGGGCTAAACTTGCTTTTGGAGGATGCAGTACCTTTGATTCCTTCAAATCGGCCTGTTCCCTTGACGATTTCGTATTTCCATCCACCCGTTGCAGGAGAGCCTGGCACTCCCCCTCCGAGTGCACCTTGGCCCCTTGTAATAATAGTGGAGCCATCTGGAAAGGTTACGGTGGTGTATAGCAATACTGAATACCCACCTTTGACTGTTTCGGAAGTAGCAACTTGGTTAACGATTCCAACCTCCCCGTTTTCAAACGCATAAAAACCTCTGCGCACATCAAAACCCAAAGTATGGCCTTCCACATCGCCGATCGGAATACTCTCTTGTTTGATCCCGTAGGTGTAACTCTTAAAATTGAGTGTCTCTGCCCCCGCCTGAATGGTAGCCCCAAGGACCCAGGCTGAGATCACTAAAATGCCGAAGATAACCACTATTGACTTTTTTGTAGCCATAATCGTTTCCTCCTTTTTGATTTTTTTATAGATGAAAACAAAAAAGGCTCCAAAGGAATTTAGCATCCCTATGGAGCCTACGTATTGGCATCGTCTGGAAGCCCCTCCTCATACTCCACCCCAGAAGGTTAGAGGTTAGGTTGTGAGGTTAATTAGAGACAGGTGGGAATCAATGATTGGAAAATACTCTTAAATTGGTTGACTGTCAAGGGAAAAATCCTCTCCGAAATTTCACTCATATTGCTGATTTTCGTTTGAAATGTGGCATAAAAGAGTAGAAGTCGAAAAACAAGATTGCAGGAAGTAATGGAGGGATCAAAAATGAAGGATTTTTTGCGGTAACGGAGCTTGCGGATCACTTTGGGGTGAACCCTAAGACGACCTACCGGCGTCTTTGGGCGAAGCAGATCCCGGCCTATAAGATCGGGGCACAATGGAGGATTGCGAAGAAGGATATTAAATGGTTGAAGAGATAATTTATAGTGAAGGACAAGGAGATTAAAATCCCAATGGACTGGACGACTGAAAGGCCAAAAGAGCTAGGATGGTACTGGTTAAAGACAATGGGCCAACCTGGGACGATTGTCTTTTACCGTGATGGAACAATAAACTGGCCCGATGGTTCCGACAGTAAAATAGTCAGTTTACCGGCTCATTGGGAATGGTATGGTCCATTAAATCAACCAGAATAAAAAAAGAAATCTGTGATTACGCCAGGTGAGCCTCAAACTCTCCTATTGTTTCCAGAAGTTTGATTCTTTCAAGAGCTTGTTTAACCGGTGGGGTGCCAATGGAGGGGGAAAGATTAAGGAAATCGCTCTTTATTTTTTGACGGAAGATTCCCTTGAAATCTTGGCCGACTAATCTTCCTCTTGCGGAAGTTTCTATATTGAAAACTATATTGAAGGGAAGAGTTATTTCATTCCAGGTTGATAGGTTAAAGATCCTTTCTCCCGATGAAAGATATGTCTTTATTAATAATGAAAATGCAGTTGGGGTGTTTGGGTCTATAGAAATTATAGAATCATTGCTTATAAGTTCATACCTTGTTAAGCCGAGCCTTTCGTTTAATCTTTGTATTTGTGCGAGAGGACTTCGTAACTGAATGAACGCAGTTAATTGACCGGTTTCGTTTCGTTCTATTGCTCCATCGGTAATCGTATTGGTGACACCGTTGAGATAAGGTAGGTTCAATGAGTTACTCGTAAACTGAATAAATCCGCCAGTAATCTGCGCAATTGATCGCAGGCCAGGACCAAGCGGTTTACCAACATCGACTTTTAAGGTTGGCCAATTCCGGGATATCGCTGCTGGCGAAAGCAGGTTTTTAAGGGTATCAAATTTTTCGTTAAACTCTTGGTATTGAATTGAAAGAATTGGGGGTGATTGAGGCCCATGATTTGTTTGATAGACTCTAAATTCATGTCCATTGCAAATACAAAAATGGACTGCCCTAATTTCAGGATGATTTGCATAGCTATAAGATTGTTCGATGTCATCCGTAGTAATTTCAGACGCTGGGCTCTTTGCTTCAATCGTCCATCTTATTTTTCTATCGACCTCACAAATGTAATCGGCCTTTCCACGGAGTTCGGGATCTTTCTTTGGATCCTTTCTCCCCAAAAAAAATCTGGGATACCTAAGAGATTGTTCATATATGATTCTATGTTTTGTTCCAGAACCGTAACCTAATTCGCGAAGGAGAGGAGCCAAAATTTCTTCTCGGATGCCTGTCTCATTCAATTGGGCAAAGTCAACCAGTCCGAATAACATTTATCGGATTCCTCTATCGCACGGAAGAGTATCAGAAAATAGTTTTTAGCGCAATATTTTTTTAAAAATCTATGTCCAATGGTGTCTAAAGATTTCCCTTGGCTTTATATTGAATGGTACTCTTGCTCTTTGACAACTGGATATTGATTTTCTTTCTTAAGGGTCCCGTGACACCAACACCCCCAATAGTTCTTCAGTTGCACCGATTAGCTATCGGCTGAAACAGCAAGGTTCGGCTTCGGTGTGGAACGCCGATACAGATAAATCGAAACACAGATATGAAGGATGAGGATGAACCAGTTGTGCCAGTTTGTCCTCCAATTTAGAGGGTATGGCCTGAAACTCGTAAGGCTCAGAATACCCCCGAATACGTAGTAAGCGATCACTTCTGCCACAGAAAAACTTAGGACTGAGAGCCCTATAACAGTTAGACAGGACTTATAACGGGATAAGGCGAGCAGCCCTGCCCTTTGGAGCAAAAATAGATACCAGAATAGGAAAATTGATGCGGAAATAACTGTGAATGCAACAGCTGGACCGTCGAGGTAAACGATAAACCATTTAGGAGGTCTAAATTTACTTAAGGTTGCCGGAGCAGGGGTAATAAACTGCCGCATGTTGGTAATTCGCGCACTTATTTCTAAATCCACTTCTGGTGTAACGTCGCTTTTTTGCCGGGCTTTGTATTTAGTGTCTGTTAGATAGACTTTTTGGCTCATGAAGTCTCCCGGGTTTATGAGTGCAGGCTTAGCTTCGAAAAGTTGATCACTAACACGATGCCATCCTAACGAAAGACCATGGATTATAAAATCATGCTCCACGGCTATAATTCTCCAAGGAGGTTTTACTCTTATACTTATTGGCTCGTGGTAGTCAGAAGGGACGACTGGCGCTTCTCCAGTGTTTGTCAGAGTGAATCTTTTAATAGCCATATTATCAAAAGTCTCATCACCCACAGACAGCCTGAGGGCCACCCTACCACTTTTGATATTTAAGTCCTGTAAGGGGTTGATCGCTGGCCACTCGATAAGCTCAAGGCGCCTTTCTGGAACCGAACCTTGAACCGAACCTCGATGAAAGAGGTCATAGGATACATAAATAGGTGCTGCACCTGTGATTAACGTGACAACGATTGGCAAAATTTTCCAAAATCGAGATTCTGTATGCATTTGGTGATCTCCTTCAGGAGTCTAACGTTAAAATCTGCTGCGGCTCCTCGGAAGCACTTGCAGTTTTTTGTTAAATGCTACTTCCTCCTATATGAAGAACTTCATTTATATACACTATTTTCCAAAATTGGGGAAGCAAAAACTATCGGGAAGTGGTCTTGGTTGGGGAATCAATCCTCCCCTCAGCCAAAAGGCTACGGAAAGGTGAAAGAAATTGTTTTGTAAACTGCTGTTCCAGCCGAGTCCAAAGAAAAAGTTTGACAAAATAAAATATTGTGGTATAAGTATATTATCTGTATATGAGTAAGATTTACACATAAATGGAGGGATATGACCATGGACAAAAGAAAGAACTTCTATGTAACAAATCTTCAGGAAAAGAGACTGCAAATGATGTCCAAGAAAACGGGTCTTTCAGAATCAGAACTTTTACGGCGTGCCATTGATGAGTATTGGGAGAGGTTTGAGAGGAAGGACAAAAGCAAATAGAATCTTTTTCGTTGCTACTCCACGATTGAGACGGCTCTTGAGTTACTGAAAAGGGAGGAATGATCATGAAACGCTATGTCCTGATCTTCACGTTCGGTTTTGTTTTTTTTCTTATTTTTGGATTAATTATAAACTCCCAAATATTTGTCCTAACCATTACTGCTGGAATTATTCTTCTCTACACTTTCGAAACCTACAAACTGCGGGAAGCAACGGTAAACCAGACCGAAATTAATACCAGACCCGTTTTAGCACTTCATATAAATCAGGACATGCAAAGGAGAGAAGCAACGATTTGGATTGAGAACTTTGGCAATTTCCCAGCGTATAACGTTAAATGTGAAGAAAGCCAATTGCAGATCGAATCATCTAATGAAAGTTCCGTGGGGTATGAGTTAAAATTTGAATTGGATTTCATCCCACCTAAAGGGAAGGCCCAAGTATTCTTAGGCCGTTCCAAATTAACAGACCGATTAACTACCGAGGAATTATTTTCGATAATGAACTACCAGAAGATGAGAAAATCTCCTTATGCCTTCAAAACAATTGTGACCTATGACGATATCTCAAGCCATGGTTGGAAATGCGAATCCTGGATTCAACCATTAAGTGCAACACTCGGCTTTGAAGACTTCCGCCGGGGTTTTAAATCCGAGGCATTTTCTCGGACGTTTATTGAGCCAGTATTCGATCTTTATTAAATGGTCTTGAGAGATA
>Ga0326728_10014929_pt1 | contig 16314 bp, 13 predicted proteins | sample MB3enrmetagenome_FD_207602 | JGI IMG/M metagenome (GOLD analysis project Ga0326728, IMG submission 207602) | Lab enriched peat soil microbial communities from McLean, Ithaca, NY, United States - MB31MN | ecosystem: Environmental > Terrestrial > Soil > Wetlands > Peat | place: USA: New York...
CGCAATCTGGGGCTGACGGCACGGCGCAAGCTGGTGTACCAGTTCTCCATGGGGTTCGTATTCGCCGCGATTCTGCTGGTGATGCGCCTCTACGGCGACTATTCCACCGCCATGAACATCCCGTTCTTCAAACAGTTCAACCCGTCGCTGCTCGTCCAGTCGCTCATGCGCAGTCCGTGGACCTACGTGCTGGGCGTGGCGCCGTTCTGCATTTTCGTAGCGCTGGTGGTGGTGTTCGCGTCCAATGCGGTGAACCTGACGGACGGGCTGGACGGCTTGGCCATTGGCCTGATGGTGATTGCCTCGGGCGCGCTCACCATACTCACGTATGCCGGCGGACACGCGCAACTGGCCGAATACCTGCAACTGGCGCGCAATCCGCGCATGTCGGAGCTGACCATCTTCTGCGGATCGATGACCGGCGCCAGCCTGGGCTTCCTGTGGTACAACGCGCACCCGGCGGAGATCTTCATGGGCGACGTGGGAGCGCTGGGGCTGGGCGGCGCCATGGCGGTGGTGGCAGTACTCATCAAACAGGAAGTGCTGCTGGTGTTCATCGGCGGCGTCTTCGTGATCGAGGCGGTCTCCGTCATCCTCCAGGTGGGCAGCTTCAAGCTGCGCGGCAAACGGATTTTCAAGATGGCCCCGCTGCACCATCATTTCGAAGCGCTGGGGTGGGCGGAATCGAAGATCATCGCGCGCTTCTGGATCGCCGGGCTGGTGATGGCGCTGTTCGCGCTGACGACGCTGAAGCTGAGATGACATGCACCTCGACGGGACCAAGGCGCTGGTGGTGGGGATGAAGAAGTCCGGCATGGCGTCGGCGGAGCTGCTGGCGCGGCAGGGAGCGGCGGTGCGCGCCACAGACCTGAAATCGATCGAAGAACTCGCCGAGCTGGGCGAAGTGCGGGAGCTGCTGCGTCGGCTGAACATTCCATTCGCGCGGCAGACGCCGGAAGTGTTCGAGGGATGCGATCTGATCGTGCTTTCGCCGGATGTGCCGGCGGACCTGCCACCGCTCGAAGAGGCCCGCCAGCGAGGAGTGCGGGTGATGGGCGAAGTGGAACTGGCCGCGCCGTTTTTGAAAGGCGAGACAATCGGTATCACGGGATCGAATGGCAAGACCACCACCACCAGCCTGGTCGGCCACATCCTGCGCGCAGCCGGCATGCCGGTGCAGGTGGGCGGCAACATCGGAAGGCCGGTGACGGCCATGGTGGAGAGTTCCCGCGCCGACGGCTGGAACGTCTTGGAGCTTTCGAGTTTTCAACTGGAAACCATCTCCGGGTTCCGGGCGCACATCGGGCTGGCCCTGAACGTGACCGAGAATCACATCGACCGCCATCACACGTTCGAAAACTATGCGGCCGCCAAGGGCCGGCTCTTTGAAACACAGCGGAGCGGGGACTTCGCCGTGCTCAACGCCGAGGACCCGGTGTGCGTGCGATACGCGGACGGCACGCCGGCCACGGCGCAGTGGTTCAGCAGCCGGCGCGAGGTGTCGCCGGGAGCGAGCTTGTGCGGCGACAAGCTAGTGCTGGATGGCCGCATGTTGATGGAAGCCGGCGAGATTCCCATACGCGGGCGCCACAACGTGGAAAACGTGCTGGCGGCGTCGATTGCGGCGGCGCGAGCGGGAGTGAATCACGAGGCAATTGCGGCCGCCGTGCGCACTTTCCAGGCGGTGGAGCACCGGCTGGAGTTCGTACGGAAGGTGAGCGGAATCGATTTCTATAACGATTCGAAGGCCACCAGCGTAGACGCCACGCTGAAGGCGCTGGACGCGTTTTCCGGCGGCCTGTGGGTCATTCTGGGGGGCAAAGATAAGGGGCTGGACTACTCGCCTCTGCGCGCGCCGCTCGAAGCCAAGGCGCGTGCAGTCCTGCTCATCGGCGCGGCCGCGGCCAAGATCGCGAGCCAATTGCAGGGCGCAGCGCCGCTGGTGGATTCCAAAACGCTGGATGCGGCCGTGGCGCACGCATATGCGAGAAGCCAGCCGGGCGACACCATTCTGCTGGCGCCGGCGTGCGCCAGCTTCGACCAGTTCCAGAGCTTCGAGCATCGCGGCGAAGTTTTCAAACAAATCGTCAACCAACTACAACCCAAGAATTGATATGGCACAACGGCTCAAGACCGACTGGATTCTGTTCGTCACGGTGCTGGCGATGGTGTCGTTCGGCGTGCTGATTCTCTACAGCGCCTCGTCCATCATGGCCCAGCTCGACCCGCGGTACGGCTCGAGCTGGCACTTTGTAGTGCGCCAGGTGGAGTGGGCCGCGGTGGCCGTCGCCGTCATGATGACCCTCAAGAAGACTCACTACCGCAAGTTTCAGAGTCCCGCTGTGGCCTTCAGCGCGATGAGCGTGGCGGTGATGCTGCTGGGGGCGGTCTACTTTCTGGATGCGGCGCATCACCGGTGGCTGCGAGCGGGGAACCTGGTCGGCGTGCAGCCCTCCGAAGTGGCTAAGCCGGCGCTGGTTATTTTCCTGGCCTTCTTTGTGACATGGAGGGCGCGCGCCATCAACAATCCGAGGTACACGCTGATTCCGGCGGCCCTGGCCGTCGGGCTCATGATCCTGGCGGTAGTGGTCGCGGACCTGGGCACGGCGGTGGTATTGGGGGCGGCGGCGGCGGCCGTCTTTGTGGTGGCGGGCCTCGAGTGGCGCTATTGCCTGATGGCGGGGGCGGTGGCCACTGTGGGGGTGATGATCTTCATCTTCGCGGAGCCGTACCGGATTGTCCGGGTGGTGCAATTCTTCGATCCCCAATTCAAGATCATCGCCAGGTTCGACCCCCACGGGAAAATCCGGAGCCGCATGGAACAGTCGCTCGTCACGCGCGATACGAACTACCAGTTGGAGCAGTCGCGGATCGCGGTGGGCGCCGGCGGGCCAGCGGGTCTCGGACTCACCAACGGGAGACAGAAACTGTTGTACCTGCCGGAAGCGCATACCGACTTCATATACGCGGTGGTGGCGGAGGAACTGGGGCTGGCCGGTTCGGTGGGGTTACTGCTTGGCTTTGGAGTGATCTTCTGGCGGGGCCTGCGCGCCGCGTTCCGGATGCGCGACGATTTCGGACGATACCTGGCGCTAGGGGTGACGATGGTGGTGGTGGTGCAGGGATTCATCAACATGAGCGTGGTGCTGGGAATGATGCCGACCAAGGGCATTCCGCTGCCCATGATCAGCTATGGAGGAAGCTCGCTGCTGAGCACGCTGGCGCTATTGGGGATTTTGATGAATGTAGCGGAGAACGCGGGCTGAGAACGGGGGCCGGGGGCCAGGGGCCAGGGGTCGGAAGCGCGGTGAAGGTTGCGAGTGATCTCTAAGGTCAGCCATTTTCGAGAACTGCATGTTTGGCAGCGCGGGATGGATGTTGTGGAGACCGTTTACCGAGTCTCAGCCGCGTTCCCGAAATCCGAATTATACGGACTGACCGGGCAGGTTAGGCGCGCGGCCGTTTCCGTGCCCTCGAATATTGCCGAAGGGCATACCCGGGCTTCAACTAAGGAATATCTGAATCATGTGTCCATGGCTCAGGCTTCGCTTGCGGAAGTGGAAACTCAGCTAGAGATTGCATCGCGGTTGGGATACCTCACCTCTACGGACTTGAGTGCGGTTTTGGAGCAGGCCTCGGTGCTGGGCAAGCAGTTGTACGCACTTCGCGATGCGTTGGCAAAGAGAATATGAGCGAGCAAAGCGAGCCACCTATCCCTGGCCCCGACCCGCAGAAGCGGCGGGTACCCCGCCCGGCCCCCGGCCCCTTTCTCATGGCGGGCGGCGGCACGGGCGGCCACGTCATTCCGGCGCTGGCGGTGGCGCGGGAACTCCGGCAACGCGGGCATGAGGTGTTCTTTGTGGGGACAGAGCGCGGCTTGGAGGCGAAGCTGGTGCCGGCGGAAGGGTTCGAGTTGAAGAAGATCGATATCGGCGGATTGAACCGGGTGGGCCTGCGCCAGAAACTAGCCACCTTGATTCAGTTGCCCTTCACTACGCTGGGCTGCTCGAAGCTGGTGCGCGACGCCTGCGCCGTTTTCAGCATGGGTGGCTATGCGGCCGGGCCGCCGGTGATGGCGGCGCTGCTCGGACGCGTTCCGGTGGTGGTGATGGAGCCCAACGCGGTTCCCGGATTTACCAATCGGGCGATCGGGCGGTTCGTGTCGCGGGCGCTGGTCTCGTTTTCGGAGACGGCCGCCTATTTCCCCAAGGGGCGAACGGAGACTACCGGCCTGCCGGTCCGCGAGGAGTTTTTTCGCATTGTTCCCAAGCCGCGGGGCGGCGCGCTCAACCTGCTCATCACTGGAGGCAGCCAGGGGTCGCGCACGCTGAACCGGGCGGGGAGCGAGAGCTGGCCCCTTTTCCGCAAGAGCGGGCTGCCGGTGAGGATGGTTCACCAGAGCGGACCGGGCGAGTTCGAGCGACTGCGGGGAGAGTTCTCGCGGTCGGGACTGGAAGGCGAGGTGGTGCCGTTCATCCGCGATATGGCCGCGGCCTTTGCCGCCGCCGACCTGGTGGTGTGCCGGTCGGGCGCGGGGGCGGTATCGGAGCTGGCGGCGGCGGGGAAGCCATCCATCCTGGCGCCGTTTCCATTCGCGGCGGACGATCACCAGACCCGAAATGCGGAAGCCCTCGAGCGCGCCGGAGCAGCCCGGCTGGTCCCGGACGAGCAGATGAATGGCGAGAAACTGGTGGCCGTAGTGGCGGAGCTGGCCGGTTCCCCGGGGGCGCTGGAGGGGATGGGAGAGGCGGCGCGGCGGTTCGCCAGGCCGGGCGCGGCGCGGCGGGCGGCGGAAATTCTGGAGGAGTTGGCGGGCGGAGCGTGAGATTTCGATTGACAGTTGGGCCGCAAGCCGAAACAATACCATAAGGAAATGTTTTTTCGTCCACAGCACCTGCATTTCACGGGGATCGGCGGCATCGGGATGAGCGGCATCGCCGAGGTTCTGCTCAACCTGGGATACCAGATCAGCGGGTCCGACGTGAAGCTTTCCCCCACCACGGAGCGGCTGGCGGGGATGGGCGCCCGAATCTACGAAGGCCACGCGGCCGCCAACGTCGCCGGCGCGCGCGCGCTGGTGGTGAGCTCGGCGGTGGACGAACAGAACCCCGAGGTGCAGGAGGCGCGGCGTCTCCAGATCCCCGTGATCCCGCGCGGCGAGATGCTGGCCGAGCTGATGCGGCTGAAGTACGGGATTGCGGTGGCCGGAAGCCACGGCAAGACCACCGCCACTTCCATGACCGCCACCGTCTTGAACCACGCGGGGCTCGACCCCACGGTGGTGGTGGGCGGGCGGGTGGGGACCATGGGCGGATCGAACGCCCGCGTGGGGCACAGCGATTTTCTGGTAGCGGAATCGGACGAAAGCGACGGCTCGTTTCTGAAGCTGGCGCCGATCATCGCGGTGATCACCAATATCGATCGGGAGCATTTGGATCACTACCCGTCGCTCGAGGCCATCCAGGCGGCGTTTATCGAGTTCGTGAACAAAGTTCCGTTCTATGGCGCCGTAATCGTGTGCCTGGACGACGCCAACGTGCAGGGCATCCTGCCTTCCATCAAGCGGCGGACCGTCACCTACGGCGCTACCGCCCAGGCGGATGTGGAGGCCAGCGAGATCGGCTGCGTGCCCTTCGCCAGCGACTTCCGCCTGCGATACCGAACCGAGGATCTCGGCCGGTTCCACCTTCGCGTTCCGGGCCGGCACAACGTCTTGAACTCCATGGCCGCAGTGGCGGTGGCGATGGAGCTGGAAGTTCCGCCGGAGGTGATCCGGGAAGCACTGGCGGCGTTCAGCGGCGTCGACCGGCGGTTCCAGGTACGGGGCAGGGAGCGCGGCATCACGGTCATCGACGATTACGGCCACCATCCCACCGAGATCCGCGCCACGCTCGCGAGCGCCCGGCTGTGCGGCTTCCGGCGCATCCACGTGTTGTTTCAACCGCACCGGTTCACGCGGACGTTTCACCTGATGGAAGAGTTCGCGGGCGCGTTCCACCAGGCCGATAGCGTGTTCGTGATGGATATTTACGCGGCCTCGGAGAAACCGATTGCAGGGATCACGGCGGAAGCCTTGGTGGAGCGCATCCGGCAGTTCGGGCATCGTCGAGCCGAGTACGCAGGCACGATGGACCGCGGCGTGGAAGAGCTGCTCGAGGTTGCAGGCGTTGGCGACGCGGTGCTGACGTTAGGGGCGGGCAACGTGTGGCAGGCCGGCGAGAAGCTGCTGGCGCGGCTGCGAACGGGGGGGCGCCCTTTGGGCCCGGACTGATATGGCGAGGGAGTCGAGAAAGATTACGCAAGGTTTCAACTGGCGCCTGTGGCTGGTGGTGGTGGCGCTGGGAGTGGCGGGCGTCTCCACCGCCGTGGCAGGTTTCCGAGTGCGCCAGTACGCGCTCACGGACCCGCAGTTCATGCTCTCGCGCGACCGCCAGGATGCGCTCACGATCCAAGGCCCGATTTACACGCCGCGAACGAAGGTGGAGCGGGTCTTCGCCGCGGACTTCGACCACAGCATCTTCTCCGTTCCGCTGGAGGAGCGCCGGCGGCGTCTGCTGGCCATCGACTGGGTGGACGACGCCTCGGTCTCGCGCATTTGGCCGGACCGGCTGTTGGTGCGGATTCGCGAGCGGAAACCGGTAGCGTTCGTGCTCTTCCGCTCGGGAGTGCTGCTGATCGACGCTCACGGCGTTCTGCTCGATCCTCCAGCGCAGGCGCAGTTCGCGTTCCCGGTGCTCAGCGGCATCCGGGAAGACGAAACGGAAGACCAGCGCCGCGAGTGCGTGCGCGCCCTGTTGCGGCTTGAGGAAGACATGGGATACATGGCGAAGGACGTTTCCGAGGTGAACGCCGCCGATCCCGACAATATGCGCATCGTGGCGCAGGTAGAGAACCGCGCGGTGGAATTGATTATGGGCGACCGCAATTTCGCGCGGCGCTACCAGACTTTTCTCGAGCACTACCCGGAGATCGAGAAGCGGTCGCCGAACATGAAGACATTCGACTTGAGGCTGGACGGCCAAGTTACGGCCAAGTGACAGCGTTATGGCAGAGAAACCGATCTACGCAGCGGGACTGGACACGGGCAGCCGCAAAACACGGCTGGTGATCTGCGTAGTGGAGAAAGGCCGGGTGCGGCTTCTGGGATACGCCGCTACCAGGTCGGAAGGCTGGCTGAAGGGGAGGATCGCCGACCAGAAAGCGCTGGCGGATACGATCCGGGCGGCGCTGCACGAGGCGGAGGCCAGGGCCGGAGTTTCCGTGGAATCGGTGGTGGCGGGGATGGGCGGCGACACGGTGCGCGGCGCGAGCGGCCGCGGCCTGGTGGAGCTGGGACACGTGAGGGAGATCGAACAGCGCGACGTGAACCGCGCAGTGGACCACGCCTCCCGCGTGCAGTTGCCGCCAGACCGCATGATTCTGCAACTGTTCCCGCAGGATTTCGTGGTGGATGGACACCCTGGCCACTGCGACCCCCGAAAAATGCTGGCCTCGCAGTTGGAAGCCAACGTCCATCTGGCGACGGCTTCGGTGCAGGAGCATAACTCGCTGGTCGGCGCGGTGAACCAGGCGCACCTGGTGGTGGAGGAAACCGTTTTCGAGGCGGTCGCGGCGTCCTATGCGGCGGTCCTGCCGGAGTACCGGCGCAGGGGCATCGCACTGGTGGACATTGGAGCGGAATCGAGCGAGCTGGTGGTGTACTGCGGCGACGCCGTGCACCTGGCCTCGACAGTGCGGGTTTGCGGCGACCATTTTACGCGTGACCTGGCAAAGGGGTTGCGCCTGAGTTTTGAGGACGCCGAACTGGTGAAAATGGAGTACGGCCGCGCGCTTTCGACAGGCTGCTTGGGGAACGTGCTGGTGGAGCTTCCCGTGCCTGAAGACCGCGAGCCGCGTGAAGAGCGTTGGAAGGTGGTCAGCCGGATTCTGGAGGCGCGCGCGGAGGAGTTGTTCCGATTTGTGCGCTCCGAGTTCGCCCGCGTGGGGATGGAGCGCTCGCTGGTGGGCGGCGTGTTTCTGGCGGGCGGGGCGGCCAGACTGCCGGACCTCTGCGACGTCGCGGCGCGCGTGCTCGACTGCCAGACGCGCTACGGCCTGCCGATCGGGATTCTGGGTTGGCCGGAGGAAATGAACGATCCGGAGTGGACCACGGCAGCGGGGCTGGCCATGTACTCGGCCAGGTTGAAGGCCAAAGCCGAGCATCAGCGGGAAACCGCCGGATGGCTGGGAAAGATTCTGAGATAGCCAAGACACCGGTGGCAAGACCACCGGCGCTACTAGGGAGGTGCCCATGGGGCGGATGGAATCGGACATGGACGATCTGAAATATGAAATCGAAGAAGAGGCGCGCACGGGCACGCGAATCAAGGTGATCGGCGTGGGCGGCGGCGGCTGTAATGCCGTGGCACGGATGGTCGAGGAGGGCCTCGAAGGGGTCGAGTTCCATGCCATGAACACCGACCTTCAGGCGCTCAACGCGTGCCTGGTGCCCAACAAACTGCAACTGGGCGCGAAGATCACGCGTGGGCTGGGCGCCGGGTCGAATCCTGAAATCGGGCGGCAGGCGGCGCTGGAAAACACCGACCTCATCGTCGAAGTGCTGCAAGGCGCCGACATGGCGTTCGTCACGGCGGGGCTGGGCGGCGGCACGGGAACGGGAGCGGCTCCGGTGATCGCTTCACTGGCCAAAGAACTGGATGCGCTGGCGGTGGCGGTGGTCACCAAGCCGTTCAGCTTCGAAGGGCCGCGGCGGATGAAGCTGGCGGAAGAGGGGCTGGGCAGGCTGGCATCCATTGTGGACACGGTAATCGCCATTCCCAACGACCGGCTGCTGGCGCTGGTGCCGCGCGGCACCAGCTTCTTCGAAGCGTGCAAGACGGCGGACGACCTGCTGCGGCAGGCGGTGCAGGGCATTAGCGACATCATCGTGACGCCGGGGCTGATCAATCGGGATTTTTCCGACATCAAGGCCACCATGACCGGCATGGGTTACGCCATGATGGGGACGGCCGTGGGACGCGGCGAAAAGGCGGCGGTGGAAGCGGCCCGGCAGGCCATCAGTTGCCCGCTGCTGGAAGACACGCGGATCGCCGGTTCGCGCGGCATCCTGATCAACATCACGGGATCGAGCCGGCTGGGCCTGCACGAGGTGAACGAAGCGTGCTCCATCATTCGGGAGGCGGCCGACTGCGACGACGTGCAGATCAATTTCGGCGTGATTCTGAACGAATCGATGGCGGACGCCGTGAAGATCACGGTGATCGCTACCGGGTTCCAGCCGGAGCACGCGCCCGTGGCGGACCGGAGGAGTCAGCCAGAGATCCGGATACAACCGCGCCTGCCGCAGCCGCCCCCAACGATCGCCCCGGAACCGGTTCCGGTAGTGGAGCCGGAGCCGGAGCTGACTACGGAAGCGGAACGGATAGAGGATTCGGACGATCTTGAAACGCCGGCGTATATGCGTCAAGGCCGGTTGTTGAACTAATCGGAGGTCCAGATGAAAGCTCGCGTTTTCGTTTTCTTAAAGTCCACGGTCCTCGATCCGCAGGGTCAGACTGTCCGCGCGGCGCTGAATGGGCTCGGTTACCCGGGCATTTCGGACGTGCGCCAAGGCAAGGTCTTCGACATCGCCATGACCGGCGGGATCACCCGGGAGCAGGCGCGGAAAGACGTTGAAACCATCGCGCAGGAAGTTCTCGCCAATCCGGTGATCGAAGAGTACCGCGTCGAGATGCTGGACTGAGCGCGCGCCTATAATTGAACTATGTGCGGAATTGTAGGTTACATCGGAACCGAGAAGGCCGTTCCCATCATTCTGGAAGGTTTGAGACGCCTGGAGTACCGGGGATACGACTCCGTGGGGCTGGCCGTTTACTGCGACGACAACCAGCTCGCCGTGCGCCGCGCCAAAGGCAAGCTGCGCAACCTGGAGGACGCCATCCGCATGAACCCGGTGGATGGGACGTATGGCATCGGGCATACGCGCTGGGCCACGCACGGGCGGCCCACCGAAGAGAACGCGCACCCGCACCGCGACTGCCAGGGCGATGTGGTGGTGGTTCACAACGGAATCGTCGAGAACTACCTGCCGCTGAAGCAGCTCCTCCAGTCCGAGGGCCACGTTTTCAAGACCGAGACTGATACGGAAGTGATCGCGCACCTGGTGGAGAAGCACTTCAAAGGCAATCTGGAAGAAGCCGTGCGGGCGGCCGTCAAGGACCTCACGGGGGTGTTCGCGCTGGCGGTGATTTCGCGGTCCGATCCGTATAAGATCGTGGCCGCGCGCTCGGGACCGCCGGTGGTGATCGGGATCGGCGACAACGAGTACTTTGTGGCGTCGGACGTTCCGGCCATCCTCAGCCATACACGGGACATGTTTTTCCTGGACGACGGCGACATGGCGATCCTCACGCCGCAAGGCGTGCGGCTCAGCGATTTCGATGGGCGCCCGGTGAACCGCCAGGTTTCGCACATCCTGTGGGACCCCATCATGGCGGAAAAGGGCGGCTACAAGCATTTCATGCTCAAGGAAATCTACGAGCAGCCGCGCGCCGTGCGCGACACCACGTTGGGGCGCGTGGGGCAGGAAACGGGCCGTGTTTTCCTGGACGAGATGGACATCGCGCCGGCCGAATTCGCGCGCTTCCGCCAGGTGAAGATCATCGCCTGCGGCACGAGCTGGCACGCGGCCCTGGCCGGCAAGTTCATGATCGAGAAGCTGGCGCGGCTACCGGTGGAAGTGGATTACGGCAGCGAGTTCCGCTACCGCGATCCGATTATGAGCGAAGATACGCTCACGGTGGTGATTTCGCAATCGGGTGAAACGGCCGATACGCTGGCGGCGCAGCGCGAAGCCAAGCACAAAGGATCGAAGACGCTGGCCATCTGCAACGTGGTGGGTTCGATGGTCACGCGCGAGGCCGCCGGCACTATCTACACGCACGCGGGACCGGAGATCGGCGTGGCATCCACCAAGGCTTTCACGTGCCAATTGACGGCGCTGTTCATCCTGGCGATGTACCTGGGCCAGGCCAACCATCGCCTGGATGAGAGCACGTCGCGCGGCCTGATGCAGGAGCTGGTGCGGATTCCCGGCAAGCTCGAAACCGTGCTGAGGCACGATCCGGTTTACGAGGCGCTGGGCCGGGACCTACACCGCGCCACCGATTTTCTGTTCCTGGGCCGCGGACCGCATTTTCCGATCGCCCTGGAAGGGGCGCTCAAGCTGAAGGAGATTTCGTATATCCACGCCGAAGGCTATCCGGCGGGAGAGATGAAGCACGGGCCCAACGCGCTGATCGACGAAAAGCTGCCGGTGGTGGTGCTGGCGACTTGCGATCCCGCGAGCGAGGAGAGCCGGTTGCTGTACGAGAAGACGCTGTCGAACATTCAGGAGGTCAAGGCGAGGGAAGGCCAAGTGGTGGCGCTGGTGACCGAGGGCGATGCGGCGGTGCCCAAGACCGGCGCCGATCACATCATCGAAATTCCGGTGACCTCGGAGCTGCTGGCGCCGATTCTGGAGATTGTGCCGCTGCAATTGCTGGCCTATCACATCGCGGTCCGCCGCGGTTGCGACGTGGATCAGCCGAGGAATCTGGCTAAGAGCGTGACGGTGGAGTAGGTCATGATCCGAACCGGCATTCGGCCCTACTCCGGCCAGAAATAGGTTGCGCTCCCTGCTGGAAACAGCGTGTCTGGGGACGATCCCACCAAGTCGTGCTTCCAGCACCCGCTCAGCCCCTGACACGTGGCCCATGCAGAAATCATGGCATCCCACTCATCTGTGGTAATCGGACCCGGTTCAACCGCCGAAATGCCCATCCTGCTGAACAGCCAGTCAGAAACAGCGGCGGGCATAAGTAGATCTTTCGGGTAGGTAGCGCCGCTCAGAGCATAATAGAGCACCTTCGGGTGTGTTTCGTTCAGAGCAAGTGCCTTCTCAATTCGCCTGGACAAACGCAGCGCAAGCGCAATGCCCTGTACCGCCATTGCGCCATAGGCCGAATTCGTCGAGACGACCGACCCGGCAACGGCGGGATAGTGCCGCTTGAGCCAAAAATCCGGTCCGCGCCAGCCGCACGGCCCCGTCTCCCACGACAGCGGTGCGTCTATCCCGATCCCAGTTGGAATCGAGCCATTCAGGTGTACGAGGTACCAGTCAACTGCGGCATCAACGCTCGCCACGGTTCCCCATCTCAGTGATGGCGGTTCGTTGCCTCCAGCCCGTAGCAGCGCTACGCCGCTCTTTCCGCCCGGATCGAAACCGAGTATGATTCGTTGGTCTTCCGTCGTGAGGTCTACATCCTCAAGGATGGGAGTTTCGCGGCCACTTGTGGATGTTTCCGGGGCAGGTAAGAGGCTGTGGGTTTCGCCACGCGGCTCATCTGGGGACCGGAACACGTCGTTCCAGTGCCGGAGGGTCGTCTGACCCTTCGGTTTGAGGATTTCCGAATCGTTGCCTTCGAGATCGTGCAAATCCGATATTGTGATCCCCACGAACTTTCCCAGTATTGGATCAGGATCAAAGCGTTCCCGCCCCAGACGCGCAGTCATGGAAGGATCGACTATTGAGAAAACCTCAAACGATTGCCGGTCAGTGTTTAGGGGCTTCTTGGGAGACCCGAGCGTGCAACAGAAGAGCGGCCTGTAAGCGCGCTCGCCGGAGCCACGATAAACGAGCAGCACCTTCTGCCGTGACCGCAGTTGGAGGACGTTCGGGAGAGGAATGCCTACGCTGTTGTAGGCATGGCAGAGTATAATCCTCAGGTCCTGAATCAAAGCCTTGAAAGCAGTGCGACCACGCCCTTTCTTCGGAGTCGCGAAGTAAACCCACTCGCAGTGTGGCAAATTCACGTCGTTGTCGCTCATCTTGTCGTTCCTCATAGGCGAATTCTAGCATCCGGCCTATAGGTAAACGAGGTCTCGCGGCCCGGAGACGCTTGCGGACCTGATGACCGCGGCGTGGGCCGCCGCGCCAAAGAGCGCAGATCAGCGGCGGAGCTTGGAATCAGTTCGCTCATTCGGGAGTTCCTGGCCCGACTCGACAACTGATCGAGGAATCAGTTTCGGGGGAGTAGGTCACCGGCCATTACCCGCCGGGATCCCGGTGGGTCACGCGCGAGATGGCGTTGACCAGCTTGCGGTAGGGGATGTCGTCGTAACTGTCGAAACTCAGCCATTCGCCTTCGCGCCAGCTCGAGTAGTACCAGCGCGCCAGCAGCGCCAAATACTCCTGCCGCTCGCGGACCCCCAGCTTTCGGGGCGCGACCCGGGCGAAGGTCTCCCGCAGGCGGTGGTCGAGCGAGACGGTCTTACCTTCCCGCACTTCGAAACCAAACCGTTGCGGCTGCTGCCAGTTCCCTTCGCGCACAAACCACATCTCGACGGCAAGAGGCGCCAGGGAGCGCGTGATGGCGACGCCGTTCAGACGGTCCACGTCGCGTGCCAATTCGTCGCGCAGCTTCAGCACTTCTTCCACCTTTTCCAGACGCTTGTGCTGGCGCGCGGCCTCCTCGAAGAGCATTTCTTCGCTGAGCCGGTCGCGGGAACGCGCGATACCGTCGGCGAGCGAGCGGCCATCGGTGCGGAGAAACTCCACCACGCGCGCGACCTCGTGGGCGTACTCCGCGGGTCCCACCACCAACTGGCACGGCCGCAGGCACATGCCCATCTCGCCGTAGATGCAGCCGGGATGCGCGGGCGAAGGGACCAGGTCTTCCTGGCAGCGCCGCAGTTGGAACAGGTCCAGGAATTGGCCTTCGAACTTCTCCGCGGAGGCGCGCGAGCGGAACGGCCCGAAATACAGGCCGCCTGTGCGGGTGAGGCGAGTGGTGACGTGGCTGCGCGGAAACTGGTTGTTGAGGAGGATGTTGAGGTACGGCGGCATCCGCAGCTTGAGCAGGTCGAGATAGGAATCGGGGAAGTGGCGCCGGGCCTGCTGGTAGAGCACCACGCTCGATTCGAATGCGGAGCCCGTTAGTGAGTACTCGATGCGCGCGACGGTGTGCCGCAGGTTCAGCAGGCGCGACGGCTTCTCACGTTCCTTGAGGAGGCGCAGCAAGCGGCGCCGCAAAAGGGCGGTCTTGGAAAGATACGGATCGCCTGCCTTCGGCCAGAGCGCGAAGACCGCCGGGCTATTGGGCAGCGCTTCGATGGCGGCATCCAACGACGCGAGGCCGCCGGTGACTTCGATCGCCGTCATGGCGCCCGCGTACCCCCGCCGCTACTCCGACGCCGCTTTGTCGTCGATCAGCTTGCGAACGGCGGCGATGAAATCGGCGAGCGGCTGGGCTCCCTGGTCGCCGCGCTTGCGGTTGCGCACGGCTACCTTCCCACTCTGCTGTTCGCGGTCCCCCACCACCAGCATGTAGGGAATCTTCTGCAACTGCGCGTCGCGGATCTTCAGGTTGACCTTCTCGCTGCGCTCGTCCACGGTGGCGCGGATGCCGGCGGCGTCGAGCTGCTTGCGAAGGTCGCGCGCGTAGCCGGCCTGGCGGTCGGTAATCGGCAGCACGATGGCCTGCACCGGCGCCAGCCATACCGGAAAGGCGCCGGCATAGTGCTCGATGAGGATGCCGAAGAAGCGCTCGATGGAGCCGTAAAGAGCGCGGTGCACCATCAGCGGCTGGTGCGCCTTGCCGTCCTCTCCGATATATTCCAGCTCGAAGCGGCGCGGCAGCGTGAAATCGAATTGCACGGTGGAAAGCTGCCAGGGCCTTCCGATGGCGTCCACCAGCTTGACGTCGACCTTCGGCCCATAGAACGCCGCCTCGTCGGGTACGACTTTGACCTTCATGTGCACTCGTTCGGTCGCCCGGCGCAACGCGTTTTCGCCGAGCTGCCATTGGTCGGGCGAGCCGTCGTACTTGCCGCTCGAGCCGCCGTCCCAAGTGGAAAGCTCAGCCTCGTACTCGGTGAAGCCATAGGTTGTCAGCGTATCAACTGCGAACTGGAGACAGTACACGACTTCGTCTTCGATCTGCTCGGGCGTGCAGAAGATGTGGGCGTCGTCCTGCGTGAAGCCGCGCACCCGGAACAGCCCGTTGAGCACGCCCGAGCGTTCGTAGCGGTAGACCGTGCCAAGCTCGCCCAAGCGGACGGGAAGGTCGCGGTAGCTGCGCTGCTTGTCTGCATAGATGAGGATGTGGCCGGGGCAGTTCATGGGCTTGAGCTGGTACTCGGCATCGTCCAACTCCATGCGGGCAAACATGTTCTGCGCGTAAAAGCCGGCGTGGCCCGAAGTCTTCCACAGATCGAATCGCGCCACGTGCGGGGTATAGACCAGCGAGTAGCCGCGCTTCAGGTACTGGTCGCGCATCCAGTCTTCAAGCTGCTTGCGGATGATACCACCCTTGGGGTGGAAGAAGATGAGGCCGGGACCGGCCAGCTCCTGGATGCTGAACAGGTCCAGTTCCTTGCCCAGCTTGCGGTGATCGCGCTTCTTGGCCTCTTCGACCTGCTTGAGATACTCCTCCAGCTCCTTTTGAGTGAAAAAGGCGGTGCCGTAGATGCGCTGCAACTGCTTGTTGTGCTCATCGCCTTTCCAATAGGCGCCGGCGATGGAGAGCAGCTTGAACGCCTTGATTCTGGAAGTACTGGGCAGGTGCGGGCCGCGGCAGAAATCGATGAACTTGGGTCCCAGGGTGTACTCGGTGAAGACCTCGCCCGCGCGCTCATCGATGAGCTCGCATTTCATCCACGCGTCGGAATACTTCTTGAGGCCTTCGTCTTTGCGGGTATAGACGCGCTCATAGGGGAGGTCGCGCGATTGAATCTCCCACATTTTCTTCTCGATCTTCTCAAGGTCCTCCGGGGTGAACGGCGCGGCGCGGTCGAAGTCGTAGTAAAAGCCGGTTTCGATGGCCGGCCCGATGCCCAGCTTGGTTTCGGGATAGAGCTCGAGCACGGCGGCGGCCAGAAGATGGGCGGCCGAATGGCGGTACACGTCGAGCGACTGGGGATCCTTGGCAGTGAGGATTTGAAGGCTGGCGTCCTTTTCGAGAGGGCGGGTCAGGTCGTACAGCTCTCCGTCGACTCTGGCGACGATGGCCGCGTCCGCGAGACGAGGGCTGATGGATTTGGCGATATCGATGGGACGCGTCCCCGCCGCGACCGGCTGTTTGCTGCCGTCGGGCAGAGTAATCTCGATGTTGCTCATAGGGAATTTTCAGCGTAACACGCGCGGCGGGACGAATGGCGTTGGATGCCATCCGCGGGCTCAGCCGTTTCGGAATGCAGATCTCGATAAGGCCTGCGGATAAGCCAGACACAGCCGTTCGACATTGATCGGGCGAGGTGTTCTATTTTCGCGCTCGC
>Ga0326728_10014930_pt1 | contig 16313 bp, 19 predicted proteins | sample MB3enrmetagenome_FD_207602 | JGI IMG/M metagenome (GOLD analysis project Ga0326728, IMG submission 207602) | Lab enriched peat soil microbial communities from McLean, Ithaca, NY, United States - MB31MN | ecosystem: Environmental > Terrestrial > Soil > Wetlands > Peat | place: USA: New York...
ACGAGATCGTTACAACGCTCACTCGCGTCTTCGGCGAAATCCAAACCTGCCCCGACGTAATCCGTTCCTATCTCAATCCATTCTGCTAGCCATTATGTCCTTTTAGTTATGCGCGGCTGTATATCACCACGGCTTGCATGGCCGCCTGCCTTATCGTGGCCGGCGGGCGGACTCAATGCCGTCGATGACGATCGAAATTACAGCCAGGCCGGTGCAAGCATTTTTCCCTTGTCGCGCTGCACCCGGTACCGACAGCCGGGTCCACTTGACCGTGTTCTTCCCCTCGTTGATCCACTGTTCCGCCGTCCCACGCCCGTTGTAGAAGGCTTGGAACAGGGCGGGCATTAGAGTTGCGGGCTCGCGCGGGGGTTGTCGGAGCTTTCCCGGCCAGGGGTAGGGATGTTGAGCAATGTACGTTGAGGCCTATATTGAAATAGTACATCACCAGCTGGCCACGGCACGGGTGAGGTTCGCCAAGGTGTTGAATGATTCGTTCCCGTAACCAGGGGTCAATCATGGCGAAGAAGCTGAACTGTTTTCTAGTGCTTTTGATCCTGAGCCTTCCCTCCTCGGTTCATGCTGACGATGCTTGCGAGTTGGAACAGACGTACCGGGACCAGTTGGCGGCGATGCAAAGCGAATACGACCAAAAGGCATCCCGTATAGAAGGACTTATAATTCCACCATCGCCCAGCTGCGTGCGCAGTTCCCGATGACTCGCAATGAACCAGGCGATGAACCGGAACGCAGAACTGAATGGCGGGAACAAATAGATAGCTACCTGAACGAGCGGCGGGCAATTTACACGGACTTGCGACTGATGAGAGATACCCTGAAACAGACAAGCAAGAAGGTCGGGGAAGCGCACAGAGCATGTATTCGCTCGAAGGGTAGAAGCAAATCACCGCGCCCCCGGCCCACACTCGCTCGCGGTGGCGGCTAGGCCCCTGAGCTGCGGGCGAGCGCGGGGCACTGCTGCCACCGTCACGAGTGTCGCGGCCCAGGAAGTCAACATCTCGATGTTGGGAAAGCGGACGAGCCACGTAAACTCAGAATGAATGAACGGGTCTACGAAGCGGATATCGATCCAAAACACCAAAAGAAAGATGCCAAGGAGTATGCAGTAAAGTAACGCATCCCTGACGGCGCTCTTGAACCGCGAAGGGAGGTTAGGCTTCACCATAGTAAGTGGATCACCACAGCGGCTTCGCCTGGACGGGCCTTCCTAACTGGTCCATACCCACACCGAGCCCGTAGGCGTTCATCTTCACTGCCCCAAAAGGTCATATGACCGTCCTGAGTCCGCCACGTGAACGGGCGCCCCGTAGCGTCGGCGAGAATCACCACGAGCGCAGCAATCCGTCTGCACATCGCACCTGTGCAGACCCCATCGAATGCACGAGCAGGACGATCTCCGGTTGAAACAGCCCCGTAAGTCTTTCCACCGCACGAACGGTATCGTGTTCAAGAGCCGCTCTGACCGACCGCCAGGTACGGGGACTTGCTGCCGGAGCCCTTCCCCTGCGATCATTGCGCCAAAGAAGGAACCGTCATGACGCGTATCACTCTCGCGTTCCTGGCCTCGGTGGCGCTGCTCGCCGCCAGCGTTTTGCCGAGACCGATGGGCAGGGGCAGTCCAACCGCCAGCTCCCATCTCGTGCTGGCCGGCACGACCTGGCATACCGTCCACATTGACGGCGATGCGCTGTTCTTCCTCATCGATGAGCTCGGTGTCCGTTTCGAGAGGGACGGGCGATTCGCCGCTCGGGTCCGATTCATTGACGGGCAGCACTCCATAAAGACAGGCACGTACCGAATTGAGGGTCAGACGATGATCGTCACCATCGACGGCGGCAAACCCAAAGAGATCGAATACTGGACCGATCGAGGCGACCTCATCGTCCGCGACAAGGTCTACGACGTGACCGCCCGGCTCACGCCGGGGAAGATGGAGGACGAAGGCTGGTTCTGGTGAGCTGTGCCGGAGGCAATGATCTCGGCCAGGAGCCACAGACAACGACGGCTGCCGTTTTGAGCAGGGGGATACGCGTGGGTCCTGATCAGGACGATTCATCTGGGTTTGAAGGGATCGGTGCATGAACTTCCGCACCTGCGTCGCGCTGGCTCCCCTCGTGATAAGTGGATGCGTTCTGACGTGCCACGCCGTCTTCGCAGAGGAGAGCTGCGTGTCTGAGAAGTGCCATGCGACGCTGTTGAAGGGGGCGACAGTCCATGCGGTTGCGGAGTCCTGCAGCGCCTGTCACGAGTCGGTCGACACGCCTCATCCGCAGAAGGGCAAGAAAACCTTCAAGCTCACCCAGGGACTGCCCGACTTGTGCACGACCTGCCATCCGGCGATTGTGGACAAGGGCCACGTGCACTTTCCCGTCGCCCAGGGGATGTGCACGGCCTGCCACAATCCTCACGCCTCGAATGAGCCTAAGCTGCTGACGGCCGCGGGACAACACGTCTGCCTTCCGTGCCATCCGCAAATCGCGGACAAGATCAATGACTCGCGCGTGGCGCACCCGGCCCTTATGACCGAGCAAGCCTGTATAGCCTGCCATTCGCCGCACTCCAGCAACTATGAAGACCTGCTGCTGAAGCCCGTGAAGGATACCTGCGTCACGTGCCACGACAGCGTCATTCCAAATAACGCGACGGTGCTGCACGGCCCCAACAACGACGGGAAGTGCACGCGCTGTCATGATCCGCACGGCAGCCAGTATGACACCCTGCTGGTGAATCAATTCCCTTCCGGGAATTACGTTCCGTACACGGAGACGGCGTACCCATTGTGTTTCGGGTGCCATCAGCGGGATATGGTCGATTACGCCGAGACGTCGTACGCGACGAACTTCCGAGACGGCGAGCGAAACCTCCATTATGTGCACGTGCACAAGTCCGAAAGAGGGCGTAGCTGCAAGCTATGTCACAGCTTCCACGGAAGCCCCAACCCGGAGCTGATCGCGGACACGGTGCCGTTCGGTAACTGGAACCTGCCTTTGCGGTTCGTTAAAACCGACACCGGCGGCGGCTGTTCACCGGGATGTCACAAGCCGCAGCACTACGACCGCAAGAGCCCGGCAGAAGGCCCGACGTGGCGACAACTACTTCTACTCCGATCAGATCAGGAGGGGGTAGTCGGGTCTTTTGACGCCACTATCCAACATCTGCCGTCCGCGAGGAACTGGTGTCTCCACTTTGGGAAGGCCACGCCGATCCAGGCGGGCTCTGGTCCAGCATCTCCGGTTTTGTGCTTATCCGGTTGGCTCCACCGCCGCCCGAACTTCTACAATCTGAAGGGGCGTCTGCCACTGCCGGCCCTGCCCATTGGGGTTACTGGAGTTAACCGGATAGGCACATCCGGTTTTATGACGTGGGTGGTGCCGGGCGATTAGTACCGTTGCAACTCTTCTCACCAAGAATCGCCAGCCTACTGAGTACCCGCCTCGCGTCTTCGCCTTCCGTGTCGCCCAGCCTCCTGGAGCACGACCGGTGAAAGCAGCACGAACGGCTCGGTCTGCCGTTGAACCCGGCCGGCGGAACGGGTACTAGCGAGCTGCGATCGAGCCAGCGACCGCCCATGATCCCTCTCAACGACGCCTCGCGACGACCCTTGCGGTTTCCCATCGTCACCGCCCTGATCATCGGCGCAAACACGCTGGTGTTCCTGCTCGAGCTGACCCACAGCAATGCCTTCATCCTTCGCTGGTCGCTCATCCCCGCTGAGTTTGTCGCGGGGCGTGATTGGATCACCATGCTCACCGCGATGTTCTTGCACGTGAGCTTGCTGCATATCCTGGGCAACATGGTCTTTCTGTGGGCCTTCGGACCAGAGATCGAGGACGTCATGGGCCGCGTGCGCTATCCTGCATTCTACCTGCTCGGTGGGTTGGCAGCGTTCCTGACGCAAACTATCGTGGACCCAATGTCCAGAGTCCCCACCTTGGGTGCCAGTGGTGCCATTGCCGCCGTGATGGGTGCCTTTCTGATCACCTACCCGCGCGACCAGATCCGCACCGTGCTGTTCATTTTCTTGTTTGTAACCGTCACGTTCATTCCCGCAGCCGTTCTCGTCGGACTGTGGTTCCTCATTCAACTGTTCAGCGAAATCGGCGCGTTGGTGGACAGACAAACAAGCGGGGTCGCCTTCATGGCCCACGTCGGCGGCTTTGTCTTTGGGGCGGTTTCGGCGCGGTTTTTTGAGACCCGGGAACGGCGCGCCGCGCAAGGCTTGAAGCTATGATACACATGATTGAACGACGCAGTTCCGTACCGTAGCCGACGGAAACGAGCATGCCGTTTGCCCTCATCTTCCCCATCTCGATCGTTGCCGGTTTCGTCGGAGCGATGAGCGGCATGGGCGGTGGTGTCGTCCTGATCCCAGCGCTCACGTTTCTCGGCCTGGATATCAAGCATGCGATTGCGGTCAGCATCGTTTCCGTCATTGCCACATCCAGTGGCTCCGCCTCCGCGTACGTGCGCGACCGCATTACCAACCTCAAGGTCGGGATGTTCTTGGAAATGTTCACGATCGTGGGCGCATTGGTGGGAGCCACCATTACCTTGGTATCCACGCAACGCCCACTGTTCTTCGCCTTCGGCGTTGTGCTGTTGGGGTCCTGGGCAGCGCTATTCGCGGAGCGGCACCAAACCTGGCAGCCGGGAAAGCGCCAAGACGCGTTCTCCAAGTGGCTGGAGCTGCAAGGCAGCTATCACGATCAGGCCACGCGGGAGACCGTTGAGTATCGGGGCACGCGTGCGTACCTGGGCGGGCCACTGATGTTCGGCGCGGGTATGATCGCCGGGTTGCTGGGCATCGGCGCGGGTGCGCTCAAGGTGTTGATCCACGATCTGGTCATGGGATTGCCGCCCAAGGTCTCCACAACCACCAGCAACCTGATCATTGGCGTGACGGCACTGGCGGGCACCAGCGTCTACCTGGCGGCGGGGCTGATTGAGCCGGGACTGGCGGCGCCGGTGATACTGGGCGTGCTTGTCGGGGCGTTCGTCGGCACGCGCGTGTTGGTGCGGCTGACCAATCAAACGGTGCGCCGCTTCTTTCAGGTGATCCTGGCGGTGCTAGGCATCGAAATGATCGTGCGCGGGATTCGAGGCGTGTGATGACGCAACGTTCAGCGACGCCGGCGAGCCACCCAGCGGCGACCGAGAAGACGGCCCGCTTTGATATGGAAGTTCTCGTCGGGTACATCTTGCTGGGCGGTGTCCTGCTCAGCATGGCGTTGGTCGTAGCCGGCTTGGCCTGGCGTTGGCTAGTCACCGGCCATGTGGGTCTCGACTACTCGATCGCCGGGGTCAATTTGTTTGAGTTCATGCTGGCCGACATTCGGCAGGCAGCCGCCGATGCCGTGCGTCCCCGCCTCCTGGTCAATCTCGGTATCGCCGCGCTGATGTTGACGCCATACGTGCGGGTACTCGCATCGATGCTGTACTTCGCGTTCGTCGAGCGCAACGGCAAGTACACGCTGTTTACTGGCTTCGTCTTCAGCGTACTGACGTACAGCCTCTTCCTTCGGTAGAGCACCGGGGCGACCGGGCATGTGGCGGGTCGACGCCGCTAAGGAAGCGGCGCTGGTCCGACGCAAGGCTGAACTGTTCAAGTAGTTTCCGGCCCTTTCTGCCCACCTCTCTATGCAGTGGACCACCGATATGATAACCATACCATTATGCACCGTTTACCCTTTGTGGTCCTCGTCCTTCTTGTGCTCACCGCATCGACTACCATTGCCGGACCTCCAGATGTGCAGACCATCGTCCAGCGCATGAAGGCGGCGCTGGAACCCGAGCGCTCGAACACCCGCGACATCGTGATGGTGACGCGCACGGGCGGGGAGAGCGTGCAGTGGACGGCCCGTCAGGCGCGCAAGAAGCTGGGAGATGGCAAGCGGATGCTCACCGTGCTGCTGGCGCCAACCGACGTGAAGGGTTTCGCGCTGCTCACCTGGGAACGCAGAGACAAGGACGCCGACGCGCAGTGGCTCTATCTACCATTCTTGCGGCGCGTGCGAGAGATCCTTCCCGTTGCGACGTTCGAGTCGTTTCTGGGCACGGACTTCACCACTTCGGACCTCGGGTTCATCAACTTGCGTCACCGTAAGTTCAGCTTGCTCGCCGAGGAGAAGCTCGGGAACGAGCAGACTTACAAGATCCAAGAGGTGCTCGACGACCCGCGGTATTACTCCCGCATCGTCACGTGGGTGGCAGCCAACTCCATGTTGCCCCTACGGCGCGACTACTATGATGTTGGTAATACGCTGTGGAAGACCGAGGTCTACGAGGATGTGAAGAGCATCGACGGTGTGCCGACGCCGTTACACATCCGCATGGAGGACAAACAGACCGGCGCCAGCACCGAGCTCCAAGTGAGCAACGTGCGCTACGACGCGGAAATTCCAGACAGCCTGTTTGATCCCCAAAGGTTACCTGAGGTGGCCAAGCAGCCGTTCTGAGTCCGACAGCATGCCGTCTACCGGGGACAGGAAGACGAAAATAAGCCTCACGATTTCGATTGCGTGGACGCTCCTGCTGGCCGCATTGGCCAATGCACAACCCGTAGTTTCCAACCCCGGCCGCCCCGAGGTCCCCAAGGTCACGGAACCGGAGGTCGCGAACCCGGTGCCGCCAGCCGAGCCGAGCACAGGTGGGGAGCCAGCCGTAGGCGTCGGGGCACCGGGCAACCACTGCGCGTGCCCGCGGAAGCATTGTGCCAACGGGGACGTGCCTTCGTGTGAGACCTACTGCTCTGGTGGGGAAGCCCCAGTCTGTAGCTGCGACGGCTTCTGCGACAGCGACGGCAACCCGAAAGCAATGAACCGCTGCGCTTGCCAGTGAGGGGACCGGAAGTCTTTGACGTTTTGAGGTTCCGGCACTCTTGGTGAGCTGCTGGTATTTTGCCCGCTGTCACAAAGGTTGGCCGAGCATGGAGACGGGCAATGACATTGCTCCGGGTAATTCCCGCATCCCACCCTGGTGCACTTCGAGCAAGAAGTCCGGAGTCGGTACGGCCATCAGTGGGCTCGGCCATCAGTGGGCTCGGCCACGTGTGGTTCACGATCTCGTCGACGGGGCTGCTGCCGCGAACCTTCTAAGGAGCTGAAATACGATGAGCGCACCCGCCGAGGACCGTAACCCTGTCGTGTTTCTGTTCGACGTAGACAACACGCTTATCGACAACGACCGGGTGGCCGCCGACTTGAGGCGCTATCTGATCCGTGAGGTCGGTAACGGGCGTGCGGAGCAGTACTGGGAGATCTTCGAGCAGCTGCGCGTCGAGCTCGGCTACGCCGACTATCTCGGGGCGCTCCAGCGCTATCGCCTCAGACATCCACGCGAGCCGCATCTGCTCGCCGTTTCCTCGTACCTCGTGAACTACCCCTTTGCGAACCGCCTTTTCCCCGGCTCGCTCGACGCCATTGATCATGCCGCACAATGGGGGCCGACCGTCATTCTCTCCGACGGCGACGTGGTCTTCCAGCCTCGTAAGGTTGAGCGCTCAGGGCTGTTCGACGCGGTCGGGGGACGGGTCCTTATTTATGTCCACAAGGAGCAGGAACTCGACGACGTGGAGCGGCGACATCCTGCAGACCACTTCGTGCTCATCGACGACAAGATCCGGATTTTGACGGCCATCAAGAAGGTGTGGGGCGAGCGCCTGACGACCGTCTTTCCGCGCCAAGGGCACTACGCGCAGCCAGGCAGCACCCATACCAAGGGCCGTGAGGTTGCGAAACTTCTTTTTCCGTGACCTAGTGTAGTGTCGCAGAAATAGCTTTACAATAGCCAGCGTCTTATTGCCCTTGTGCCACAAGGGTTTCCGGAGGATCAGGTTGGTAATCTATTTGAGAGACACTACACTAGCTCTGGTGAGCCTGGTGCTTTTCTTTCTGTGGCGCATAGGCCACAGTCGAGATCGGCATTTCGGTACTTGAGGGCCACCGCTGCGGGACAGGAGGTGAATTCTGCACCCCATCATCATCGCTGGAATCATCCTGGTCGTCGTTCCGTCCATCACGAGCCACGAGGCGGCGCACGGCTTCGTCGCCGATCGTCTGGGCGACCCCACCGCCCGCGAGGCCGGGCGCCTCACGCTGAATCCCATCCCGCACATCGACCTGTTCTTCACCATCCTGCTGCCGGCGTTCCTGATCCTCTCGGGCTCCGGATTCATCTTCGGTGGCGCGAAGCCCGTGCCCGTTGACGTGTCACGCCTGCGCAATCCGCGGCGCGACTGGGCCCTCGTCGGGGCCGCCGGGCCGCTGATGAACGTCCTACTCGCGGTGCTGTTGTGCGCCGTGCTCTCCCTGCTCGTTCATGGCGGATTGCTCGGCCCGTCGTCGGTCGGAACCGAGGTGCTCGCAGTGGGCATTTTCGTGAACATCCTGCTGGCGGTCTTCAACCTGGTCCCGATTCCGCCCCTCGACGGATCCCGCGTGGTGCAGTACTTCCTGTCCGGCCACGTGTTGGTCGCCTATCGGCGGCTCGAGCGGTTTGGCCTACTGCTCATCGTCGTCCTCATCCTCTTCGTCCCCTCGGTGCAGATCGTCCTGTTTGAGACAATGCTCGCGGTCCTCGCCATTCTCGCCGACGCCTTCGGACTCTCGCCCGAGCTGACGTTCGTGCTCCGGCGGCTTCTTGTCGGCTAGGCACGCGGCCGTGATCTGCTCGTGCGCAGCAGGGAAAGGCTTCGTCCAGCTACGGGCCGACGAACCAGACCGTGACGTTCTGGAGCAGCCTCACGGCGGCCGAGCCTCGTCTTCGCGCCGAGGAGATCGGCGCGCAGGCTGCCTTGCATGCATCGCGGCTATCCGTGATGCGCCGCGATTGTCGTGGGACCGGTCTGCTCGAGGATGCTCTTGGCCCTCTGCACATCGTCCGCAGTGCCGTGCGCGATCACGAGGAACTTGTCGGACTTCAGGGCAGTCTCGTAGTTGAGCACGCTATTCTTCGGAATGCCGATGCTGTACAGACCGGCCCCGAGGGCGCTCAGTCCGCCGTAGATGGTCGCACCTTCGAGCGCACCCACAATCCACGACACTAGCGGGCCGGCGACCATGATCGGGCCGATCCCCGGAATCCAGAAAAATGCCGAGCCAACGAGGAAGCCAAAGAGCCCACCCCAAAAGGCGCCGAGCTTGCCCCAGTAGCGCATCCGATCGCCCGTATTGTAGTAGCCGACCACGTGCTCCTCTGTGTGGTAGTCCTTGCCGACGATCGAGAGCTGCTTCATGTCGAACTTGGACTTCTGGAGCTCCTTAACGGCAGCTTCGGCTTCCGTGTGACTGTTAAAGATCGCTACGACTGCGTTTTTCTCGTCCATTGCTTTCCTCCATCGTTCTTCAAAACCTTTCGCCATTGCACTTATTATGAACCAACACACGGTACCTATCGACTTGGGAGTTTCTTCAGTACCGTGGGGGGTATTCCTTACGCTGCCCGCCCCCGCGTTGGGCGACGGGGCGCTTGGCATTTCTTCTGTCGCCTGCTGGCGCACACCAACCACCTATGCAGGGAGCTGCCGGCGTGATACTGATACTCGTGGTACTGGGGTCTTTGCTGTGACCGGACCTCCAGATGGGCAACCATTGTTCAGCGGATGAAGCCGGCATTAGAAGAGAGAGCGTGAGCGTTCGAGCACACGTAGCGTCGTCATAGTGATTCGCCCGGAGACCCAGATTATAGGCCGAGGCGCCAGCGTCATCTGCGACTCGGACGGAAAGGGTTGAAATCGACGAGAAGAGCCCCCGCTTTTGGCGCACCGGTGGACGCGCGCTCGTCAGTTGCCCGGGCGATCCGAATGGTCGTCGCCGGTTGCATCCTGGTTGCCGCGCCGGTGCTCCAGGGGTGTTCCTTGCTCGGCCTCCGCCGCACCCCGCCGCCACCTCCGCTGAGCGTGTCGGAGGTCGTCCAGATGAGCCGGCAGGGAGTCCCGGCAAAGACCATCATCCACAAGATGCGCGAGTCGAAGACCGTCTACCGGCTGAGTGCGGCGCAGCTCGCGCAGCTGCACGACGAGGGGGTACCCAATCCCGTGCTCAATTATATGCAGCGGACCTATCTCGATTCCGTACGTACGGAGCAGCGTTTGCAGGACGAGAGCATGTGGGAGCTGGGGCCCGACGGCTACTGGTACGGTGGCGCACCGTTCGGATGGCCCGACGACTGGATGGCCTTTCCGGACGAGGACTCGGATTGAGGGCCACCCCCTCCACGACCGCAGGCGGGTTGCGCCATGCAAACGTCCAGATGCCTCACCCTGTTAAGGAGGGCTTCATGGTAACCGGATTGACTGAGAACCCGGCTGACGGTCCAATCAGCCTGCACTCCGGCCGGACGGGACAGTCTGTCGAGCTGGGGGTCTTTCTGTTCTTGATCGTGCCGTCCATGGTCCTTTCCTTCTTCGCCGTGAAGCAGGGAAGCTTGGGCTTCGGACTCGTGGCGGTGGCCACGATTTTCCGCGACCTTGCGCTGGTGAGCCTGATTCTCTTCTTTGTCTGGCGCAACGGCGAGCCGGTTGCAGGACTCGGCTGGACATTCAAGCACGGCCGCCAAGAGTTTTTCCTGGGGGTCGCACTGTTCGTGCCGTTGTTCTTTAGCGCCAATTTACTCGAGCGCGCCTTGCTAACGGTCGGGTTCTCCGTTCCGTCGACGCCACTCCCATCGCTCACACCCGCCAAGGACACGACGGAGCTGCTGCTGGCGGTGGTTCTGGTGGTGATCGTGGCTGTGGCGGAAGAGAACATTTTTCGCGGCTACCTCATCCTGCGCCTGAAGGCGATCACAGCGAGTCCGGCTGCCGCCGTGGTATTGTCCGCAGTAATCTTCTCGCTGGGGCACGGCTATGAGGGCTCGGCGGGGGTGATCACCGTCGGTGTCATGGGGATGGTTTTCGCGCTCGTCTACTTGTGGCGGCAGAGCCTGGTGGCTCCCATCGTGATGCACTTCCTTCAGGACTTCATCAGCATCGTCATGCTGCCGCTGCTTGGCGTAGCAAAGTGACGCACGCGTTGTGGTCACGAGGCGGCGACCACGTGACTGATCTCTTCAATCACAAGTGCCGGTGCTTCGGTCGCGGACGGATTCTTCGGCTTGAAGTGCCGGCGGCAGCCAGGGTTCACTGGAGCTCGGACGGCTGGCGCACCATCCATGACAGTCCAACGACAGATACGGGGCTCGGGCTCCATCACTTCGATGTGCCGACCGGGCAGCTGGCCGTCGGGTCGGAGGTGAACTTCACCTTTTTCTGGCCAGAAGCGGAACGGTGGGAAGGACAGGATTTCAGGGTCACTGTCGTGAGCAATCAATGACCAATCGCGTTGTCGGAGGCAACAGGTTGGTCCGGATGCACAAACAGTGATGCAAGCGTCCAGCGTCCCGGCGCCGGTCGGAGTTAGGGGATGACCGAAGCGGCTGGCCGGTCGCATGGGAGATGGGCGGGGTCTAGCAATGGCAGCATAGATGCCGTAACCTCAATGCCGCTATGGGTCCTAAGGACGCTCCTCCGCGGGTGCGCTTCAGCCTCTGGTACTACCTGTGGGGCCTGGCCCTGTTCCTCTTCCTCGATTCCCTGATCTTCTCCGGCCAGCAACCGCCTGCCATCGCCTACAGCGACTTCCTGCACCGGGTCACCAGCGGCCAGGTGGCCAATGTTGTCATCACCAACGATCACATCTACGGCGTGATGAAGCCGTCGCCGGAGGCGGCAAGCACCAAGCCGTCGCCGCCGGCGACCGTCCCCAGAGCGCGCACACCGTGGCGCCTGCGCCTCGACCAGTGGCTGGGGCCGGTCGAGTCACGGATCGAGACCGCCCAGCGGGCGGCGGCTGAACAGGCGCAGCGCAGCTTCACCGTCATCCCGCTGCGCAACGATGACCTGCTCAAGACCCTTGAGGACCACGGTGTAACCTTCCGTGCCGAAGTCGAGTCGCACTGGCTGCGTGATTTCCTCGACAACTGGCTCCTGCCCATCGGGGTCATGGTCATCATCTGGGTGGTGATCATGCGGCGCATGGGCCAAGGCCCCGGGGTGCTCAACGTCGGCAAGAGCAAGGCCAAGATCTTCGAGGCCGACCCGAAGACGCTGGTGCACTTCAGCGACGTCGCCGGCGTCGATGAAGCCGTTGAGGAAACCAAGGAGATCGTCTCGTTTTTAAAGGAGCCGGACCGCTACACCAAGCTCGGCGCCAAGCTGCCGAAAGGCGTGTTGCTCGTCGGCCCGCCCGGTACCGGCAAGACGCTGCTGGCCCGCGCTGTCGCCGGAGAAGCCGGCGTGCCGTTCTTCAGCCTGAGCGGCTCCGACTTCGTCGAGATGTTCGTCGGCGTCGGTGCCGCGCGTGTACGCGACCTGTTCGCCGAAGCCAAACGCAAAGCCCCGTGCATCATCTTCATCGATGAGCTGGACGCGATCGGCAAGTCGCGCGCCGGACAGGGCGCAACCATGGGGGGATACGACGAGCGCGAGAACACGCTCAACCAGATCTTGGTCGAGATGGACGGCTTTGACGGCAGCGTCGGCGTGGTGATCATGGCGGCCACCAACCGCCCCGAGGTGCTCGATCCGGCGCTGTTGCGGCCCGGCCGCTTCGACCGCCAGATCCTCGTCGATCGCCCGGCGCGCGAGGGCCGCTTGGCGATCTTTCGCGTACACACTCGGAATCTGGCGTTGGACAGCGCCGTCGATCTCGGGCGGCTGGCTGCCGAGACGCCGGGGTTCGTCGGTGCCGACATCGCCAACCTGTGCAACGAGGCCGCCATCCTGGCGTCGCGTCGCGGCCACCCGGGCGTCATCATGGCCGACTTCCAAGACGCCCTCGAACGCATCATCGGCGGTCTGGAAAAGAAGAGCTCCATCGTCAGCGAGCCTGAACGGCGGATCGTTGCCTACCACGAGTCCGGCCACACGCTGATCGGCTACTTCACGCCTGGCGCCGATCCCGTGCAGAAGGTCTCGATCGTGCCGCGCGGCCGGGGCGCCCTTGGGTATACCCTGCAGGCGCCGCTCGAGGACCGCTACCTCATGTCACACGACGAGATCATCGGCCGCATTCGTGTCCTCATGGGCGGCCGCGCCGCCGAGGAGATCGTCTTCGGCCAGATCTCCACCGGCGCCTCCGACGACATCGAGAAGGCCAGCCGCATCGCTCGCGACATGCTGACGGTGTACGGCATGAGCCGGAAGCTGCCCAACCTGTCACTGGTCTCGGGGGCGGCGGGCGGCTTTCTCGGCCAGGAGCCGCCGCCGGCACCGCACTCGGCGGAGATCGAGCAGCTGATCGGCGAGGAACAGATCCAGATTCTGCGCCAGTGCTACGACGAGGCCAAGCAGTTCTTGACCGAGAGGCGCGCCCTGCTCGAGACCCTGGCGCAGCGCTTGCTCAAGCAGGAGAAGATCGACGCGCACGATCTCCTGGAAATACTCGGACCACGACCGGTAGAACGGGGAGGGGCGATGATCCCGCTTGCTGCCAGCTCGAGCGCCACGCCCCAGTAATTGAAGCAGCGCGTCTCGGTGAGGTAGACGCGATCGGCAGCGGCGAGCTGCTCCATGCGGGCAGCCAGCCCCACGGTGTGCCCCTGCGCGGTGTAGTCCATGCGCAGGTCATCGCCGATCTTCCCGACCACGACTTCGCCCGAGCTGAGACCCATGCGCACGGAAAAGTTGAAACCTCTCCGCGAGCGCAGTTCGTTGGCGTACCCGCGCAGCTCCTCGCCCAGGCGCAAGGCCGCGTAGCAGGCGCGTTGCGCGTGGTCCTCGTGCGCGATCGGGGCGCCGAACAGCGCCATGATGCCGTCGCCGGTGTACTGGGGCCGCCAGCCCGCGGAGCTGACGGCCAGCACCCTCAGCCAGCGGCTCGATCTGCCCGTCCTGTGGAAGGCACAGGAGGAGGTGCTTGGCCTCGCGTAGCCCCCAGGTGCTGGGCGCCGTTCCGCAAAAGTGAACCACGAAAATGGCGAGCAGAGACTTTCTGCGGCTGTGGCGCCGGTGGCGCCGCGTCGTGGCACTCTCTGGTTGGGTTCCTTAGCGGCACGCGCCGCTGCACGCGGGAATTTCGAGCCAGTCTCCGCATGGCCCAACACATCGCAGACTCGGAAACGGTGTCCGCAGGCTGATGCGAACCCGTCTCCGGTCTGTCTCCATAGGTGCATGTCACCAAATGTCACCATTTTCGACGCGTGTAGGGGGGCCTGGGCCGCTTCAGCTGTACGCGCGCGGCGCGCCCGGATCACGCCCCTGGGCACGCCCAACGTCCCCGCATGCCACTGCCCGTCAAAGGGCGATCAGACGGCGAAACCCGGAGCGTGTGATTCGCAAGGCGATCAAATGCCGAAGATCCACCGCCCATCTTCTTCAGCGAACGCTCTCAAATCTGGAGCGCGTAAACCGGCCGTAAGTGGGGGGGCAGCGCCACGGCAGCGAGTGCCGGACGGCGACGACAGGGCTCGACGGCGCACGAACCGGCGTCGCGCACGCCGGCCGTCGCGCGCGTGGCCGCCGCCCGTACCCATCGCCCTCCCGTCACGCCTTCCCCGTTCGTCGACGGCGGCGGACCGTTGGGTTGCGGCGGGCCGACGCGCTGTGCAGGCGGCGATCTTCACCGCGTCGCGTTTGTGCCGCCGTTGTTGCCCACAGGGCTCCCGCCGTCGCTGCTTGCGCGCGGCGCGCTCGTTTTCAGATAGATGTCGCCGGCAGACTCATGCTCTCGGAGCATGACGATAGCGCGCCCCGGCTAGCCGGTGCTACATAGAGTGGAGCGACACGCGGATTGAGGTGCGCTGCGGTTCGGAGGTTCGGAAACGGCACGCCGGCCGGCTCGTTGTGGCGGCTTCTCGGCGTGGAGCACGAGGTTCGCGTTGGCAAAACAGCAGAAGAGACGGGGGCCGAAGCAGTCCCATCATGAGCGTGCGGTGCTGGCGGAAACGGAAGACGCCTGGGCTGATTGCGAACGCGCCGCGCGGGAAGCAGGAGTCGCCTCCCCCGAGGAGGCGGACCGGGTTGCGGATCAGAGTGGCGGTCCGCCTCTGGAAGCGCCCATCCTGCGCGCCGCCCGTCAGCTGCACCGGTATCAGCGTGCGGAGCGACAGCGGCGGGCGCAAGGCGGGCGTGCGGCGGCGGCGGCGCGGCATACCGAGCACGTTGCTCTGAAGGTCAAGCCCTTCAGGGAGGAATATGGCGCGCGCTTGAAGGCGGGAGAATCGAGTCCCAAGATCATTGCCGCTATGGCCGAAACATATGGCTACTCACCGAAGCGGATGCGCGATCTGATCAAGCCGCGAGCGCGCCAGCAGGAGAATGTACACTGACGCTTCAGCGGCTCTGTACATTCATTCTTTACTCTCGACCATACATGTTTAGTATGCATCGTGTGAGGAGGAATAACTCATGCGATGCACAGCGACCAAGACCGCTCGGTTGTCACCGGCTCATGCCCCGGTCGTAAGCGGCGGGGCTGGCCACATGCCAGCCGAACTCGTAGCGTCTCATTCTTCATCCGAGGGCCGCGTCGGTGCTTCATCTGAGGAAGAGAAGTCCATGGCTCCCGGCCGTCGCCCCAATTGCGCCACCCGCGTCGGGGACCGATGGTTTCAATTCCTTTATGATCCGCAGCGATGCAGAGCCCTCTGCGAACTGCAGTGGGAGCAGATGCTCGAAGGGATCTTTCTGCTGCGAGACAAGGACGAAGAGGCTCTACGTCCCGCTCGTGGGAGGAGACTCTCGTGAGGAATCGATCGAACCAGAGCGGAACCCCTTCGCCGACCGCCACGCCGCCAGATCGGGAACGCCGGCCCCCCACAGTCGCCCGCCCCGGCAGCAGCCCGACGCGGCGGCGGCGTGTGAAACCATCTCCACCCGGGAAAAAGTCCGCTCGCGGCGCCCCACCCAGCGGCGCCGCTGCGGTCGAGGTCTCACGGGTCTTATTGACGGCCGTGCACACCGATCCGTTGAATGTGAACCGAGGGACCGCTCGCGGCAAAGAGGCGTTGGCCACCTCGCTGCGGGAGCTCGGCGCGGGGCGCTCCATTCTGCTCGACAAACATCACATCGCCATCGCCGGCAACAAGACCCTCGCCGAAGCCGCTGCGCTCGGCTTCGAAGAGCTGCTCGTCGTCCGGCCGGCTGATCCCCGTAAGCAGCTCGTCGCAGTTGAGCGAGCGGACTTAGACGTGAACGAACCCGCCGGGCGCAAGATGGCCTTGGCGGACAACCGCGTCAGCGAGCTGGATTACGAGCTGAATCCCGAAGGGTTGGAGACGGTCCGGGAGGCCTTTCCCGAGGTGACCGAAGGCCTGTGGAC
>Ga0326728_10014932_pt1 | contig 16312 bp, 16 predicted proteins | sample MB3enrmetagenome_FD_207602 | JGI IMG/M metagenome (GOLD analysis project Ga0326728, IMG submission 207602) | Lab enriched peat soil microbial communities from McLean, Ithaca, NY, United States - MB31MN | ecosystem: Environmental > Terrestrial > Soil > Wetlands > Peat | place: USA: New York...
AAGATGAATACCGGAGTGTCTTTGTTGTCGTAAAGATCGCTGGCCGTGGAAAAAGGAATCCAAGTGGAATCATCGTCACTGGTGAAGTAATTGGAGAGCTGGATTTTCTTGTCCATCACGCCGACGACTTCGAATCGCATTCCGCCGACAAGAATGGATTCCCCGATTGGATTCCGGTTGCCGAAGAGTTGCTGCTTGATTTTGTTTCCCAGGAAGATGACGCGGCGGCGCTCGACCAGATCCATGGGACTGAGCCATCGTCCAACGGACGGCACCTCGTTGCGCATCTCGCCGTATTCAGCACAAACAGCGCGGACGGCGCCATTCACGTAGTGATCGTTGTATTGCATCGCCAGATTGCGAGAGTTCTCCCGGCAGATGGTTTTGATGGCTGGGGATGTGGCCTTGATGTAATCAAGGTCTGCCTGCTCAAAGTGAACTCGCTTGCCTGCGCGCTGTCCTCCGGCCTGCTGGCTGGTCTGCCCGGACCACGCGATCACAGCGGTCTTTCCAAAGGAATCAAAGGCCGTGACCAACACCGAGCGGAAGCTGGTGCCGTAGGCGATCAGAAGGGTGACCGAGGCAATGCCCCACACAACTCCCAGCATGGTGAGCAGGCTGCGCGTGCGGTTCTTGAGCAGCGCGTTCATGGCCTCGGTCAGAACGTCCTGAATCAGTCCCATGAATCAGCCTCCCGCCTCAAAGCGCAGGGCTTCGATGGGATCAATGCGCGCTGCCTGGCGCGCCGGATAAAGAGCGGCACAGACGGCGATGGCTCCAAGCAGGCTCACGGCCAGCGCTCCCGATTGCCAGGTGGGGAGCAGCCCGGCAAAGTAGTTCGGCATGGGAAAGCTGTTCACGAAGGCACAGAGTCCGTAGGCGATGCCAAGACCGATGCCGCCGCTGAGCAGGACTACAATCATCGTCTCCAGGAAAAACTGGCGCAGAATGCTGTGTGCGGGTGCGCCCAAAGCTTTGCGAATACCAATCTCGCGGGTGCGCTCGCGAACCGCAACCAGCATGACGTTCATCACGCCAAGGCCGCCGAGGAAGAGCGTCGTGATGCCCACCGCGCCCAGAAAGTACTTCATCCCATCGGTCATGGTGGCAAAGGCGGCGGCTTCTTCCAGCGTGTCCCAGTTGCCCACGGCTTCCTTGTCCAGCGGGTCGAAGTTGTGCAGGTGTGCAAGAGCCACGGTGAGCTGATGCTTGCAGCTCTCATGCTCACTCACATCGACAGGCGCAATCAGCATGCGATCAATGCTGTGCGCCTTTGCCGGCGGCTTATTGGGTAGATCCTGCTGCATGACGGGAAAGGGAACGAATATCTTGCTGACATCCCAGCCGTCGTAGCTGGAATCCTGTTTCTTGTCGCGCATCACTCCGATCACGGTATAGGGAATGCCCTGGATGTAGATGCTCTGGCCAATGGCGCCGCCTTCGGGAAAGAGCTGTTTGTTGATTTCGCTGCCCAGGAAAGCGACGCGACGGCCTTCCTGCACATCCTGCCAGTTGTAGAACCGGCCAGCGGCAACATCAATGCTTCGAATCTCGGCAAACGGTGGATAGGAACCGGCAACGGTTGGGTGCGCGCTGTTGTAATTGCTGTGCACGGCAGCCTCGTTGCCAAGTTCGGGCAAAACATATTTGCAGGAGGGCGACTGTGCGGCAACATAAGCCGCGTCGGAATCTTCAAAGCGGATGCGCCGCCCGGCGCTGGTTCCTCCGGCTTGCAGGCTCGTGCGTCCCGCAAAGACGATCATCAGATCGCGGGCAAACGTTTGCTGCTGCTTCTGCTGACCCACGCGCATGCCTTCCCCGGCGGCCACCATCAGCACAATGGAGACAATGCCCCAGGCAATGCCAAACATAGTGAGAAAGGTCCGTAACTTGTTGGACCAAAGCGTGCTCAGCACATCTTGAAATAGGTCGCGTATAGACATGGGTGAATCACTTCACATCTGGCTGCCCGGCAAAACTTCACGATAATTATCTTCTAAACTGTGGTCTTTTATCGCAACACGCCGGGCCGGACCGTCGCATATGTCATAGATACGCAGATCAGAGCACATAAGTTCTGCGCGTTTTCCTTCAGCGTGTATTCATAGCCTCCAGCCGAATTAAGTTGGACATAGGGACGCAGAGAGGACATTACATATGCCTGTCGACCGTAGCGCCGGGTCGGTTGCTCGCTAGCTGCGCAAACCACACGCCTGCCAGGTTGGCTGAACGGCATGAGGGCAGGATTGACTTTGGTGCGGGCATGCTCACCGCGCAGGTTGGCATGCAATTGGACTACAGCCGGACTACGCGGTCTGTGTCGAATTGAATCTATGGTGCCGGGAGGGGGACTTGAACCCCCACAACTCTTTCGAGTCTGCGGATTTTAAGGGCGATTTTGCCTCATTTGCAGCACTTTGCACAGACTCGCACGAACTCGCGTAAGTAGTAGTAACTACGAAAGTTAGACAATATTTCCTTGTCGCACTGAGTTGCACATTCCTGCATAGACGTCGAACGCCAACGGACACCACAACGGACACCAGACTTGCAGATCGTACACAAATCGTACAATGAAATCACGGGTCGTGTACGATCCATGTACGATACCACGAAAATGGGCCGTTTATGAGCGAAGATTTCAGAGAGTGGTTGCGCAGCAAAGTCGCGGTGCACCGCAAAACGGGTTGCTGGGAATTCACTGGAGCCAAGGACCACGCGGGCTTCGGCCGAGTGTTCATAGGAGGCAGGGAGGTGAAAGCCCCGCGCGTCTTCTATCAAGAGTACGTGGCTGAGATTCCTGCTGGTGGGAAGCTGATTCACCACCTTGGCCCAGGCAAATGCATTGGCCCGGCATGTTGCAACCCCGCCCATGTGCGGGTGGTTAGATCTTGGAGAGTGGAGCCTCTCAAGAGGACCTGCCCCAAAGGACACACTCTCGATTCTGACAATGCCGTTGTCGAGTCGCGTGGCACCAAACTGCGAGTGCGTTGTCGCATCTGCAAGAACAATGGAGCAGGCGATGATGAGTGAGCGGTCCTCGCCTAGCAGAGGCGGAGCGCAGGCTTTCTGAAGGACGTCTTTCAGATGGAAGCGAACCTCTAATGTAAGGCGCCATAAGGGGATTCAAATCGGCCTCGTTATTGAGCACGGCTTTTCCATACCCGCCTGTATTCATGCCACGACTAATCTGCATGGTGCTCAAGATCCGTCGAGCAGTTCATGCTGCGCAATCCACAGATGCCTGAGTGCGTGGCCGATACCGCAGGAATCAGGCTACTAAACATCTACCCATTGTAACGAAGAGAGGATAGTGATACTATGATCGTTATGTCGAACGATTCGGCGGAACGCACAATTATTCCAATACTCATATCGAAGGCCGACTGTGCTTCGATCCTGGGCGTCTCGGTCCGGGCAATCGATTACCTGATCACAAATAAGAAGCTTGAGTCGCGAAGACTTGGCCGTAGAGTTCTCGTTGTTCGCAGTTCAGTTCTCCGGTTTGCGGCGAAGGACAATCCGGAGCCCCTCTGCCAATAGATCACCTATCGCTACACCCCAGCGAAAGGCCACTTCAGATCTCAATGCATTTGACGTGATTCACATTTCCAGCTACCTACTGCTGGAGGCACTCAATTCTGCCATCTCGCGCAATCCAATTCTGCCGCCCGATACACTTCATTGCTGCCGCCGGGTACAGAGTGTCCTGCCACCGTCAGTCCCGCAGCATCATCCACGCCGAAGGTGTGCGGGAATGTTGACCGTGCTCAGGACGCAGGAGTTATCGAGGAAGGTCGCGGTGCCCAATAACGACATCTCTCGACCAGCAGCGCCAGGATCGACGCATCACATCTTTGAAAGCCAGGGCAGGCCAGGTCGGACAATCCAAGCCGAAGTTGCAGAGAATGCTGACCTTCTAAAGCGCGGGAAAACCCCCCTCAGGGTCAGCTTTAGGCTGCCCGCCCAGTCCGACTGGTGTCATCTGAATTTCACTTTCGCATGCGACAGAACTCTGCTATAGTCCCTCTATGTTTCTGCTGACCCACAGGATCGAGACGCCGAGCGACAACGCCTGTTGTTGTCCTTGTCCCTGCCATTCTGTGGGCTCTGTGGAAAGCGAGGCAATGTCTATTTAGGCTAATTGACTCAGCGTAATTTCCTAAGCCCACGATTCTAATCGTGGGCTTTTTGTTTTCCGACAAGTCGTTCGAATGAAGAGGGATAGCACTTATGAGCACACCTGAGACACCTAAGAGCAAGCGGTCACTGATTCTCGCCCTGGTGGCCGTCGCGGTTGTTGTCGCTGCGGCCGCGGGAGTATTCGCCTTCAAGTCCAAGCTCTTTCCGCCAAAGACCCTCGCAACTCTTCGCGTTGGCTATCTGCCTGTCACAGGACATGCCAAGTTCTTTGTCGCCCAGGAGGAGGGCTTCTTCAAAGACGAAGGCCTAAACGTGCAACTGAGCGAATTCGCCAACTCGGCCGACGGTCTAGCGGCGCTGCGCGCTGACAAACTCGACCTGGGAGCTTTCGGCACGACGGCTCCGCTGGTGCACATTGCAAAGGGAGCGGATATCTCAATCATCGGAGGGGTGATGGGTGAAGATGCCGCCATCGTCGTGAAGCCGGAGAACGAGAACGTCATTAAGAGCATTCCAGACTTGAAGGGAAAGAAAGTCGCAACGGTTCGGCTGGCTACCGGCGATGCGGTTCTGCGCGGAGCGCTCAACGAGGCCGGGATCAACTGGAAGACCGATCTGCAAATCTTCGAACTGAAGACACCGCCTGCGGTGCTGGAGGCGGTGAAGTCCGGCCAGGTGGATGCCGGCGTCATCTGGGGACCTCACGATCTTCGTGCCGAAGAGCAGGGCCTCAAAGTCGTGATCCGCAGTGGCTCTCTCCAGCCCGGCCATCCCTGCTGCCGCCTTACCGTGCACACGCAGGACGCGCAGACGCGCCGCGTGGTTTGGGAGCACTTCATCCGGGCGATCCTTCGCGCCGAGAAGTTCACCGCTGACAACCATGCGAAGACGGTGGATGACATTGCCAAGTATCTCAAGCTCGATCGCGGCCTTATCGAACGTGCCTACTACAGCGGACATCTCGACCAATCCACCGATCCGAACCTGGCCGGCGTGCAGCGCTTCTGGAACACCATGATCAAGAGCGACTTCGTGGAGTCCAAGCAGGACATCACTCCGCACGTCGAGACAACCATCTACAAGCAAGCGCTGGATGAGTTGGCGCAGGAGAGCCCGAATGATCCCTTCTGGCAAAAGCGCGAGCAGGTCTTTGCCCAGCGGGACAAGTAGCAGACAGCTCTGCCTGGAGTACACGCGATGAGTGCATTACCTGTTTCTTGGCACGGGGAGGATCAGAGCAGATCCGGCCTCGATGTGCGCGCGCTGCAATTCGCCTACGGCGGTGCCGCTGTCTTGTCGGACATCGATCTGCATGTCGCGGAGGGAGAGTTCCTCTGCCTGCTCGGTCCCAGTGGATGCGGCAAAACGACGCTGCTCCGCCTTCTAGCGGGACTCGATCTGCCGGCCGCGGGATCGATCAGCTACAACGGCCTGCCAATCGTCGGGCCGTCGCTCGAGCGGGGTGTCGTCTTCCAGAACTACTCGCTTTTTCCCTGGCTCACGCTGGCGGGAAACATCGAGTTGGCTCTCTCCAAGTCGCATCCGCTGCAGGATGCGACTTGGCGGCGCGCCCACGCACAGGACTACCTTGCGCGCGTTGGGTTAGCAGGGTCGGCCGGACAATATCCCTCACTGCTCTCCGGTGGAATGCAGCAACGCGGGGCCATCGCCCGCGCCCTGGCCCAAGGCTCGCCTGTTCTGCTCATGGATGAGCCCTTTGGAGCACTCGATCCGGTGAATCGGGCCAAGCTCCAGGACCTGCTGCTGGAACTGTGGGCCAGCACGCAGAAGACGGTGGTCTTCGTCACCCATGACGTCGAAGAGGCCCTGTATTTGGCCGACCGCGTCGTGATGCTGGGCTCCTTGCCAGGACGGATCATTCAGGAAGTTGACGTGCCGTTCGAGCGCCCGCGCATTCGCCGTCTCTTCAGCTCGCGCGAGTTCATCGAGCTCTCCGAACGGGTCGACGAACTCTTCCGCGAAGACGTCATGCAACGAATCGAAGCCGATTTCCAACCGGCAATGGCAGAGAGGTAAGCAGATGGCAAGCTTAGGGAGCCAATCCAACCCCGCAGTCACATCCACACTGAGCGCCGCGGCTGAATTGCCTGCTGCAGACATTGTGATCTCGCCAAGACTCTCATGGCCGAAAGCGTTCCGTATCCAGGGCAAGGAAGGCCTGCTCTTCATCGCCGGCCTTATTCTGCTCTGGCAACTGCTCAGCAGCTTCAGCCATTTCTCAGGCAAGTATCTCTTTCCCAGTCCGCTGCTGACTGCGCAAACGCTCTGGGCGTCGTTGCCGGAGCTGCTTGTCGGCACCGTGTACTCATTCCTAATCCTGCTGCCAAGCCTTGCGCTGGCCATCTCGCTGGGGATCGTATGGGGGCTCATCGTAGGTACTACCCCGGCGCTGAACCGCATGTTCTCGCCGTTTGCGCGCTTTGCCTCGCCCGTGCCGCCCACCATTTATATACCCTACGCCATCGCCCTGCTGCCAACTTTCCACACTGCCGCAGGTTTCATCGTGTTCATCGGAGTCTTCTGGCCCGTATTCCTGAACACTGCCAACGGGGCAGGCACACTGCCGCAACACTATCGGGACAACGCGCGAATCCTTGGTCTCGCAAAGATTGAGTACCTGCGGCGTGTCGTTTTTCCTGCAACGTTACCGCAGATCTTCTCGGGTATAAACGTTGGTCTGGTCTTCGCTTTCATCATGCTCACCGTCGCCGAGCTCTTCGGCGCCAGCAAGGGCCTGGGCCGGTTCGTGCAGCTCTACGCAGACTATGCAGATTATCCGCGCATGGTCGCCGGCATTCTCTACACCGGAGTGGTGGTCTGGATTTCCATGGAAGTACTGGAACGCATCAAGAAGCGTTCCCTATTTTGGCTTAAGTAGTGGAGGGAATCATGCCAGCGAACGAAACTGAACTTTTTCAAGCGCTCTCCGATGCAGTGGTTGGAATGGACGAAGATCGCGCCCGCGAACTCGCGAACGAGGCCGTGGAGCGTGGCATCGATGCCTACACCACGATCGAGCGTGGACTTGTTGATGGCATGGGCCGCGCCGGTGAGCTCTTCGAGAGCGAGGAGTATTTCATCCCAGAGCTGCTGCTCTGCTCGGACGCCATGTACATCGGGCTCGACATTCTGCGGCCACACCTGAAAGTGGAGGACGCCAATCAGCGCCGCTTCAAGGTTGTCATCGGCGTGGTGGAAGGCGACACGCATGACATTGGAAAGAATCTGGTCAGGATCATGCTCGAAGCCTCCGGCTTTGACGTGATTGACCTCGGCCGCGACATTCCTGCGCAGCGCTTTGTGGATACCGCAATATCGGAGAACGCGGATGTGATCGCGCTCTCCACCCTGATGACCACCACCATGGATGCGATGGCCGAAGTCGTGGACAAGCTGGACGCAGCCAATCTGCGCGAGCGCTTCAAGGTCATCGTCGGCGGAGGCCCGATCTCGCCGGCCTTTGCCAAGCGCATCCACGCCGACGGATATGCAAACTCCGCTCCGAATGCAGTGAAACTGGTGAAGCAGCTCGCCGGGGTACCCGCCTGATGAGTCATGACCTTATGACTCCGGTGCAGCGCTTTGCCGCCTATGGCCGCGGCGAGGCCATCGACCGCCTGCCCTGTGTGCCCATCGTGGGAAACACGGCAGCGCGCATCGTGGGTGCCAAGGTTTCCGACTTTCGCGGCGACGGAAAACTGATCGCTGACGCACAGGTCGCGGCCTATCAACGTTTCGGCTATGACGTCATCCGCATCTTCACCGACCTCTACACGCAGGCCGAGGCCATGGGGGCACGCGTTCACTATCCGGATGATGAGACTGCATATCTCGCGGCACCTGCCATCGACTCGGTCGAACAGATCGCGACCCTTGAGCCCGCAGACCCGCACAAGGATGGCAACCTTCCAGTGCACCTGGAGGCGATGTCGCGGGCGGTAGACGCGGTCGGCAAGGAGGTCGTGGTCACTGGCGCGCTCACTGGCCCATTCACCACGGCTTCGTTCCTCATCGGCACAGAGACGCTAGTCCGTCTGATGTTGAAGAATCCGGCTGCCGTGCATCAGCTTTGCGAGATTGCGCTGCAGGGCGCGTTTGACTACGCGAAGGCGATTCTCGATACAGGCTCTACGCCCAGTCTTACCGACGCAATGTGCTCCACCACGGTGATCAGCCCCAGGCAGTTCCGTGAGTTTGGCCAACCGTATTTAACGCGCCTCGTGGAATTCATCCACGGCCACGGCCGCTCGGTCACCCTGCACATCTGCGGAAAGACACGGTCGATCTGGGAGCAGATGTGCGAGACCGGCGCCGACTGCCTCTCCATCGACAACGCAGCCGACCTGGGCGAGGCCAAGGCGATGGTAGGCCATCGCGTTCGCCTGATGGGCAATGTCTCGCCATCCGAGACCATGTTGGATGGAACGCCGTCGCAGGTTCGCGAGGCGGTTCGCGAGTGCGTGCGCAAGGCGCATGACAATCCCAAGGGCCTGATCATTGCCTCCGGCTGCAGCCTTCCCGTCGAGACCCCGTTCGCAAACATCGATGCCATGCTCGACGCCGTGCGCGAGATTGGCTGGCCCGTTCACATCGAGCATGAAATGGAGACAGCATGGAAAGCCTGAGCCCCAAGGATCGTCTGCTGCGCGTGCTGCGCAAGGAACCCGTCGATCGTGCTCCGGTCATCTGCACCGGCGGCATGATGAACTCGGCCATCGTCGAGATCATGCAGCAGACCGGGCACACGCTTCCCGAGGCGCACTTTGACGCTGCGCGCATGGCTGCGCTCGCGCGCGACGTGCAGTCCTTCACGGGATTTGAGAACGTCGGCGTTCCATTCTGCATGACCATCGAGGCCGAACTGCTCGGCAGCGAGATCAACCACGGCACGCTCGCCTGCGAGCCGAAGATCGCCCGCGAGGTCTTTCCGACGGTCCGCGACGTGACCTATGGCGACGTCGAAGTGCTGGCGAATTCCGGCCGCATGAATGTGGTTGTAGAAGCAGCGCATCGTATCTCATCGGAGAATCCCGAGGTTCCGGTAGTAGCGAGCCTCACCGGCCCGATCAGCACGGCCGCCTCAATCGTCGATCCCCTCGCTTTCTATAAGTCGCTGCGCAGAGACCCCGAGGGCGCCCACCAGATGCTTGACTACGTTACGCGCCTGCTTTCGGCTTTTGCCAAACGGCTCTTGCAGCAGGGAGCTACGGCCATTGCAGTCGGCGATCCGTCCGCTACCGGCGAGATCCTCGGCCCGGCGATGTTCGAGAAGTTTGCGGTTCGCTACATCAACCAGCTTGCCGACGATGTGCATGCCCTCGGATATCCCCTGATTCTGCACATTTGCGGCGATCTCACGCGGGTGAGCCACTGCCTGCCGCTGTTGCGCTGCGACGCTCTCAGCACGGACGCGATGGTGAACCTCGTCGCACTGAAGAGCGAGTTTCCGCAGATCACCACCATGGGCAATCTGAGCACATACGCATTGGAATGGAACGCGCCGGAGAAGATTGCCGCAGTGACGCGCAAGCTGGTCGCGAGCGGCATTGACATCATATCGCCGGCCTGCGGCCTGAGCACCGCGACCAGGTTGCAGAGCATCCGTGCCATGACCGATACCGTGACCCGGGGAGAGCAGTAGTGGCCACCGTTCACTTTATTCCGCACGGCATCGCTGTTCCCGTCGTCGCTGGTTCGAGGCTCATCGACGCCGCCCGCGCTGCTGGCATCCGCATGGAGACCCCATGCGATGGCGCTGGAACCTGCGGCAAGTGCAAGGCGAAGGTGGGGCGTGAGGCGTTGCAGAGCCTCTCCGGAGATGCACATAAATCGCTGACAATGGCCGAGCGCGATGCCGGCTGGGTACTCGCCTGCCAGGCCACGGTGCACGGCGATCTTCAAGTCGAGCTGGACGCATTCGACTCCGATGGCTTGCAGATCCTCAGCGAGGGCCAGAGGCTTGCGGTCGAGCTCGCCCCATGGATTCGCAAGTCCTATGACGCCGAAGCCGGGACGACGCAGGTTCTCGCCGGCGATCCGTTGCTCGCCACAGAGACGGGCGATACGACGGCTGCGATCTTCGGCATCGCGGTCGACATCGGAACGACAACGCTGGTGACCACGCTGCTCGACCTCCGCACAGGTGCCGAGCTTGGCGTGACATCGAGCCTGAATCCGCAGGCCGTCCACGCACAGGACGTGCTCTCACGCATCAAGATGGGTTCCAAGCACGCCGGCTTGCACAAGCTTCACGCGGAGTTGATCGAAGAGATCAGCAGGCAGACCACGCAGCTCGCCTTCAAGGCCGGTGTTGCGCTCGCGAACATTTACGAGGCGGTCTTTAGCGGCAACACTACCATGCTGCATCTGGCCACGCGTACCGATCCATCCTCGCTCGGCAAGTATCCCTATACGCTCTCGCTGAGCGGTGGCCAGCATGTGAAGGCGCGCGACATCGATCTCGGCATTTCGCCGCACGGCATCGTCTATCTGCCGCCGCTCTTCTCCGCCTATGTCGGAGCGGACATTACCTCCGGCATTCTCTCGACCCGGTTGGCAGAGCAGCCCGGCGTTGTTCTTCTCGTCGACATCGGCACCAACGGCGAGATGGTGCTCTCTGTCGATGGCCGTCTTATCGCTACATCCACGGCCGCGGGGCCTGCGTTCGAAGGCATGAATATTGCCTGCGGAATGCGCGCCAGTCGCGGGGCCGTCGAACTGGTTGCGCTTGGCGAGGATGGCATTCGAGTAGAGACCATCGCAGGCGGCGATCCGGTAGGCATCTGCGGCAGCGGTCTTCTGGACGTCGTTGGCGAGTTGGCGTCGAAATGCGGTCTCGACAAGAACGGGCGCTTCCAGAACAACGGAGCAAGCCACAGCCATCCCTGGCGAGATCAGTGGGAGAGCCTCGACGGCAAGCTCATCTTTCGCATCGCCGGCCCGGTGTATCTCACGCAAAAGGATGTGCGGCAGGTTCAGCTTGCCAAAGGAGCAATCCGCACCGGCATCGAGATGCTTTTGAAGGCCGCTGGCATCGAGGCCGCGCGGGTAGATCGTGTACTCATTGCCGGCTCGTTCGGCTTCCATCTGCGAACGGTAAGCCTCATCCATCTCGGGCTTCTTCCCAAGGAGTTCGGTGACCGCGTTGAGTTTGTCGGCAACACCTCGAAGTCCGGTGCCGAGGCGTTTCTGCTGAGTCGCGATGCAAGGGAAGAGATGAAGCAGATTGTCGCGCAGGTCGAGGTTCTTGAACTGGCCAACGATCCGGCGTTCGAGAAGGCGTTCGTGCGGTCATTACAGTTCTGATTGGGAGATTATGTCAAAGAAGTCCGAACCAACGTGCTCAGATTGCGGCGTGCTGAACTGTTACCGCCAGGACAAGAGCTTTCCCTCCTTCTGCCTCACCCAGACGAGCGATCCCGCCGAACTGGCCGAGGTCGTTGAAGCGTATCGCGGTGATGGCGAGGATGCGCGAATCTCGCGCGCCGCTGCGGAAGTCGAGGGCACCTACTACGGCAAGCTGACGCGTGTTGAAGAGATCGTCGCCTTCGCCAATCGCATCGGCGCCCGGCGCATCGGCATCGCCACCTGCATCGGCCTCATTGAAGAGACGCGCGTTTTCGTCAAGGTCCTTGAGGCACACGGGCTTGAAGCCTACGCCGTACTCTGTAAGGTCGGCTCCATCGATAAGACCGAGGTCGGAATTCCAGACAACCTGAAGATTGTGAAGGGCTGCCACGAGTCCATCTGCAACCCCATCTTCCAGGCAAGGATACTGAACGAGCAAAAGACGGACTTGAACGTGATCGTCGGTCTCTGTGTAGGCCACGACTCACTGTTCATCAAGCACTCCGACGCGCTGGTTACAACGCTCATCACCAAGGACCGTGTGCTGGCGCACAACCCGGCAGCAGCGCTATACACCGCGGGCTTCTACTACAAGCGCCTGCTCAAGCCGGAGGGAAAGCTCTGACTTTGTCGAGAGAGGCAGGATCGTGACGCACAGGGAAATCATCGCGAAGTTGATCGCGCTGGAGAAGACGCCGAGGTTGCCGGTCTCATTGCTCTCCGGTGGCGCTTGGACGCTGAACCGCGATGGACTGACGATGGAGCAGGCGCTTAGCGCGCCTCCGGAGCGGCTGGCCGAGGTCATCGCCCGTACCAACGAGCAGGTGGGCTGCGATATCGTTTGGCCCGGCTCGGGATACCACAACCTCGCTATTCGCGGTGCCGGCGGCATCATCAAGTTCCGCACCAAGGGCACGCCCGATGTGATGGCGCCGCTCGTTCAGGAGCTCAATCAGCTCGATCTATCGCTGACCGGTCGCATGCGGGAGGACGCAGGGATTCAATTGCTGGTCGACACTGCGCGGCTGCTCTCCAGCTCCATCGGTGAGCACACAGTGGTCGGCACCAGTCAGTGGGCACCGTTCACGCTCGGCGGCCTCGCCTTCGGAGTCGAGCGATTGATGCGCGCGGTTTATAAGGACAAGCCTGCCGTCCATGCGGTTCTTGAATTCGCCGCCGAACTTTGCTTCGCTTATCTGGAGCCGTTTATCGACGCCGGGGTCTCCATCATCTCGCTCGCCGATCCCACTTCCTCGGGTGATCTGATCTCGCGCGAGCAGTTCGAGGAGTTCTCGCTGCCGTATCTGGCAAAGGTTGGTGCCCGGGTCAAGGAGCGCGGCGTATGGCTTGTCGTGCACATCTGCGGCAACACCACCAACCGGCTCGACCTGATTCCTTCTGTCGGTGCTGACATCATGTCCGTCGATTACAAAGTGGACCTCGGTGAGGCGCGCCGCCTGCTTGGCGGAAAAATCGCCTTTGCGGGAAACATGAACCCCGTTGCCGTGATGCAAAAAGAGACGCCCTCGGGTGTCGCCGAGTCCTGCCGCCAGGCCATCGCCAAAGCCCATGCGAAGTCAGGTTACCTTCTCATGCCGGGCTGCGACATCCCGCCCAGCGTGCCCATTGAAAACGTCAGAGCCATGGTCGAAGCCGCCCATGAATATTCATTCGCATAGGAAATCATGATGCTTAAAGCAGCGACAAAAATGAGCCCCATACCGGCGCCACCGACGCGGGGCAAAGGTACGGTCTGTATCCAGGGTGGCTACGCGCCAAAGGTCGGCGAGCCGAGAGTCCTGCCCATCTTCCAGTCCACCACATATAAATACGAGGACCTCGAGCAGGTCGAGCGTCTCTTTGCCCTTCAGGAGTCCGGTTACAAATACACCCGCACCGGCAATCCCACACTTGCTGCATTTGAGCAGAAGATCACCGAACTTGAGGGTGGCACCGCCGCTGTCGCGCTCGCCTCCGGACAGGCCGCGAACCTGCTTGCGATTACAAACATTGCCAGTGCGGGCGACCATGTTGTCGCCGCCTCCACGGTCTACGGGGGCACCTACACGCTGCTTCATCGCACGCTACGGCGCTACGGAATTGAAACCACCTTCATCGACCCCGAGTCACCTGAGAAGGAGCTTCAAAGGGCCTTCAGGCCGAACACCAAGCTGATTATCGCCGAGACCATCGGCAACCCGGGGCTCGGCATCCTTGACTTCGACAAGTTCGCATCGCTGGCACGCCGCAACGACGTGCCGTTCATTGTGGACAACACACTGGCGACGCCCATCCTCTGCAATCCCTTTCGCCTGGGCGCCAACGTCATCACTCACTCGGCCACCAAGTACATCGACGGCCACGCCACCAGCCTCGGCGGTGTGGTGATTGATGGCGGCAACTACAACTGGGCCAACGGGAAGTTTCCTGACCTGACGGACGCGGATGACACCTACGCAGACACTCGCTATGTCGAGAAGTTCCCGACCTTCGCCTTCGCGGCAAAAGCCCGCGCGCAGTATCTCCGTGACTTTGGGGCATGCCTCAGCCCGTTCAACGCCTTTCTCTTCAACCTGGGGCTGGAGACGTTGCATCTGCGCATTGCGCGGCACAGCCAGAACGCCCTTGCGCTCGCCGAATTCCTGAGCGCGCATCCCAAGGTGAGTTGGGTTGTCTATCCCGGACTCAAAGGCAATCCGAATCGAGCACGCATCAAGAAGTACTTCCTGCACAACCAGGCCAGCGGCATTCTTACCTTCGGCATCAAGGGGGACGCACAGGCGGCACGCACTTTCGTTCGCAGTCTCAAGGTTGCCGCGCTGGTCGTCCATATTGGAGACGCCCGCACCAGCGTGCTGCATCCCGGCACCAGCACCCACTCCCAGATGAATGCCGAGCAGCAGCGCAGCGCTGGGATCACTCCGGATATGATTCGCGTTTCGGTTGGCATTGAAGATGCGGCGGATATCCTGGCCGACTTCGATCAGGCACTGCACAGTGTTACGCGCAGGAACGGAGAGTGAGATGACAACGCCCGGCACAGAGCAAGCCTTGAGCAACTTCATCCATGTAGACACGTCGCGCTATCTTGGTATTCCGCAGCCCGAGCATGTGAACCCGAAACTCTCCATCGAGATCACCGGGCACTGCTTTCTGCCGCGGCTTGATGATCTTGAAAGCGATTGGGTCGCCCATGTTGCCGCTCCAGCCTTCAAGGTCTATCGCCGGCAGCGAGGCGGATCGGCAATCGACTCCTTCTGCTCCATCGGTACAGGCTCTGGCCTTGATGTTCTTTCGGCGATTGAGGTTCTCTGGGCACGCAGGGTTGGCCTCACTGACGTGCATGAAGATGTTGTCGCGGCTGCCGTTGCCAATGTTGCGCGCAATCAGCGCACCGTGGGCTCCTTGGTCATTGACTCCGGCGCCGGTGACTTGTTGACGCCCCTGCACTCTTACGGTGTTCGCTATGACGTCATCTACGAGAACCTTCCCAACATCCCGTCGCTCAGTGCAGAGGTTGTGATCGAGCAGAAGAACAGCTCTGCCTTTGTCCCGCCCCGCACCGAGGAGATGCCCCAACTTGTGAAGCAGCAAATGCTTGATCTTCACTATCTGGCGCTGCTCCAGGCCAGGGAGTTCCTCAATCCCGGCGGTGCGGTGCTTTCCTGCCTCGGCGCGCGCGTACCCTTGGACGTCTTTCTCGAGCTCGGCAAGCTGGCAGGATATAGGCCATCGATTTTGACCTACGGCTGGAAGGTGCAAGGCGATCCCGAGTTGATCCGGGACTACGGGCACAACCAGGCCTGCGGATTTGGCCCCTTCTATTTCTATCGTGCAGACGCACTGCAAGAGGTCTTCGCCAATCTGGATGCAGGTGACGCCGGCCGAAACGCCTTGGAGATTGAACGTAGCCTGCAAACCCGCCGGACGGATCCAGCCACCGCGTACGCTGCTGTTGAGAATGGGGAGCGCATTGCGCACACTGTGGCTGTTCTGCAATGTGAGCTGAAGTAGCATGGATGAAGCCGCTCCCATCCTGAGACTCATCGCGGCCATCCAGCACCGCCTGCACGAGCGTGCCGCAGTCGACGACGGAGTAGGGCAAGAGGCCGCCCGGGTGCTTGCGTTGCTCGATCATCTCCCTGGACTAGCCGGTGCATTCACAAGGTGCGAGCATCCTTCCACCCGGCACCTGCATGGAGCGCTCGCCGCCGGTGAAAGTGGAGACGCAGAACTGCTCGCCGCCATTCGCCCAGTTGCACTCTATCTTCCCTGGCGCTACAGTTATGCCACACGCGACGACGCACCTGGTTTGGAAGAGAACATGGCGTTTGCTGAGATCGTTGGGCCAGAGGCACCGTACAAGACCGATAGGGTCTGCCTGGGTCTTACTCTCATCGGCCCTGACACGTTTTATCCACCCCACGCGCATCCAGCGATCGAGCTTTACTACGTGGCCTCCGGAACGGCAACGTGGACTGCGAATGGTATTCCGAGCAGGAATTCTCCTGGTGCTTTCATTCTTTATCCCTCGCAAGTGGTTCATGCGATGCACACACAGCAGGAGCCTCTCCTGGCGGTGTACTCCTGGAGCGGCGAAGATGTGAAAACACTTTCCGAGTACAGCCTGTCGGAGCCACACAGAAGGACGGACGGGAGTTGAATGTCCGCGGCAGCGGAGCTCACGACTTACGGCCGATGTCATGCAATTGTTGTTGCACTGCTCGCCCGTTCTGAGTCTTGCTTATCACATTGACCTGTGACGGCATTCCGGGTTATAAACAAGAGGATCATGACGATG
>Ga0326728_10014933_pt1 | contig 16312 bp, 14 predicted proteins | sample MB3enrmetagenome_FD_207602 | JGI IMG/M metagenome (GOLD analysis project Ga0326728, IMG submission 207602) | Lab enriched peat soil microbial communities from McLean, Ithaca, NY, United States - MB31MN | ecosystem: Environmental > Terrestrial > Soil > Wetlands > Peat | place: USA: New York...
TGCCCACGTGGTCACAACCCGGGACAAGAAGTACTGATTCCCGTAACGATGGAAAACCAGCTTCGGTCCATCCTGGCTCGTGTAAGGGGTGTCCGGGCTGGTCACGAGAAAGCGACCGCCAGTGCCCACAAGCTGCATGAGCACCGCGCTCTCCGCGGTTTGATTCGAAAAAATGTACGTCCCGGCTGGCTCTGTCGTATTCCCGACGGAGAAGTCAAATGGGATGTCCACTCGAATGGATTTTGTCACCTGCGCGCCTAGCGGTAGCGTCAGAACAGCCGCCGCGAAAATCGTAAGCCCTAGTTTCTTCACTGTATTAGATCCCCTCTGTGTCCTCAGACACCTGTGTTGCGATTGCGGGGGCGGAAAACACCCCGCATGTCGGCGCCAGACCGCTGGCGCCGGTTCACTCAGTACCTTCGGAAACGGAGGACCAAACGGCTAACCGGCGCCGGAAATCTGTGACAGAATGCTGTTCATGAGCGGATCGGCGTCGGTCTCCCAGTTGCTGGCCGCCTGGGGACGCGGCGAGGCGGCGGCGCTGGAACAACTCACCCCGCGGGTCTACGGCGAACTGCACAAGCTCGCGCGGGCGTACTTGCGCCGGGGACGGCCCAACCAGACGCTGCAACCGACCGCGCTCATCAACGAAGCCTACCTGCGGCTGCTCGATCAATCGCAGCCGGTCGAGTGGGAGAACCGGGCGCACTTCTTCGGCATTGCCGCCCGGCTGATGCGCCTGATCCTGGTGGACCACGCCCGCGCGCATCATGCCGCCAAGCGGGGTGGCGCCGCGGCCAACGTCACTTTGGACGATTGCATCGCGGTTTCTCCGGCCCGCGCCCCGGATGTGCTGGAGATCGACCAAGCTCTCGACCGGTTGGCGGCGGTGGATGAACGGAAAGCCAAGGTGATCGAACTGCGCTACTTCGGGGGCATGGACCGGGAGGAGGTCGCGGCCGCCCTCGGCCTGACGCTTCCCACGGTGAAGCGCGAGCTGCGGCTCGGGGAAGCGTGGTTGCGGAGGTTTTTGGCGGGCGAAAGCGTACAATGAGACATCCGGACAGACGACATGAGCGACGACCGCTGGCAGCGGATTGAAGACATCTTCCACCGCGCTGTCGAACTTGCCCCCGAGGCGCGAGCCGCTTTTCTAAACGAAGCCTGCGCCGCGGACCAATCGCTTCGCCGGGAAGTGGAGTCGCTGTTGGCCCACGACGTCGAAGACGGCGGCACCTTCGTGGGCGCAGCGAAGAACGGTGCCCTGGCCAGCATGATTCCCCAGTCCATCGCCCACTATCGCATTTCAGCCAAGCTCGGCCAAGGTGGAATGGGAACCGTCTACCGGGCCATGGACACGAAACTGGGCCGCGAAGTTGCGATCAAGGTCTTGCCTTCCGATCTCGCCGAAGATCCCGGCCGGATGGCCCGCTTCACCCGCGAAGCGAAGCTGCTGGCTTCGCTGAATCACCCCAACATCGCTTCCATTTACGGCGTGGAAGATCGCGCATTAGTCATGGAACTTGTCGAAGGCCAGGAGCTGCGCGGCCGCCTGCCGATCGAGGAAGCGATCCCCATCGCGCGGCAGATTGCCGAGGGCCTGGAAGCGGCGCACGAGCGGGGAATCGTCCATCGGGACCTGAAGCCCGCCAACATCAAGCTCACGCCCGCCGGTGTGGTCAAGATTCTCGACTTCGGCCTCGCCAAGGCGGCGGGTGAAGTTGGCGCCATGGCGCCCGGTTCGAGCTCCACCCAATCGCCTACACGCTCGCTGGCGGCGACCGAGGCCGGCCTCATTCTCGGCACCGCGGCCTATATGTCCCCCGAACAGGCGCGTGGCCAGCCCGCCGATAAGCGCGCCGACATCTGGGCCTTCGGCGCCGTGTTTTACGAACTGCTGACTGGCAGGATGCTGTTCGGCGGCGGCGGGAACGTCTCCGATTCGCTCGCCGCCGTCCTCACTCGCGAGCCCGATTTCAACGCGCTGCCCAAGGGCACTCCGCCGCGGGTACGCCGCCTTCTGGAACTCTGCCTCCGCAAAGATCCCAAACTGCGGCTCCAAGCCATCGGCGACGCCCGCATTCTGCTGGATCAACCCGAGCCCGAAGCACCCGGCCCATCCGCGCCCGTCCGCCGCTGGATTCCCTGGAGCGTTGCCGGAGTGCTTGGCCTCGCGCTGCTGGCCTTTGCCGGCGGATGGCTGCGGCCGAAGACCGGCGAGCCGGGTCTGTCCCCCATGCGCTTCCTCCTGCCACTGCCTCCGGGCGCCAGCGCCGGCGCGCCCATAATGTCCACCCACGCCGTCCCCTCGCCGGATGGACGTCACCTGGCAATCGTCGCGCTGGATAGTTCCTCAGGAAGTCAGAGTCTTTGGGTTCGCCCGCTGGACTCCACGTCGGCACAGCGGCTGGATAAGACGGAAGAAGCGGGGTCGCCATTCTGGTCGCCGGATTCGCGGCACATCGGCTTCTTCTCGGAGGGAAAACTGAAGCGGATCGCGGTGTCCGGGGGGACCGTGCAGACGATCTGCGACGTATCGAAAAGCGCTTCCGCGCGCATCGTCGGCGATGGCGGGACCTGGAACCAGGACGGCGTCATCGTGTTTGCAGCCTACGGCGCCACGCCGGGAGCGCCGCTGATGCGGGTGCCCGCGGCCGGCGGAGCGCCTACGGCGGTCACCGCGCTGGAGAAGGACGAGATGTGGCACAGTTGGCCACAGTTCCTGCCCGATGGCCGCCACCTGCTCTATTTCGCGGTCAACCAGGAAGCGGCAAATAGTGCCATCTACGTCCAGGAGCTCGGCGCCACCAAGCGAGTCCTGGTACTGAAAAACACGACGCGAGGTGTGTGGGCACCTCCAGGTTATTTGCTGTTCGTCCGCGAAGGAACGCTCTTCGCGCAGCGCATGGACGCGAAAACGTTCCACTTGGAGGGCGAACCGCTGGCGGTGGCGCAGGACGTTGCGGTCAATGAGAGGAATGGCCGAACCGCGCTCGCCGCGTCGCGAAATGGCGTGCTGGCCTATCGCAGTGGCGCATCCGGCCGGACCGTCCGGCGATTCACCTGGTACGACCGCCAGGGAAAGCCCCTCGGCACGGTAGGCAAGCCTGGCGAATTCATGAACCCCTCCCTTTCCCCGAATGAAAAGAGCGTGGCTATGTCGGTGGGGACACCGGGAAAACTCGATACCTGGGTCATGGATCTGACCAGCGGGGTGATGACCCGCATGACCCACGATTCCCAGGCATCGCTGCACTCGACGCCGGTATGGTCGCCCGACTCACAGCGGCTGGCGATCACTCAGATCACCACCGGAATCCAGGAAGTTGCCGTGGCTTCCGGAAACGTCGCTCCGCTGGCGAAGGAACTCCTCGAAGCCGAGGATTGGTCGCCCGACGGCAGCTCGATTCTATGCATAGCCGGTAGCCACCTTTCCCTGCTGTTGCTGGCGGGCGGTGCGAAACTCCGGACTATCCTCGACACACCCTACCGCGAGGGCGGTTTCCGCTTCTCGCCCGATGGGCAGTATGTAGTCTATGTCTCCAATGAGTCGGGCCAGGACGAAGTCTACGCCGCCTCATTTCCTACTTTTGCGGCCAAACGCAAGATATCCTCCAATGGCGGGCGCTATCCGGTTTGGGCCAAGGGTGGCAAGGAGATCCTCTACCTTGCGGCCGACGGAACGCTGATGAGCGCGGAGATCCGGACCGGGTCCAACCTGGCGGCAGGCACGCCCAAGCTCCTTTTCAAACCCTCGGGATCCGACGTGGGCCGGTTTGGCGTCACCGCGGACGGCCAGCGTTTCCTGATCAACGAACCAGTTCAAAAAATCGAAGGCGAACAGTCCGAGATCACACTGGTCCTCAACTGGGCCGCCGGCATGCGGTAGAGGGCGCTCCCGCATGGCCTTGCATTCGGGAGGGCCGTCCACTCGGAAGTTGCCTTCAAACCAGTTCCCGGGAGAATGCGTTCCCGACCTCGGAAGAATCGTATTGCCTCACCCCCGCCCGCCACCGTACACCACCCGCAGCACGCTCCTCACGTACTGCTCGTCGGTAAGTCCCTCGCAGGCCGCCTCGGGGAATTGCACCAGCGACTGGAAATACGCGGCCAGCTCGCGGAACAGTTCGATGCGCGCCAGCGGCTCGTAACCGTCGCGTCGCGACACGGCCCGCACCGCGATGCTCACCGATTCCGGACTCGCCAGGCTGCGCAGCCTCGCCGCCAGGTGCGGATAGGCCAGCAGCGAATTGTACTTGGCGGGCGCCATCTGTTCCAGGTCGGGAGTCCGCGGACTGCGCACGCGGGCCACGATGGTGCCGGCCGCCAGGTCGCCCAGGCGCTGGCAGTTGCGGCTGCAAAAGCACGCCAGCCCGCCCACCAGGTAGACGGCGGGGAGCATGTCCACCAGCCGCAGCAGGTTGCGCAGCACCACCTGCGAAAGCTGCAGGCGGAAGCCTTGGGCATCCACCACGCGCAGCCCCACCACCCTCTTGCCGATGGTTTGGCCGTGCCAGCGCCACTCCAGGACGATGCCGTATCCCACCGAGATCGCGAAATATAGAATCACATAGATCGCGGTGGCCCAATCCTGGTTCAACTTCCCCAGCCATTCGCAAGCCTTGCCCGCCCCCTGCGTGAGCAGCCCGATGGCCGCGGCGTCCACAATCCAGGCGAGCGCGCGCGTCACCGGCGAGGCGAGATCGTACGAGAACACCACGCCTTCGGGCGTTTCGATGGTCAGCGAAGTGGCGCGCCCCTCGCTCATTCGCGGCCCACCCGGCCCAGGAAGAAGGAAAGCGCCGCCAGCTCGCACAAGCCGAAAGCGATCTTCAGGCCGTACGGAATCACCGGCTGATGATATTGCGACACGAAGGCTTCCACCATTCCGGCCCAGATCAGCAGCACCGCCGCGCCGGAGACGATCGCCACCAGGTCCGGCGCCACGGCCCGCAACCTCCCGACCCGCGGCGTGCGGTCGCCCCATCCGATCAGCGCGCCCGCCAGAATAAAGCCAGCCTGCCCGCCCAACAAAATCGCGGGGATCTCGATGGACCCGTGCGGGAGCAGCCAGCCCGCCAAAAAGACGCCCTGCCCTGCCACGATGTAATCCGTCGCCACCGCGCCCAGGATCACCCCGTTGTAAAACAGCAGGATCAAGGTTCCCGCACCGAACGTGACGCCCAGAGCCAGGGCCATCACGGTCACCTGCGTATTGTGCGTCATCAACTCCGCCGCGAACGAAGCCTTGACGCCCTTGAGCCGGTCCTCTTTGGCGCTTTCGGCGCTTTCTTCATGGGCCACGCGCTCCGCAGGCGGAATCAGCAGGTGGGAAAACGGCAGCAGGATGGCTTTGTTGCGCGGGTCCACGTGCAGCGCGAACCACCCGAAAGCGCACCCCAGCAAGGTGACCCCGACCGAGAGCCGGAAGGCTCCCAGGTGACGCCGGAACGCCCGCGGAAACGCCAGCACGCCGGCCTTCCAGCGAATTTTGGCGGGGGCGCGGGTTTCGTGGATCTCCGAGTACGCACGCGACACCAGCGACTCCAGGAATGCCCGCAGTTGCGGCTCGGTGGCGAAGGTATCCAGCCGCGACAGGTCGGCGGAGCACCGTTCATACAGGTAGTGCAGCCGCCGGATTTCGGTCAGTGGCAGGCGCCGCTCCGGCTCGGCTTCCATCTTCGCCAGCACGGCGTGCAGCTCGTCCCAGTAGGCCCGTTCCGCCTCGACGAAGCGCGGAAGATCGATGATCATAGTGCCTGCCTCCGCTTCACGTCCAGATAGCCGGCGGTGACCTGCATCTTGATGCGCTCGGCGTCCGCGATGGTTAGCTTCACGCCCCGGTTCTGCAGCGCGATTTGCAGCGCGCGCATCCGGTTCCAGAGCATCTGGCCGGCCAGCCCGGAATACAGCCCGTCCAGATCTTTCGCCGGCTCGCCGCTATAGAGCGGATGCAGCGCCGCGGTCCGCCGGACGTTGACCAGCACCAGGTGACGCCGCGCCAGCATGGGGATGTCGCGCTCGAAGCTGTCCGCCAGCAGCGCGTCGTCGAGCGAGGTGAAGAAGACCAGCAGCGAGCGGCTTCGCAGATTGAGCTGCAGGCTGGTGAAGACGTCGCGAAAATCGGGGCTGACGCGCTGCGCTTCGAGGTTGTAGATGGTTTCGCGGCACAGCCGGAAATGGTCCATGCCGTTGCGCGCCCGCACGAACTTGTGGGTGCGGTCGCTGAAGGTGACCAGTCCGAAACGGTCGCCCTGTTTTTCCGCCACCAGCGCCAGGTGCAGGGCGGCGTCCACGAAGGACTCAAGAATTCCCTCGCGCGCCGAAAGCCGCGACGAATCGAGAATCGCGTACACCTCCTGGGCATGCTCCACGCGGTACAGCTTCACCGCCGGGAAGCCGCGCCGGGCGGTAGCTTTCCAATCGATGTCTTCGAAACTGTCGCCGGGCAGGTACTGGCGCAGAAATTCGAATTCCCGGCCCTTCCCCACCTGCCGCCGCATTCGCAGGCCGAGCCCGGCGGTTCGCAGGAACAGCGCCGCCGTGGCGCGGTCGCGCAGGTTGGGATAGACGCGGAAGGAGAAGTCCAGCGCCCGCGGCTGGCGCGCCAGCCACAGACCCAGCGGCGACGCAGCTTCCACGTGCAGTTCCCGCAGCGCATGATCGCCGCGCGCGCGGCCGGTACACGGCCACTCCACCGCGGACGCGCCGGGCGCGGCCGGCACATCCAGCACCGGCGAATCGGTGTCGATGCCCGGCGGCAAGGTGACCCCCAGGCGCAGGGCGCAGGGCGCGGCGCCCCGGTTCTCGATGGTGACCGGGAAGCTGGCCGGCACGTCTTTGGTGAAGCGGATGAACGGCGGCGTGCTCAGCGAAACTCCGGCGATTCGCCGCAGGGCCGCGACGGCGTCGTACCCGGCCACCGCGGCGCACACCACCAGCCCCGCCGCACAGACCACGGTCAGGTGCGGAAACATCCCCGCCAGCGAGGCCAGCGGCAGCGCTACGGCCACGGAAACCAGCAGCAGACGTGGAGCGGGAACTAGCATGGGACAACCACTTTCCCCCCTGTGCCAGACTGTGGGGCAGGTTGGCAACCTGCGGCCGAGTGGCACTCGGCCTTCCGAGGCTTGCACATGGCCGACCGGCGGCGGTTACCCGGAGGCCCTACGGATCGCGCGCGGGATATTGGCCGGCCATTTGTAGAAAGGTCGGCAGGCCGATTACCAATCGGCCGCAGGATGCCATCCTGCCCCACAAAAGCTCTCATCGCGGCACCGGCACTTCGTGCAGAATCCGGTCCAGCACCTCGCTCGCGCGCACGCCTTCCAACTCCGATTCGGGACGCAGCAGCAGGCGGTGTTCCAGCACCGGGAGCGCCACCGCGCGGATATCGTCGGGGCTCACGAAATCGCGCGCCGAAAGCGCCGCCCAGGCCCGCGCCGCGCGCAATAGCGACTGCGTGGCGCGCGGGCCGGCGCCCACCAGGATGGCATCGTCGGTGCGCGTGCGGCGCACCACTTGCACGGCGTAGTCCACCAGTGGGTCGCTCACCTGCACGGTCTCCAGCACCGCGCGCAGGCCGGCCAGATCGGCTTCGGCCAGGCACGGCGTCACGTCGCCGCGCTGCAAGACGGCTTCCGGAGCTTCCCCGCCCAACGATCGCCGGCCCAGCGACAGCTCGTCTTCGACGCCCGGCCAGCCCATGTTGATCTTGAGCATGAAGCGGTCCTTCTGAGCTTCCGGCAACGGATAGGTGCCCTCGCTTTCGATGGGGTTCTCGGTGGCGAAGACCGTGAAGTTGGGCGACAGGCGATAGCTCTCGCGGTCGATGGTCACGGTGCGCTCCTGCATGGCTTCGAGCAGCGCCGACTGCGTCTTGGCGGGCGCGCGGTTGATCTCGTCCCCCAGCAGAAAGGTGGTGAAGAGCGGGCCTTTGACCAGCGAGAATTCGTTGCGCTGCAGGTTGAAAACGTTGGTCCCGGTGATGTCCGCCGGCATCAGGTCGGGGGTGAACTGGATGCGCTTGAATTCCGAACCCAGCACCGCGGCCAGGGTGCGCGCCAGCAGCGTCTTCCCCAATCCGGGCACCCCTTCGATGAGCGCGTGCTGATTCGACAGCACCACCACCAGCGAATAGCGAATGGCGTCTTCCTGCCCGATGATGACCTTGCGGATACCGGCAATCGCGGTCTCCATGACGGATTGAAACTGTTCGAAGTTCAAAGTTCTCCTTTCGCGTGCAGCAGGGCTTGGATTTCGCGCATGGCCTCCACCGGGCGCCCGGCGGAGGCGGCCGCGATGGCTTCGGCTTGCTCCCGGCGCTCGGGAGTTACCTCGTGGCGATTGGCGCTCAGCCACTCCCGCCAGCACACCGCGGCCAGGTCCGCGGGTGGAATGTGCCGTTTCAAGAGGGTCAACAGGCCGACTTGCGACGTCCGGCCGGAGAAGCGCTCGCCCGAACGGACCGCCTCCGGTGGCGGAAAGCCGGAAGCGTTCCTCCAGATGAACAGCGCCGCGCACAGCGCCAGTCCGAGGGCCAGGCCGGTCAGGCGGAATTGGCGCGCCATCCCCACCACGCTGCCCGATTCCGCAATGCCCAGGTGCTCTTCGTCGAAGACGATCCTCGGGTACGGGCCGATGGCTCCCGCGACCTGCCGCAGGCGGCCCATAGCGACCGTGGATTGGTTGGTGAAGTCCGCGCTCTCCGCCATCAACACCACACTGCCCTTGCCAAAATCGCGCTCGACGGCCAGAGTTTTCGACCCGGCTTTTTCGCGTACCCTCCAGCCTTCGGCCTGTCCGAAAGAGAGAGGATGCGGATTCTTCGGGTCGGAGTCGATTTGGAAGCTCACCTTCCATCGCGTCTTGATGGGCGGCTCGACGGGGGGCGCCGGTTTGGAGTTCTTCTTCGCGCCCGGGCCCTTGGGCGGCTCCTGACGGTCGAAGTCTTCTTGCTGCGGCGGGCTATCGGGATCGATCCGCATGGCCACCACCACCCGGTTGCCGCGGCTGGCGATGCGTTCCACCGGACGCAGCAAGAGAGCGTCGTTCCAGCACACCTGCATGGGGTTCATCGCCAGAAGGATCAGGGTCGCGCCGTCTTTCGGCAGAAACTCGAATGGCAGGAAATTGCGCTCCACGGTGACTCCGGGCAGCCGCCCCAAGCTGTCGTACAGCAGCTTCGCGCCCATGCGGTCGGTGCGCATGGTGGAGAATTCCGGGTAGATCTCGCCCGAGGCAAACTCCCGGTTGAACAGGGCGATGACGCCTCCGAGGAAGACCGCCGCGGCCACCAGCGCCAGCGCCCAGGATCTCGAGGCGCGCCTCATGCCGCAGCCCCCTGCGATTGGCCCAAGCCGGCGATCAATCGCGTCTTGATTTCCTCCGCGCGCTGCCGGAACTCCACGGCATCCTCTTTGAAAACTTCGTGCAGACCATACCACGCGCGTTCGAACGCCCGCACGTTGGCAGAGAAGAGTTCGCGCGCTTCCGGCGCCTGCCGCGCCCTGCGGCCCAGTTCCACCTCAAACTCGCGATTGGTCTTGCCAGGATGGATGGTTAGCCACTCCCGCCGGCCCAGCCATGCCAGGTTGGCAAGATAGAATGCCCGCAACGCCAGGCGCGAATTCCCTTCGCCCATGGCGCGTTCCGCCATCTCCAGCCAGCCGGATTCGGGGAGGCGGTCGGCGGTGAGCCCTTCTTCGTCCAGCTTGACCGGCGCGATGGAAGGACCGGCCTTCGCCTTGGCTTTCTTGCGGCGCAGCCCGCGGGCGCGCCACACCACCCAGCCCGCCAGCGCCAACGCCAGCCCGATCAGCACCCAGACGCTCCAGTGGAGCGCGCCAGCCGGCGCCTGTCCGCCCAGCGGCATCGGGTTGAGGTTCAGCCCGCCGAAGATCCACTTCAGCAGGCGAATGATCGCCTTCCCCATCCACTTCAATGCGGACTGCATGGCTGCCAGCGCGCGATCCGTCGCCAGGATAATCCAGGGAGTATTGGAAGCGGCGGTGGCGGGCGGCGGGATTCTCCAGTTATAGTCCGGCGATTGCATGGTCTGGCGCACTGCCTGTTCCAGGTCCCCCGGGCCCACGGAATCCGCCGCCCGCGCGACCCTCAACGGCAACGCCGCCAGCGCCAGCAGAATCGCGGCCGCCACCGCGCCCTTGGCCATCCCCGAGCGGACCCGCCTCAGACCGGCGCGCAAATCCTCTCCGGTCTCGACCGACTCTCCCTGGAAGCAGCGCAGACAGTACACCGCCTGCACGAAGGGATCGAAAACCAGCCAGGTGGCGGCCAGCACCAACATGAGGAACAGGGGGGTTTCGAAGAAGCTCGATCCACTGCGGCTGAACGCCGACTCGTACCCGGTCAACATCTTGACCAGTCCCGGCAGAACGATGAAGCTGACCGTGACATTCAGCATGGCGATCAGCGAGAGCAACAGCAGGAGGGCCTGAAGCATCCAGCACTGGAACTTGTCGATCCGCGCCAGGCGTCGCGCTTTCGAGATCACCGCCAGAGGGTCGAGGTCTTCGCGGTCGGCCAACACCGCCGCGTTGCGGTAGAACGCCACCGTGGGGGCGAACGGGAACACGGCCGCGAGCGACAGCGGCAGCATAGGGAGCTTGGTGGCCGCCAGAAACGCCTGGTTGCTCACCAGGCGCCAGATCCTCCGCCGGTCCCATGGCCTTTCGGCGGCGCCCGTGAGTTGCCGGTGCAGGCGGCCTGCATATACGCCGCGCCAGCAGTTCATCCAGATCAGCAGCAGCGCCGCCACCAGCGATTTCGCGGCGCAGGCGAGATCGGACACGGGGGGATGCGTCAGGTCGTTCCACAAGACCAGCAGCGCGAGGGCCAACGGCACGCTGCCCATCCAATGGCACAGCAGGGTATCGAGCGGGGCGCGGCGCAGCAAATGCGCGGCGTCTTCCAGCAGCGACACCGGCCCGGGCTGTTCTAGCGGTCTTGCCATTCCATCCGCTCCGCGCGCTCCGTTATGGTGATCAAGCCCTCGGCCGCTCCGAAGAAGATGGCCCAGGCCAGAACCACGCCGGCCAGCGTCATCCCCGCGGCCACCCATCGGCGGAACCTCCCGCGCCGGGCCGCCGCGGCCAGCGCCGCGTTCCGCAGGCACGCGGCGCACAACAGCCGCGACTCGTGCTCGGTGACGCACTCGCGGCAGAAGCTGCGCCCGCACTGCGGGCACCGGCAGACCGCCTCGCGCGCTTCGTGATTCCAGCAGCGTTGTTGGAGGGCCAGGGGGCTCATACGAAGTTACAGGGGGCGGGCGGTCAGCCTGCGGCCGCTTGCCAATCGGCCGCCCGATACCATTCTGCCCCGCCAGGCACTCGGGTCAGACATTGAAGGAAGCCCGCTCTTCCGACCGGCCGCCGCGCAGCAGCAGGATCGCTCCCACCAATCCGAGCGCCAGGAACATACCGCCTGCAATCCCGCGCGACAACGGGTAGTTGGCGATTAGCATCGGGTCCATTTGAGTCTGCACCACCCTGGGATTATGCGACGCCGCGTTCTGAAAACCGATGACGGCCCCCATAGCCATTTGAACCGAATAATACCAGACCCCGATGCCCGCCAGCGTGACGATCGCCAGGTTGCGCATGGCCGGCCGCAGAATCCCCCGAAAGTTCTGCACCAGCACGGCCACCGCCGCGACAATCTGCATCAGGAGGAAGCCCAGTAAAATCCAACGGCCGGCCTTTTCGCTGGCGCTGAGCGTCAGCAGTTCGGCGAGACCTCCCAGGCACAGGCTGGCGACGAAGAGAAAAGACACCGGCGTTCGCGCCGTTTGCGCGGATGGCGGAGGCGGCGGCAACGTCGCCATCGGCGCAACCGCGCCCGGCATCATGAGCCCGATCCGGCCCTCGGGCGGCGGCCCGACCTGCCGGTCTTCCACCGCCTCCGCCCAATTCCCTTCGATGGTGCCCTGCGCTTGCGCGAGGTACGGTTCGACCTTCTCCAGAAAGCGCCGCGCCGTCCAGGTGCGATACAGCGACGGAAGCTCTTCGGAACTGACGGCGGTATAGATGCGGCACCGGCAACTGCGGGCGGCGGAGATGTACACCCAGGCGATCGCCAAGCCGGCGGCCACGGCCCACAAAATCCAGGTGAGCTGCCGTCGGGGGCCCAGGCTCGCCCCCATGGACACGGCGAGCGCCGCCAGCCACAGGCAGGCGATCAGCGCCGAGCGGGTCGAAATGTGGAAGCGCGGGGCGCTGGCCGTCACGATGGCCTGCACGTCGCGCAGAAAGAATCGCTTGTATTCCTCGCGGAAGCGCGAGGATTTGACCAGCAGCAAGTGGTCGGAGCCCATCCAGACGCTGGAGCCGAAGATGAAGCCCCGGCGCCGTCCGGGAAGCCTGCGATACCGTTCGCGGTTGGGTTCCATGCTCACGCCCCCGCCCTGACTTTCGCCACCAGGTACCAGATGCCCCAGGCCCAGAGCGCGGCTTCGGCCAGCGCCGCCGCCAACCCCACGCCGAAACGCCACCGGTTGCGCCGCACCAGGCTGATGGGCTGCCGCCATTTCATGATGGCCAGAGCCGTCACGGCGGGGCCGGAAAGAATGGTGAGCGGCCAGATCAGGAGCAGGACGAACGGGATCAGCAGAGCCCAGGAGTCGTATAGCATCCGCGAAGTTTCGGAGGTAGCCGGCCTGGCTTTCCCGCTGCGCGCGGCCACGCAAGACGGGCACCACACCCCCGCTCCGAACTCCACCGCGCAGAGCTGGCAGACAAATCGTCCGCACTGCTGGCAGGCCGCCACGGCCCGCTTGGCGGGATGGTCGAAGCACGCGGCTTCGCCGTCCAATGCCGTCGCCGCGTGCGCCGCGCCGGCTTGCGCCAGGGCCGCCGGAAACAGGAACACGGTGTTGCGGGACCCGCACGTCGGACAATAGGCGGAGTCGCCGTTCAGCAGCTCCCATTTGGGCAACGGCATGCTGCAGCGGGCGCAGGGTACGGGCATGTCGCCGGATCAACCTCTGGTCTTGATCACGCGAGTGTCGCAGATCATGTCGTGCAGCGCGCGCTTCTGGGAGTCGATGCCGGCCATGATGTACCCAATGTACAGAATGAGCCCGCTCAGTATCCTGGAAAAATAGCGGCCAATGGCGCGGCCGACCTGGATTCCCGAACCATCGGGACGGACGACTTTGAGCCCCAGCGCCATCTTGCCCGGCGTCGCGCCGAATTTGACCAGGAAAAATGTGTGATAGCTGCAGTCCAGCACGACGACGATAAGGTTCAGCAAGGCGATCGCTCCGAACATCGGGATCATCGCCGAAAGGGTTTCCTCCGGCGTCGGGTTGTTCCCCAGCCGCGCCAAAGAGAGCATGGATCCGCCCATCAGTATCATGGCGAGAATGCCCGTGGGAATCCCGATGATGATGCCATCGATGAGGTACGCCACGAACCGCAGCCAGAATCCGCCGTACCGCACGTAGCCAGTCGGCGCCACGCCTTCGCGGAGTTTCTGCGCATAGGCGTTTTTGCAATAGGGACATACCAGCCGATCGCCGAAACGGGCCAGTTCTTCCGGGGCCGTCGGCCGGCCGCATTCCGAACAATAGTAAGTTTGGGGTGTCATAAGCCGTCCATTAGCGGTTTAGGAGATTGTAGCAGCTTGGTATTTTCAGTACCATGGTGCTCTACGGCTAAATTTGAAATGCCTAAACCGTCCAATGCGCCCGTCCGGCTGAAGGACATTGCACGCGATCTGAACGTTTCCGTCATGACCGTGTCGAAAGTGGTCCGCGGTTGCGCCGATGTGGGCCCCGAGACGCGCAAGCGCGTGCTCGCCAAGATCAAGGAGCTCAACTACCAGCCCAACTGGGTGGCCCGCAGTCTGGCCGGCCATCGGACTTTCATGATCGGGCTGATCGTTCCCGACCTGATGCATTCCTTCTTCGCGGAGATCGCCAAGGGCATCGCCACCGCCATCCGGCCGGCGGGATACGACGTGGTGATTTGCAATTCCGAAGAAGACTGCACCGTGGAATCGAGCGAAATCGACCGTCTTCTGGGGCGCCAGGTGGATGGGCTGATTCTGGCGTCGGCCCAGCCTCCTTCCGCCGTGGAAGTGTTCGAGCGCATCGAAGCCCGCGGCGTGCCCTACGTGCTGGTGGACCGGCGTTTCCCCGACCGCAACGCCCCGTACGTGGGCGCGGACGACGAAGCCATCGGCAGGCTGGCCACCAACCACCTGATCGCGCGCGGCTGCCGCCACATCGCCCACATCGCCGGGCCGCCGACCACCCCCGGCGTGGGACGATTGAAAGGCTACCGGCAGGCGCTAACCGCGGCCGGCATGACCGCCCCGGAGGCTTACGTGATTCACGCCACCGACGACGCGTCCGGGTTCGAAGCCACCCGCCGGTTGCTGCGCCTGTCGCCTCGGCCCGATGGCATCTTCGGCTATAACGATCCGGTGGCCGCCGGCGCCATGAAGGCGATCCTGGAGCGCGGCCTGGGCATTCCCGATGAAATCAAGGTGATTGGCGCGGGCAACGTACATTACTCCGATCTGCTGCGCATCCCGCTTTCCACGGTGGACCAGTCGAGCCACGCGGTCGGCCGCCAAGCCGCCGAAATCCTGATCAAGGCGATTACTTCCAAACGGCGGAGGGCGCCGCAAACCGTGCTGATCGAACCTACCCTGGTGGCCCGGGAATCCACCGGCGAATAGGCGATGCGCGGGGCTTCATGCACCGTCCGCCGCCACGAATCCGCTAACCCGAGTCGGGTCAAACGGACCGGTGGGACAGCCAATCCTGGCTGCCGATGGCTTTCAGCCGGCGTCGGCCAGCGGGGTGATCGCCGCTTCGGCGCCGATTCGTTCCGGAGGCCGTGATTCGTGAGCGATCTTCCGTCGGTATTGATTCCGCCGGGGATACGGGCCGGCCACAATTGGCGATGTAACCGAAGCTCCGCATCTTCCAATTTTGGAAGCCACAGGTGTGAACCAGGTTCACTCCCTCAGCGTCTATATGGTTGTGTTTACAGGGCCAAACTGGGCGAAATGTGGTAAACTGGGTACCTGTGGTCCCAGGCCGCAGAATTTCCAAAAGCTGTAACGGTAAGGGCATTGAAACCGTCCAATAGACGTAGGCAGTGGCCCTGAGGAGTTTGGGGGGGCTGGTGAAGGAAAATGGCTGACTCGTCGCAACCCAACAACCCGCTAATCAATACTGCGGAAGATCACCTCTCCCGCCTTCTGGTCGATTCCGTAGAGGAAGGCTGGTACGTCGAATTCGCGCGCAACATCCGCGAGATGATCCATCCTCCCAAGCTGCCGCCACTGGTTGTGACTTCCAAGCCGGTCATGGTGAAAGACATCTGGGGCCTCTATGGACGCCAGAAGAAGTCCTTCATGATGTCGACCGGTTTCCAGGTTGCGGTGGTGGCTGTGATGTTCACGGTTTTCGCGACCAAGCCCGGGCGACAGGCGATCAATTCGGCGGTCAGCATCGTTATGCCATCGCAGGACCTGCCGGATGCCGTATTTAAGGCCGGCAAAGCTGCGCCGACGGGCGGCGGCGGTGGCGGCGACCGGTCCCTGCTGGCAGCCAGCAAGGGCAAGTTGCCGAAGCAGGCGTATCGGCAGTTCACTCCGCCTTCCGCGGTGGTGAACAACGCCAACCCGATCCTGTCGATGGAACCGTCGATTTTGGCGGACCCCAACATTAAACTGCCGGATTGCCCCACCTGCGCCAACTACGGCGATCCGCTGGGCAAAATCGGACCGCCTTCCAACGGAACCGGTTCGGGCGGCGGTATCGGCTCGGGTAAGGGCGGCGGCGTCGGCTCCGGCGAGGGCGGTGGTGTCGGGCCCGGCAAGGGCGGCGGATTCGGCGGCGACGTATACCGGGTCGGCAGGGATGGCGTGACGTCCCCCATCCCGGTTTATAAGCCGGAACCCGAGTACTCCGAAGAGGCCCGCAAGGCCAAGTACTCCGGCGAAGTAACGCTGTCGATCATTATCGGCACCGATGGGTTGGTGCGCCGCGATAGTATCCAGATAGTTCATAGCTTGGGTTTGGGCCTGGATGAGCAGGCCATCAAGGCTGTCAGCCAGTGGCGCTTCAAACCCGGCACCAAGGATGGCAAGCCGGTCGCGGTGCAGGCGCAGATCCTGGTGAACTTCCGGTTGCTATAAATCGATTCAGGTGCGTCCCGAAGGACGCGTTGTTCTAGCAGGTGAAAGACCTGAACGGGTAAGCGCCGGAGCGCCCGGAAGCAGACTCCAGCCGGAAGGAGAAATCCGACCGTGCCAAGCGGAGTGTCATAAGCCC
>Ga0326728_10014934_pt1 | contig 16312 bp, 17 predicted proteins | sample MB3enrmetagenome_FD_207602 | JGI IMG/M metagenome (GOLD analysis project Ga0326728, IMG submission 207602) | Lab enriched peat soil microbial communities from McLean, Ithaca, NY, United States - MB31MN | ecosystem: Environmental > Terrestrial > Soil > Wetlands > Peat | place: USA: New York...
GCAGATCCAGGGGATCGGAGAAAAAATCGCCGTTGCCGTGACGACTTATTTTTCAAACCCAGAGAATAACAGGCTCATAGACGACCTGCTGGGTCTGGGGGTCACGGTTGAAGATGCGCAGACCCGGCCGCGCCCTGTCCAGAGCGGTTTTTGGCCCGGGAAGACCGTCGTATTCACAGGAGGCCTTTTTTCAATGAGCCGTCAGGAGGCAGGAGAAAAGGCCACGGCAAAAGGGGCGCGGGTTGCCGAGAGCGTGAGCAGGAAAACGGACCTGGTGGTTGCCGGCGCCGATCCGGGCTCGAAGCTGGCAAAGGCTGAAAAGCTGGGAATACGGATAATGGACGAGGATGAATTTATCAGTATGCTCAACGAGTAGGCTTTTCCCATGGAGGCGCGGATGAACAAAAAAAGAGCCCGTGTCTGGATCGCGGGAAGGGTCCAGGGCGTGTTTTTCCGGGCATACACCCAAGACGCCGCGCGACGGCTGGGAGTGTCCGGCTGGGTGCGGAACATGCGCGACGGCAGAGTGGAAGCTGTTTTCGAAGGAGACGCGGAAAGGGTCGAACAGATGATCGCGTGGTGCCACGAGGGAAGCCCCATGGGGCGGGTTGATAGCGTCGAGGTTGTGCAGGAAACTTATACGGGAGAATTCTATAAACTCACAATTACTCGCTGAAAGGGCGCGCCGTGAAAGACCTCCTGGATTCCATAGTTAACTTCCTTGCAATTCACGATCTCCCAAGCGTGCTTGCATCCATCGGCGAACTGGACTGGACCCGACTGGCGGCAAGCGGCTACACTTGGCTAATCGGCCTGCCGGTCCTGGTCATGCTTATCTGGACAAAGAGCATAAAAACCATCGTCGCCCTGGTTTCGTCCTTTCTCTTCCTGCTCCTGGTCAGAAATACACTTTCACCCGTCGACGGCGCTTTGCCTTTGCATGACCTGCTTAAATTCCTGGCCGGGGCCGTGCTGCTTGTCGGAGTAAATTTGTACTTCATTTTTATAAGGCAGTGAGCGGCAATCAGTTCAACGATGTTTCCCCGGATACACTGCTGCCGGGCAACATATGCCTACTTCAGTCTGACCGGCGACTCGATGATTTCCTCTCCATTTACCCTTTCTTTCAGTTCCTTGCCGACTTTGAAAAACGGCAACTTCTTCGATAGCACTTCGATCAGTTCGCCCGTTTTGGGGTTTCTGCCCTTGTACCCTTCGTAATCTTTCACTTTGAAACTTCCAAACCCGCGGATTTCCAGGCGGTCAGAACGGATGAGGGCCTGCTCCATACTCTGAAACGTTACGTTCACCGCGGTTTCAGCAGCCTTCAACGTTATCCCTTCAGCCTTGGCCAATGTCTCGATCAACTCACTCTTAGTCATGATTGAAGCTCCTTAAAAGCAAAATCAGTTACCTGTTCTCTATCGCTTTCATATTTCCAAGATATGGGCGCAAAACTTCAGGAATGAGCACAGTTCCATCTTGCTGCTGGAAGTTTTCAAGCACCGCCACGACGGTCCGGCCAACAGCAAGCCCCGACCCATTGAGCGTATGAACCAGGTCCGTCCGGCTTCGCCCTTTCCGGCGAAAACGGATGTTGGCGCGTCTTGCCTGAAAATCTTCGAAGTTGCTGCAAGATGAGATTTCCCGGTATGTATTCTGGCCGGGGAGCCAAACCTCAATATCATACGTCTTGGACGATGAGAAACCCATGTCGCCGGTGCAGAGCAAGACGACCCGATAGTGTATCCCCAGTTCCTGAAGAATAGTCTCGGCGTTCTTGAGCAAGTTTTCAAGCTCGATGTACGAATCCTCGGGTTTGGTGAATTTTACCAGTTCCACCTTGTTGAACTGGTGCTGGCGGATGAGACCGCGAGTGTCTTTACCGTGGGATCCGGCCTCTGACCTGAAACAGGGGGTATAGGCAGTATAATACCTCGGCAGGTCGGATTCCTCCAGTATCTCTCCGCTGTGAATGTTCGTCACGGGCACTTCAGCGGTCGGAACCAGCCAGTAGTCCCAACCCTCAAGTTTGAACAGGTCCTCTTTGAACTTGGGAAGCTGTCCGGTGCCTCTCATGCTGTTGCTGTTCACCATGAAGGGCGGAAGTACCTCGGTGTATCCGTGACTCTTTGTGTGAACGTCGAGCATGAAGCTGATCAGAGCGCGTTCCAAGGCAGCGGCCGCGCCCCAATAAAGAGTGAAGCGAGCCCCGGTAATTTTTGCGCCACGTTCGAAGTCGAGTATCCCCAGCCTCTCACCAATTTCCCAATGAGGCTTGGGCTCAAAATCGAATACCGGTTTTTCCCCCCACGTCCTGACTTCAAAATTATCCTTTTCATCCCTGCCCACGGGCACCGATTCGTCCGGTACATTCGGGATGATCAGGAGAAAGTCCCTGAAATTCTGCTCCACTTCGGCCAACTGCTGATCGAGGGCCTTGATTTCCACGCCGAGCTGCTTCATCTGTTCGACGAGGCCGGAGGCGTCTTTCTTCTCTTTCTTCAGCCTTGATATTTCTTCGGATGCAACATTACGCTGGTGCTTCTTTTCCTCCACATCGACCAGAATACGCCGCCGTTTTTCGTCCAGTTCCAGGATAGGCTGAAGCTCCAGGTCAGACTGTCGATTATTTAACATCCGGCGAACCAGGCCGATATTCTCACGGACAAATTTCACATCCAGCATAATCAAGGCCTCACAATGATTTTATGTATCTTTTCAGCACCTTAATTAGAGGGACTTTTACACTTAAACCCGGTTCTTGTCAATTCTTTTCGTTACTTCAATAAGTTGGCAAAAAAACAAGAAAGGAGTCTGAAAAGCCTGGGCTTATGGGCTTAATCGAATTTCGAACTTATTACGTTTACACTGTAATTGCTAAGATTACTCATCTCGGGAAGATTATGGAAAATCAGCATAAATGGCACTCTCCCGCCCGGGGGAATCCTGACGTTTTTCAGGTTTTTGCCCTCTCGATACATTATCTTGTCTTGAATTTCGGGGATCTTAAGGTTGGCTATTTCCTTGCGCGTGAGAGAATTTCCAGCATAGCACCGCTGGACTTGCGCGACCGCATCGTTGTTGTTGTACAGTTTTCCTTCGATCATTACAAAACTGACCGGCTTGCTCGATTCATTCAGCACTTCCCCTTCGATTACCAGCACCTGTCCCGAGTGGAGGTTTTCCAGGTAATAGGCCTGAACACTGTCCGTAATAGTCACGGTGGGCTGGACAGGCTCCTTGGGAAAGTTCTTGCCGGCGGAAGGAGCCAAAAGCGACCTTCCCGGCCCTAAAGCAAGGGCCAGGACAATAATTACCAAAAGGCCAGCCGCTGCGGCTAACCCGATCTTCTTGCCCGGAAACCGCTTTCTTTTTTCTTCACGGTCAGCGGAATAACCGGTTTCCTCGGAGCCGGCTCCAGGAATGAATGTGCTCTCTTCATCAGAAATTTCAATATGGATGAGGCCGTCTTCCTCAGGCTGTTCCACTACGAATATATTGCTGCACTTTGAACACCTCACCTTGTTGCGAGGTTTGATCAATTTGTTTGAATCCAGTTTGAACTTTGATCCGCAGGACTCACAGGTTATCACCAATACGGCCATGAATCATTTTCCTTCCGCGGACGTTTCCGCCGTGCCGGAGCTGCATTCCGGCTCGACCTTATCGAACACGACTTCATGGATGGCAGGCAGGTTCCTGTGATTGCCCGCAAAATCCAGTCCATAGCCGACCAGAAAGCCGCTCTCAACCGTAATTCCCACATAATCAACGCAGACTGCGACTTCCCGGCGCTCAAGCTTGTCTATCAGAGCACATATCTTTACCGATTCAGGGCGATGTTTCGAGAAGTAATTGAGCAGCCAGCTCAGAGTGATTCCCGAATCGACAATGTCCTCGACTATCAGTACGTGGCTTCCCTCCAGGGCGGTTTCAACATCTTTTGTTATCCTGACACTTCCACACGTTTTAGATTCATCGCCATAGCTGGCCAACCTGACAAAATCGACCTTTATGGGAATATCAAGACGTCTTGCAAGATCAGCCAAGAAAATAAAGGCGCCGTTAAGAATACCAACCAGGATAAGTTTCTTCCCTTTATAATCACGGTTAATCCTGTCGGCCAATCTATCTACATGCCTGCTGATCTCCTGAGACGAAATACGCTCCTGGAGTTTATAATTAGCCATAACAGTCCCCCCCAAACCTGCTCTGCAAAAAACCAGGCTCAAACGTCAATTTCCACATTCTACTGAAAACAATGCGGAATTTCAATTCCATTCCCCGTAAATAAAAACCACTCGCCGGAGGGACAGGATTTTGTTTTCCCTTCCAGTCTTATATGTTATTTTGCAGGATACGGTTTTAATCCAAAAAATCACTACCGGAGGAAACAGATGCGTGACAAGGTTGAGAAAGCGCTTGCCAAGATAAGGCCAATGCTCGAAAGAGACGGAGGAAGCGTCGAGTTGATAGAAGTCGACGGTTCAGTAGTTAAAGTCCGGCTGACCGGGGCATGTCATGGTTGTCCCATGAGCCAGATGACCTTGAAATCGGGCATTGAACGGATTATCAAGCAGGAAGTCCCCAGCGTCACCGAAGTTGTAGCCGTGTAAGGGGGCAGCCGAAGGCCGGATAACCTCGGTTTGCCTGCGGCGCAACGGCCTCTTCCAGATCACCTGTTGTAAGGTTCGCCCTTAATGATTGTAAAAGCACGATAGAGTTGCTCAACGAGCACCAGTCGCGCCAGGTCGTGCGGAAGAGTCATTTTCGACAGGGACAGCACGAGGCGCGCGCTCGTCAGCACCTGCGGGGAGACGCCTGCAGGTCCGCCCACTGCTACCCACAGGTCGGACACCCCGGAGCCCATGAGCTTTTCAATCACTCCTGAGAGTTCCCTGGAATCGAGTTCGCGCCCTCCCTGGTCACACGCGATCAGATATCCTTGGCGTCCGGCGATTTTCAGGATGCGTTCGCCCTCACGTTCCCGAACCATCCTGTCCTCGACCGCCCCTGTGATCTTTTCCGCTTTGACGTAGAGCACTTCGACCCGGCAGTAATGCCCGAGTCGATCGAGGTATCGCCCTATAGCCGATTCAAGGTCGCTGAAGGCTGTCTTTCCTACGAACACCAGATGAAGGCGCATCGCCGCTATCGACTCCCCGGGGCTCTGGCCGCCATCAGGAATTCCCGGTTCCCTTTGGGGCCCAGCACCGGGGACGGACTTATTCCGATCACCTCAAAACCCAGCGAAGCAGTGAATTCCACTATACTCCCGCACACCTCCTCGCGCGCACGCTCGTCCCGGATTACCCCCCTGCCCTTCGAAACCAGTTCCCGGCCGGCTTCGAACTGAGGCTTTATGAGCGCAAGCAGGATGGCTTCGGATTCAAGAAACGGGACAATGGCCGGAATAACAATCTTAAGGGAAATAAAAGAAACGTCGACAGCAGCAATTTGAATCGGATCGGGCACAAGCTCCGGGGGTAGATAACGAATGTTTTGTCTCTCAATCGCGACTACCCTGGGGTCGTTTCTGAGCTTGAGCGCAAGCTGGCCGTATCCCACATCGACCGCATAGACCTTGCGCGCTCCGAACGAGAGCAGGCAGTCAGTAAATCCTCCCGTCGATGCTCCTACGTCCATTGCCACACGACCGGCGACTTCGACCGAATAGGCGCGGATAGCATGCTCGAGCTTCAACCCGCCCCGGCTCACATACGGAATCGCGTCCCCGACGATCAGGATTTCAGAATCGGCCGGGATTTTCTGACCGGCCTTGGTGAGGGCTCTGCCGTTTACAAGGACCTTCGCGGCGAGCACGAGCGACTGAGCGCGTTCGCGAGTAGGAACCAAACCTCTATCGACGAGCAGTTTGTCCAATCGCGCGAAGGACTTTGCCATGATTTAAATCTAACATTTTAAGGGCGGCGTTCTCAATGGCGTCGGTATCGATGGAGCAGAGATTTCGCAGTATAGCCTGGCTTCCATGGGGAACGAAAATGTCGTTGACGCCCAACCGCTTCAATGCCCGCGGGAAAAAAGATTCTTCTTCGAACATCTCCAGCACTGCGCTCCCAAAACCGCCCTGAAGCATGTTCTCCTCAACGGTTATGACCCTGCCGGTTCTTTTTGCCCACGTCATGATCAGTTCCCGGTCCAGAGGTTTGACGAACCGGGCATTGATGACCGCGGCCTCGATTCCTTCCGAATCGAGCCGCCGGGCTGCTTCCATGGCGCTCTGCACCGTGGAGCCGATGCCCACTATCACCAGGTCTTTACCGGGCCGAAGCAACTCGCCCTTACCGATCTCAAGGGCCTTCAATTCCTCATCGAGTTCCACTCCGATCACGTTTCCCCTGGGGTAGCGCACCGCGGCGGGACCATTGTGGTCGACGGCTGTCTTCAGCATATGCTGGAGTTCATTTTCATCCTTGGGGGCCATCACCACCATATTCGGCATCGATCTCAGATAAGACAGGTCGAATAGCCCATGGTGCGTCGGGCCATCTTCACCCACTATTCCGGAACGGTCCAAAGCCAGAACAACCGGGAGGTTCTGGAGACAGACATCGTGCAACAACTGGTCATAGGCTCGCTGGCAAAATGTGGAATAAACGGCCACCACCGGCTTGAAGCCTCCGGTAGCCAGGCCGGCGGCGAACGTAACCGCATGCTGCTCCGCAATGCCGACGTCAAAGAACCGGTTCGCATAAGTTTCGGCAAAACACTCCAACCCTGTGCCCTGAAGCATCGCGGCAGTAATACCGATCAACTTCTGATCAGCTTCCGCCAGCTTCATCATCGCCTTGCCGAATACTTTAGTGTAGGAAAGGCTGCCTGAATTGGCGCTCCTGCCGGTTGCTATATCAAACGCACCCACCCCGTGAAATCTGGTGGGGTCTTTTTCAGCAGGCCCATAGCCCTTCCCTTTTTTCGTGAGCACATGGATCAAAACCGGACCGTCCACATTACGGGCCATCCGGAATGTCTCTATCATCTTGTCAATACGGTGACCGTTTATCGGCCCTATATAATGAAACTCCAGCGCCTGGAACAGCATACCGGGTGTAAAAAAGCTGATGAGCGAATCGACGCTGCGTCTCAAAACCTGCAGAATATTAGAGCCGATTCCCGGCAGAGACTTTAGGAAATCCTCCATTTCCCGCTTCAAGTACATCAGGGTTTTTCCGGAAAGCTTTCGGCTCAAATAAGAGGATAACGCCCCAACGTTAGGAGAAATAGACATTTCGTTGTCGTTGAGGATTACTATGAGATTTCTGGCGAGGTCTCCCGCATTATTGAGCCCTTCGAAAGCCATTCCTCCCGTCATGCTGCCGTCGCCTATCACTGCGACCGCGCGAGCCGGGCTTCCTTTCAGGTGATTTGCAACCGATATTCCCAGACCTGCGGAGATGGAGGTGCTGGAGTGTCCGGTTCCGAACGCGTCGTATTTGCTCTCGGAGCGTTTTGGGAAACCGCTGATTCCACCATACTGGCGAAGTGAGCCGAATTGATCCTGGCGCCCGGTCAAAATCTTATGTGCATAGGCCTGATGTCCGACATCCCAGATGAAGCGATCATAGGAGGCGTCGAATACATAATGCAGGGCTATGGTCAATTCAACTATGCCCAGGCTGGGGGCAAGATGTCCGCCGTTTTCGGCGACCGTGCCTATGATTCTGACGCGAATTTCCTCGGCGAGTTCGCTTAGCTGCTCGTAGGATAAGGTCCTAAGCTGGCAGGGGGTTTCGATTTGTGAAAGCAGCCCCTTCCTCCTCGTTTTGTTTTTCAATTTCAACCCCTTCTTTACATCTTTTGCCCACGCCCCTGCCCCATAACGAACAATTTTAGGCAGAGGTCAAGAGTCTTGGTCCGAACTATCCTTTGCGCACCAACAGGTAACGGGCAATGGCCCGCAACGGTTCGGCATTTATATCGAAACCGGCCAACGCATCCAGGGAACGCTCCACATGCTCGCGTGCGGCATCCTTCGACTGGGCAACCCCCAGGAGCGCGGGATAAGTCATCTTGTTCTTGGCGGCATCCGATCCGGGTGTCTTGCCCATCACTTCGATGTCTCCCTCTACGTCCAGGAGATCATCCGTAATCTGGAAAGCAAGCCCGAAATGATGGCCGTAAGTCTTCAGGGCCTTTATTTGCGCTTCATTCCCTCCGCCCAGAACCGCCCCGATTTCGAGCGAGGCCGAAAGCAAAGCCCCCGTTTTGTGCACATGCATATACTCTAGGGTTGCGAGATCCACCCTGCGGTTTTCACACTCCAGATCAATGACCTGTCCCCCGATCATTCCCCGGTATCCGGCCGCCTTCACGGCGATACGCATCACTTCCAAAATCTTTTCCGCACCAACATGACCGGCAAGCGCGAAGTATTCAAAAGCTTCCGTCAGTAAGGCATCTCCGGCCAAAACCGCGATTGCCTCCCCAAAAACTCTGTGATTGGTCGGCACTCCTCGCCTGAAATCGTCGTTGTCCATAGCAGGCAGGTCGTCATGGACCAATGAATAGGTATGAATCATCTCAAGCGCGCATGCAGCCGGAAGAACCGGTCCAATTTCGCCACCGACCACCTCCGCCGCAGCCAGACAAAGAATAGGCCGCAGCCGTTTTCCTCCGGCAAAAAGGCTGTAACGGGCAGCCTCGATTACCTTTTTTTGGAGCCCGGCTGGAACGGGGAAAATCTTCTCCAACTGGTCCTCAACCAGTTGTTTCCGCAGACTCAAATAATTTTTGAGGTCAAATTCACCCATATGTGTGCTCGGTCAAGAGGTCATTTGTCAATAGGACCAACAGAGATAGTAACATGCTAAAGTTTGTACTTCCAGCTACAATTATAAATGGACATGTGAATACCCCTCTAACCGCCTGCTCCGGATATATATTCGCAAAATCAACCTTTACCGCTTCCCTGATCTTCCGAATTCGTCTGGACACCCTCAAAGGGCGCTGATGCCCATCCGCCTTGCTGGTCCTTGAGCAGCATCTCGACCTTCTTTTCCGCCTCTTCAAGTTTGTTATGACAAAACTGCGAAACTCGAATCCCCTCGGCAAAGCATTCCATGGCTTCTTCCAGGGGCAAGTCCCCTTTTTCAAGTTTTTCCACGAGATCTTGAAGCTTCTTCAGCGCTTCTTCAAACAATTCGCTTCTTTTCCTGGCCACAGCCCCCCCTCCCTAGCATTCCAAGTCCGGGCAAAAACCCACGATTGTTCTCTCCGATCAGAGTGAGATTTTTTCAACCGGGACCTCTTCGGTCGTTTCGACCAGACACTCCAGCCGGCCACGGGCAAGCCGCACGGAAACCACCTCTCCCGGCCGCGTATCGGCGCTGCTCGTGATGACTTTCCGGTCCGAAACCCTTGAGGTTATAGAGTATCCTCGCATGAGAACGGAAAGCGGATTCATCGCCTCCAACCGCGAGAGGTTATTTTGGAATTTCAGTCTCAGCCCATCCAAAATCCGGTGGTGATGCAGCACCAGTTCCTTGCCCAGCCGGTTCAGTTCCGCCCTGCATCTCCGGATACGCGCATCCGGCTTCAGGTAAAGCAGCCTTGCGTTCAGATGGCCGTGCGAGAGGCGCATCTTTTCAAGCGACCTCCCAACGGCAAGATTTAGCCTTTCCAGGCGATCATCAAGGGTAAGCCGCATGCTTTCCAGCCGTCTTCTCGGATGTGTCAGGCGTCTCTCCAGGTATTGAAGCATCGATCCGAGATTTTCGATTCGTCCCTTCATCATCCGTACGATCCGGTCCCGGCTGCCGTGAAGCTCGCGGTGGAACTCCTCCAGCCTTTTCACAACCCATTCGGCAGCGGCCGTCGGAGTAGGAGTTCGAAAATCGGCGACCATATCCGCTATCGTAAAATCCATCTCATGACCGACCGCCGAAATCACGGGGATCGAAGATCCGGAAATCGCTCGCGCCACCATTTCTTCGTTGAATGCCCACAGGTCCTCTAGACTCCCGCCTCCTCGCCCGACGATCACTATATCCCATTCACGTCTCCACGAGAGCATATTGGCGGATGCGACAGCTTCTGCTATCTCAAAGCGTGCGCCAGGTCCCTGGACGGCTACCGGGAAAAGACTTACAGAGACCGGGTAGGGGCTCTTTTCGAGCACCTTGAGGATATCCCTGATGGCAGCACCGCTCTTCGAAGTAATCACACAGATATTCTGCGGACAGAGCGGCAGTTCTTTCTTCCTTGCCGCGTCAAACAGCCCTTCAGCCGACAGCTTCTTTTTCAGGGCCTCGAAGGCAAGCTGCAACTCCCCTACCCCCAGCGGCTCCATGACTTCCACTATCAACTGGTATTCGCCCCTGGGCTCATAGACGCTCAACCGGGCCTGGCAAATAACCTGCATTCCGGATTCGGGAACAAATCTCATGAAGCGGTTTTGAGCACGGAAAAAAACCGCGTTAATCTGGCTCTGCGCATCTTTGAGCGTAAAATAAAAATGTCCCGAAGACGGGACACGAAAATTCGAGATTTCACCCTTCACCCAAACAAATGGAAACTTTTGCTCCAGCAGCATTCTCACCTGCTGATTCAGCTTGCTTACGGTAAGTATCCCGTTCTCATTTCCAACGTTTGGTTGAAGCATGTGTCAGACTGCTTCCAATCAGAATGGTTAAACCGCTCGTCTCAATGGGACCCACCCCACACATCCCGGTTATCGAAACAACTTTGGGTCCATGGCATCCCGGAGTCCCTCACCGACGAGATTGTAAGCGGTAATGCTCATGAAGATGGCAAACCCCGGGAAAATGGTCAGCCACCACGCGAACTCGATATAGTCGCGGCTCTGCGAAAGGATGTCGCCCCAACTCGGAGTAGGCGGCGGCACTCCGAACCCGAGAAAGCTCAAACTGGATTCCGTAAGGATGGCCCCGGCGATTCCGAACACCGCTGAAACCAGGACTGGGGCCATTGCATTCGGAAGCATGTGCAGAAAAATTATTCGCCTGTGCGATGCGCCAAGAGCGTGCAACGCGGTTATGAAGTCCAGTTGTTTTAGCTTGAGGAATTCCGCGCGAACAAACCGCGCAAAACCCGTCCAGCCGGTCAGGCCGATCACAACCATGATGTTGTAAATGCTCGGCGGCAGAAACGCAATTATGGCGATAATGAGGAAAAACGTCGGAATAGTGAGCATGATCTCGATTGCGCGGCTGATGACGATATCGCTCCAGCCGCCAAAATAGCCGGCAAGCGCGCCGAGCAAAACTCCTATTATCATGGCTATGCCAACCGCGATAAAACCTACGGAAAGAGAAACACGAGCGCCGTAGATCATCCTGCTCAGCACGTCCCGGCCGCTGTCATCGGTCCCGAACCAGTGCCTGACACCAGGTGGGGAAAGGTATTCCAGAAGGTTGTATTCAGTCGGCGAATATTTCACGATAGGCCATACGGCTATTGCTTCCTCTTTGCCGGTAACACGCTGCAAAAGGAAGGGATCACTTTTCCTCAGATCCTTCCAGACGAAAGGTCCTGCTTTGTCGGCGCCGGAAAAAACCGGAAAAGAGATTGTGCCATGGTGATAAAAGAGGATCGGTTTGTCGTTGGCGATCAGATCGGCAAAAATGGCGACAAAAAATAAAAATAGCGTTACCCACAAACCGAAGACCGCCAGCTTTTTCTTCCTGAAATGATGGCTGACCATTCCCCAATATGTATTGGGGACCTCAACGGCCGTTTCCGGGTAATTCGCATCAAGCTGTAAATCGAAAGTTTCTGCCCGATCTGTCATTCGGTAACCGGTTTAACCTTTTTCACTCAAGTTTTATGCGCGGATCGAGCGCGGCATATAGAACATCGGAAATCAACAGTCCGGCCAGGGTAAGGAACGCAGAAATCGTTGTTATAGCCATTATTACGGGATAGTCCCGGCTCAGGACCGCCTCGAACCCTAACTGCCCCATTCCCGGGACTGAAAATATACTCTCTATGATTACGCTTCCCCCGAACATGGAAGGGAGCAGGAAGGCAAAAAGCGTGATGAGCGGCAGCAGCGCATTGCGAAAAGCATGTTTGAAGATTACCACGCGTTCGGAGAGGCCTTTTGCCCTGGCCGTCCTGACATAGTCCTCACGGATGACCTCAAGCATGCTGGCGCGCGTAAGCCTGGAAAGATAGGCGAGCCCGCCGTAGGTAAGACACACAATCGGAAGCACGAGGTGCCAAAGCCGGTCGAGCAGCCAGGCAAGCGGCCCCATACTCTCGCTTCCTATCGAAGAGATGCCGAACACGGGAAATATGTCCCAGAAATCCCCGCCTCCAAAGAGCATAATGAGCAGCATTGCCACCCAGAAGCTGGGAAGCGAGTAAAGGAAAAAGAACCCGACTGTGAGGATTTTATCCGCAAAAGACCCGACGTGAGTCGACGAATAAACCCCGAATGGCAGGGCGATTATATAGACCAGGAAGATCGAAATTAAGTTGAGTTGAATCGTTATCGGCAGCCGTTCGGCAATCTTGTCCCACACATTTCGATGGTCTTTGTAGGAAAAGCCGAAGTTAAGCGTGAAAATTCGTTTCAGCCACAGCAAATATTGAACCGGCAGGGGCTTGTCCAACCCGTAGAGTTCTTTTGTCTGCTTTATGATCAGTTCGGAGGCGGTTTTTTCGCCAAGCTCGGCCTGTCCCTTGCCCATCTGGATTTTGAGCATCGCAGGATTTCCAGGCGCAAGCTGGATAATGACGAAAGTAATAAAAGTAATTCCCAGCATGGTCGGAATGATCTGCAGGAGCCTCTTGATCAGATAGACTTTCATCTAGAGCATATTATCCTTGAATATTATTTATTCTTCTTTTCTGACCGCAAATGCCCAATTGGGAAATTTCCAGGCTATTCCGGGGCCCTCTTCCGCTTCAAACCAGTCCTCTATCAGGCGATATGCAATCGAAACCGGCGTGGAAAGCTTCACTGCTCCGTTTTCGACCGCCTCACGCAATTCACTCCGCCCAAACCAGCGCGCATCCTCGAGTTCCTTGTCCCTCAGGCTTATCCTTTCATCTTCCGCATCGGCGGTAAATCCCAGCATCAGCGAGCAGGGAAACGGCCAGGGCTGGGAAGAATGATATCGGATATTTTTCACCCGCAGCCCCACCTCCTCGAAAACTTCGCGCACCACCGCGGCTTCCGCGGTTTCACCCGGCTCCACAAAACCCGCAACCACCGAATACATCCGTTCGGGCCATATCGTCTGCCTTGCCAGCAGGCATTTCTGACCCAGCCTTATAATGACGATGATAGCGGGGTCTGTGCGCGGGAAATGGACGGCGCCGCATTCCGGGTTCAAACAGACCCGGCACAGGCCCCCATCTCTGATTTCACTCCGGCTTCCGCAGGCGCCGCAAAAACGATTACCACCATGCCAGTATACCAGCGTCTTTGCATACGCCAGAAGCGCTCCGTCCGGTCCGGACAGCAGGGGGGCAACGGCGCGCAGGTCTCGAAACCGCCCCGAGCCGGCAAAAGCGCCTGGGGCTTTTTCATTCATCTCCACGGCAAAATAAGAGTGGTCGCTCCCTTCGCCAAGGTAGAAAGTGGAATCCCTTTCAGCATAGCCATCCAACTGCTCAACTTTGAGCAGAACCGGCCGCGGGCTCTCACCTTCCCCGACGAGAACTCTCGACCGCCGAACAGCCACGAACAACGCGCCCGGGTCCCTCAGTCGCGCGGCAACCCATTGCGCGTCTTTTCGCCGGTTGTGGGCCCGGTCAAGCCCACCGGTCCCGAACATGTTTCGTGAGGACTTTTGGAAATTATCCATCACTTCTCATCCGCCTTTGTACTTCTGAACATCTTTTGGTACCCACCAGTATAGCGGCGCAACCCCCATAGGATAGAGTTCGACGTTTTGAAACCTTCTGGAGACCGCCTCCAGCTCTTTCATGGTGAATAAAAAGGTGTACGGCTGTTCTTCATAAATGATTTGCTGAAACCGGTGATACATCTCATTTCTTTTTTTGCCATCGAATTCTTTTCTTGCATCTTCGATCAACTTGTCAGCTTCCTCATTCTTGAATCCGACGAAGTTCGAACCTTTATCGACCGCCTGAGAAGAGTGCCATATCTGGTAAGGGTCCGATTCCCAGCCAAGCGCCCAGCCCATTGTGCAGGCGTCGAAATTATGCTCTTCAACCTTTTGTACGAAAACGGCCCATTCCAGTTTGCGGATCGACATCCTGATGCCGATCTGCTTGAGGTTCTCCTGAAGCATGGTCGCGATTTGCTCGGACGTTTTCCGGCTTGCCGGAATCAGAAATTCGAATTCGAAGGGCACGCCATCCTTTTGAAGAATATCCTCCCCGTTCCGGTAATCCCATCCCGCGGATTTGAGCAGGGCGAGAGCCGCTTTGGGGTCATAAGGATAGGGCTTGAGATCCTTGTCGTATTCCGGGCTGTTTATGTAAAAGGGTCCCGAAATTACCGTCCCCAGCCCGAAAAGAATCTTCTTGAGGAAAAGTTCCCTGTCCACAAGCATGGTCATCGCCTGACGGACCCGTCTATCTGAAAAAACGGGCTTTCGCATGTTCCATCCGATATATGAGAAGCTGGGCGCGTAGTAGCTGAGCTTTTGAAAATTTTCTTCAAACCGTTTGTTCTCGGTCTGCTTTTCCCACTGAATCGGCCTCAGCCCCATTTCGTCCAGCCCGCCCTGTTTCAGCACCTGAAGCGCAACCGTCGAATCAGTGATAATTTTGAAAACGATTCGATCCAGGCCCGGTTTTTCGCCCCAGTACTCCTCGTTGCGGACCAGAACGATTTCTTTCCCGGTATCCCAGCGCAGCAACTTGTAAGGGCCGGTTCCAACCGGCATTCGACCGATCGGGTGCTGGTTGAAGTTTTCGCCCTCTTTGAAAAGATGCGCGGGAACGACACTTATTTCACCACAGATGGTCAGCGCCCGGAAATAAGGCATTTTGTAACGGTAACGGACCGTATAGTCGTCCAGCATCTCCAGGCGTTCTATATCCTGATAATAATTGCGCAGGTGCGCCGCATCGACTTTGGGATCCATTATCCGGTTGAAGGAAAACACGATGTCTTTTGCCGTAAACGGATGCCCGTCACTCCACTTAATGTTCTTTTTCAGGTGGAAAGTGTACATGAGGTGGTCCGCCGAAATCTCCCAACTTTCCGCAAGAGACGGGACAAATTCGAGCGACTTTGGATCTCTTCTCAGGAGCGTTTCATAAATATACCCATCGACAGCGGAGGCATAGGCATCCGTCGCGGTTATGGGATTCAAAGTGGAGGGTTCAGCGCTGAGCTGAGTAACCAGCCAGTCGCCAAAGACCCTATCCTTTGGCTGTCTTAGCTCTTCCAGGGCCTCTGCGGGAGCGGCCAGGCAGCTAAGGACAAACACAAGGCCGACAAGATGAACTGCTAACGATTGGAGGGCCTTCCTCTTCATCGGTACATTTTCCTCGAAACCGATAAGTTCTCAGGTTCAAGTGCCCTGAAGCTTTCTCTTATATCCAAACTCGGAGGCGTTATCAACGATGAGAGTTTTTAGTTTTGAGTTTTTAGTTTTGACTTGGTCATGTCCTCCGTCCTCGGTCTTCTGTCTTCCCTGAAAAACGCCTCCTGCAAATTCAGGCGAAATGCAGGTGAGACTCCCGTAACTTATTGATTTCACTACACGTGAATTTTTCCTGCCGCAAGCACTGAGAAAATGTCGCGTATTATTGGTAATCAACTTACATTATTGATAAATAGCAATAGACTCCAGGCCGCTTGTCCCCAATCCTGCGAATAACGAACCGTGACCCATCTCGTCCCCGAACTCTCAAAAATCACCTCGTTCCTCAGTTCAATTCTACAGTGAAAAATTCAACCATGCAAAACGGCAACCAGAAGCGGTAATAGATGCGGAAATAGAAACGGCAATAGAAGCGGCAAATAGCAGGAGCAGGGAGCGAGGAGCGGGGAGCAAGAAGAACTGACGCGGGGACGCCAAGACACGGAGACACGGAGACACGGGGAGAGGAACGGGTGAGAGGAACGGGTGAGAGGAGCAGGGAGCAGGGAGCGGTGAGCCGTGAAGAGTGAACGGAAAAAACATAGCCTCCGTGGTGACTGTTTGGCTTTTCAACTAAGAACTAAAAACTAGCCAAAGACATTTGAAATTTTAAAGAATTTTAATTCCATCGGTCGTTCTTCCGAAGATTGTTTTGGGAAGAACAAATCAGAAGGAGGAGCGACCGATGGAAACTTTGATGAGACTTTTTGGACCTATGATGACTTTCGTTTACCACTGTTTCGACCGTTTCGTGATCA
>Ga0326728_10014937_pt1 | contig 16307 bp, 8 predicted proteins | sample MB3enrmetagenome_FD_207602 | JGI IMG/M metagenome (GOLD analysis project Ga0326728, IMG submission 207602) | Lab enriched peat soil microbial communities from McLean, Ithaca, NY, United States - MB31MN | ecosystem: Environmental > Terrestrial > Soil > Wetlands > Peat | place: USA: New York...
CCGGCATTGCAAGCAGATCTTCGCCAGGCTCTCCGAGTACCTGGATGGTGAGCTTCCGGTGAAGAATTGCCGCCAATTAGAGCGCCACCTGAAGGGCTGCCGGCCCTGCATTGCATATCTCGAGAGCTTGAAAACCACCGTGGAGGCTTGCCGCAGGTATAAGGCTCCCAGAGCTCTCGCCCTCTCGAAGCAAGTGAAGGCCGCTCTGCTGGCGGCTGTTCGTCAGGTCATTTCCACAAACCTTTCTGGATAGGGTCTCACAGGCGTAACCTTATGGTAAGATGGTTCGTCAGAAGATATGTAAGCCGGGTGTAAAATCCCCGCCGGAGGCCGACCGTGAGATGCGATCATTTACGACGTGTACTCGTGGTTGTGGTCGCGGGGCTGCCCTTCCTACCAGCAGCTCTCTTTAGCCAACAACAGAACCCTTCCCAGGTGCGCTCGGTGCGGCTGAGTTCCGTCAGCGGCAAAGTGACGGTGAAGCGCCCAGGCGCAGCCGAAGGGGTCCAGGCGCAGGTGAATACCGCAATCGAGGAAGGCTTTGTGGTGTCGACATCGGCTGGCGGTTTTGCGAACGTGGGGCTCGAGAACGGCTCCACGATTCGACTGAGCGAACACACCAAAGCCGACTTCACGCAATTAAGCACGGATGCGGATGGAAACAAACTGAACGTCATTACGTTGGAACGGGGACATGCCGATTTTTATTTCATCCCTGAACGACAGGACGTTTCCAAGGTGAAGATTGCTGATGCCACCTTGACTCCCCATGGCAAGACCGAATTCCAAACCAATTTCACCCCGGGGACGGTGCAACTGCGCGTGTCGGAGGGCTCCATCACGATCTCGGCACACGCCAGCTCCCTGACCCTGGGTAAAGGGAAGGCCATGGTATACAACCCGTTGACGGTTGCTGAGGCGGGGGCGAAATCGCACGCGCGGGTGGTGCGCTTGAGCTACGTGAGTGGTACGGTGATGGTCAAGCGGCCTGCTTCGGCGGAAGAGGAACCGGCGATGGTGAACGTGCCCATCCAGGAGGGCTTTGAGCTCTCCACTTCCGGCGGCAGTTATGCCGAAGTGGAATTTGAAAACGGTTCCACCGCCCGCATAGGCGAGCTCTCCAAATTGCTTTTCGATCAACTGGCGCTGGACGCCGACGGCAACAAGCTGAACGGCATGACGTTTGAGCAAGGATATGCCACTTTCCACTTTCTGCCCGAGCACAGCCTTCCGCGCTCGGCAAAACGGGATGGCACTATCCACTTTCAGCCCACGAACGGCGATGTTTATCGCGTCAAGATTGCCGACGCGACGGTGACGGCCGATGGCAAGTGCGAATTCCGCACGGACCTGGAACAGGACCGCTTTCGCGTGGAAGTTTTCAATGGCTCGGTGGATGTCGCCACTTCTACCCTGTCTGCCAAACTCGGCGAAGGCAAGATCCTGGAACACAAATCGGGCGGTGCGGAGTTGGCTTTCAACACCCAGAAAGGAATTGTCAAGGACACTTGGGATCAGTGGACGGAGGCACGGGATAAGCAGGTGCAGCTTACGGAAAAAGACGAGGCCGTCCATCCCATTGGACCGCGCTACGGCTGGAGCGAGCTTGACACCTATGGCGAATGGATTGCGTTTCCCGGCGGCAGATTCGGCTGGTCGCCCTACGCGCGGGCAGGCTGGTCGCCCTACACCAATGGCCAGTGGCAATGGTACCCGGGACTCGACTGGACGTGGATTTCCGGCGAACCCTGGGGCTGGCTGCCTTACCACTGCGGTCTATGGGACTTCGACGCTAGCTTTGGCTGGTATTGGATGGACCCGATGTTCAGTTGCGGACTCTGGGGGCCTTCGCTGGTCAATTGGTATGCGGGACCGGGATGGATCGGCTGGGCGCCGAAGGGGGGGACCGGCCATCCGCCTCCCGTTCCACCAGGGCGTGGCCATCCAGGCCCTGTTCCTCCAGGCCATGGTCCCCACCCAGGCCAGTTCCCAAGGGGACTTGTCACGGTTCCGACTAGTGTGGTTCAGAATCGGCAGTTGATTACGCCCCAGACCGTGAGCCACATCCCGCTCACGGTGGCAAACATGATTGAGCACCCGCCCTTCGAACCGGGCCCGCGGCCCACGAGCGCAGCAAGCTCGCCGACGCCGGGCGCGGCAACCACATCCAAAAGCAATACCACGACCGCGACGGCGCCGATCGGTGGGGGGGGACTGGGCTTCGCATCACACCACGCTTCCGCGCCTTCGACCATCCTGATTGGAGGCGATGCGGCAAAGGAGAGTGCCCTGCTTGCGGACCATCATTTCCATTCCGGCCGTGAACCCTTGCGCGCCGTTGAAGGCGCAACCCTGGGGGGACGCTATCCGGTGCGCGGGTCAACAGGTGAGTTCCGCGGCGATGCCTTCGGAGGTGGGGAAAAGAAGGGGGGCGCCAGTGGCAAGAACGGTCCCTTGGTCGGCCCCTCCGTGTCGCACCCAGCGGGCGGGTCAGGGGCCACCATCATGGCCCACGGACAAGGTGGAGGCGGCTCGCGCGGTGGGGGCTATTCCGGTGGCGGTAGCTCCTCCGGTGGCGGGCGCTCAGGTGGAAGTGGCGGTAGCTTCTCCGGTGGCGGCGCGGCACACTCTGGCGGTAGTGGAAGCGTCTCCGGCGGTGGCGGTGGCGCCGGTGGCGGACACCACTGATCCACCGTCGCATTGCAGTTGTCGAATAATTATCGCGCCTTTACAGGCTGCGGGAAAATCCCTCCAAGCTGTCATTCCGAGCGGAGCGAGGAATCTCGCTCTGAGTATTTTCAACGCAGCGCGAGATTCCTCGTCGCCCGCCAATAAGAATGGCGGACTCCTCGGAATGACAGGCCAAACGGGTTTTTCCGCAGCCTGTTTGGCCCAAATGACGACGGGCGTGGCCGCTTGCGAGCGATTGCTTCTGACGCCCTCGCGCTTCTGGTTTGCCCTGCCTCCTCTTCAGGGCTTGTCGCCGCCAGCGTGGCCCCCTTGTCCAGCAGCGATCCGGTTACCCCCAACTCGGCTCCCACCTCCGTTACATTTTTGGAAAGCCCCGACGGTCCACAAATTCTCCCCTCTGCCGTACCACCTTGTGTATGAGCTCTGCTTGCCCAAGACTCTATGGAACATATAGAGATCTCATTGCAACCCGAGGTAAGTGGAGCACGAGCTCACCACCTGCCGACCGAAATTGGAAAGTACACGCCGCGTCTGTAGTAGGCAGCAAAATGGTGCGGGGCCGGGCGTAGGGGCACAGCGCGCTGTGCCCCTACAAGATACACATCGCACCCACGCTAACTTCCGAATTCGGGTTCAAGCCCCAGGCTGCGAACGCAGTCGGGGTTGACTCGCTATTTTATTCGCTACGACTATTCGCATATTATCGTATATAAAAAGTTGATGTTATTGACTTTAAATGGACACATGCCTATACAATATTTCGCTGCGCGTACTAATACGGTAGAAAGCCGCAAAGCTGCTTGCAGCCGACTTTGCCCTTAACGAAGCCAAGGAGATGATGGTGATCCACAGCTTAGCGTGCGGCTTGAGCCATAAGGCCGATTCCCTCAGGGGCTGAAAGAACACAACGGGCAGGTTTGTCCAGTTTCCATCGGAGAGGAACATGTGAATCGCTTGCAAAAAGGGGTAATGGAACAAGCCCATTGGTTCGGCATTTTCTGCTCAGCGGTGGCGTTGACTGTCATGGCCACCTCGGCAGCTCAGGCACAAGTGTCAGGTGCGATTTCGGGAACGGCTGCCGACTCATCGGGAGCCGTGTTGCCGGGGGTGAACGTGGCTGTGAGGAACCTGGAGACGGGATCGATTCGTGCCGAAGTAAGCGACGGCATGGGGCGTTACAGCGTGCTCTCACTTCCAGTCGGACGGTATGAGATAAGGGCACAAAAGGACGGGTTCAGAGCTGAGCTCCGCACAGGCATCACCCTGGTCGTCGGACAGGAGGCCACGGTCGACTTGGTCCTGCAATTGGGCGAAATCAGGCAGCAAGTGACGGTGACGGGGGAAGCGCCGTTGGTCAGCGCCACGTCGACTGCGACCGCGGGTTTGGTCGGAGAACGGCAAGTAAAGGACCTGCCGCTGAACGGCCGAAGCTACGATGAGCTTCTTACCCTGAATCCCGGGGTCGTCAACTTCACCTGGGAGAAGGCAGGCGGGGTCGGAATTTCCAACTCTGCCGTCGGCAACATGTTCTCGGTCGCGGGGAATCGGCCTCAGCAAAACCTCTTCTTGTTGAACGGGGTCGAATATACGGGCGCAGCCGAGAACAACATGCAGCCCGGCGGTACCAGCCAGCAGTTGCTGGGAGTGGACGCGGTTCGGGAATTCAACCTGCTGCGCGACACTTACGGCCCGCAGTACGGCAAACGGCCCGGCGGCCAAGTCACCATTGTTACCCACTCCGGGACAAACGATTGGCACGGGACGGTATTTGAATTCCTCCGCAACAGCGACCTTGATGCGCGCAATTTCTTCGATCACGCCTCCATCCCGCATTTTGCGCGCAACCAGTTTGGGGGGTCTTTAGGGGGACCGATCCAAAAGGACAAGACCTTCCTGTTTGGCAATTACGAGGGATTCCGGCAGCACCTGGGGTTGACCGACGTGACGCTGGTTCCGGATAACAACGCGCGCAACGGTCTATTGCCGGGTCCGAATGGCACGTTGGTCAACGTCGGAGTTGCATCCGGAGTTGCGCCACTGCTGTCGTTGTGGCCCGTTCAAAGCCCGAATGCACCCGACTTCGGAGGCATCGCCGAATCGTTCAGCAACCCTTTGCAAACGATTCGAGAGGACTTTGGGACCACGCGGCTCGACCACATCTTCTCTGAGAAAGACTCCCTCGGCGCCGTCTACACCGTCGACGACAGCGCGGATAACTCACCCACCATCAATCCCTATAGCACGGACCTGGAAAGCCTCCGGGAACAGGTTATCAGCCTCGAAGAAACCCACGTTTTTTCCCCCACGGTGATCAACACTGCCCGCTTCGGTTTCTCTCGCGCGAGCTACTTCTATACGGGAGAACCCACCCCCAATACCCCCGCAGCGAGTGTTCCGAGCTTTTTGGTTGGTCGTCCTGTTGGCGCGGTGGTGATCGGAGGAAGCGCGGCATCGAATCCGGCCGCACAATTAAGCCTGGCTGGAAGCAACAATGGAAGCAATCTGGACATCGCGCGAAATCTCTTCACCTATGAGGATCGCGTAACCTTCACGAAAGGGCGTCATCGGGTCAGCGTGGGAGCGTGGTTCCAACGGCTCGAGTCCAATGAAAATCTGGCGCTCAGCCAGTATGGACAGGCTACATTTACGAGTCTGACGACTTTCCTGGACGGCACGGTAGGCACTTTCCTGTTTGATCCCACACCGACCCGTCTGGGCTGGCGCTCCTTGCTCGGCGCCTGGCACCTCGAGGACGACATCCGGCTGAGTCCGAAGTTGAACCTATCCCTGGGTTTCCGCGACGAATTCACCAACGGGTGGAACGAAGCTCATGGACAGGGCGCCAACTTCGTTTTCAACAACGGGGTCATCGTTACTCAACCGCGAGTCGCAAACTCAGTCTTCACTTCCAACAATGCGAAATTCCTGCCCCAACCGCGAATCGGTTTGGCGTGGAGTCCTTTCCGCACCAAGACCGTCGTCCGCGCTGGCTTCGGGATGTACAACGATCTTCAAGATGCGCTTGGATACCGCCTCGATCAGAATGCGCCCTTCAATCCAACCGACAGCATCGCGAGCCTCCCGGTCTCTCATCTCCCCTTCAACCCCGGCGCCCCGCTGCCGCCAGGTGCAAAGGTGGTGCCAGGAGGGGTTCAACCCAATTTGCAGACGCCCACCCTCGTGTCCTATTCCCTCAGGATTGAACAGGAATTGACTCCCAACACCTCGTTCAGCGTCGGCTATGTGGGATCTCACGGGTACCACGAAATCATCAGCGTGGACGCCAACGAGCCTTTCCCCACAATTTGCCCTGCGGCCCCGTGCCCGGCTTCACTACCGGCTGGGACGTACTACATTCCGAGTGGAGCGCCAAAGGCCAATCCCGCGTTGGGGAACACCTGGAGCTGGTTTTCTGAGGGGGTCAGCTCCTACAATGCCCTGCTTTTGGATTTTACTCACCGCTTCAGTGGGGGCTTGGCCTTGAAGGGAGTTTACACTTGGTCGAAGGTCCTCGACGACGGAGACTCACTGAATGCCACCGCAGCCGCCAATGCCCCGGGGTTGGGCATGAATCCGTTCAACCTCCACGCCGACTGGGGACTTGCGACGTTTGACGTCAGAAACGTTGGGGTCATTAACGGAAGCTATGAGCTACCGTTCGGACGGGGGAAGGCCTTCCTGAATGGCTTCGGCGGTGGGCGTAATGCACTCGCTAGCGGCTGGAGTTTGAATAGCATTGTGACCTTGCAGAACGGCTTTCCATTCACGCCACAACTCAGCTTCAATCCCTCCAACAACGGGGATACGCGCAACCCGGTGCGTCCGTCTCTGAACCCGGCGTTCTCCGGGCCTGTGATTCTGGGGAGTCCAAACCAGTATTTCAATCCCAACGCCTTTCTCGTCCCACCTAACGGGACCTACGGGAATCTTGGACGAGACACCTTTACTGGCCCGGGGCTCACTACGCTTGATCTCTCGTTGCTCAAAAACACGAAGATTACGGAGAAACTATATCTCCAGTTTCGCGCGGAGTTTTTCAACGCCCTGAACCGCGCTAACTTCAATACGCCAAACCTGATCGTATTCACATCGGCCGCTGGGGTCCCCTCCCCCACTGCCGGTGTCATCACCAGCACATCCACAACGTCACGGCAGATTCAATTCGGACTCAAGCTGATCTGGTAGGCTGCTCAGACACACCTCGCGGCCGTGCAGCACGCAGGTGTCCGCTTGCTCGTGTGGGTCGCGGCGCACCGACTTCAATTTCAGCAGCGCTCCTGTTGCCAAGGCCTTGCCCAGAAGCGGCACCAATTGCGGATCGCGCACGCTGGTACAAGAGTAGATCGCCACGAAAGTGATGACCTGGGCGGAGAAGCCGCCGTGCTGGCGAATGATCTTTGCCACTACCCCTTTGCCTAGTGCGGTGGCGCCCATGGGGACCGTAAGGGGCAGGACCAGGCGGCCTCCCTCGCCTAATCGCTCCAGCCAGGGCGGATGCGGATGTGTGACTCCGGCATTGATAAGCATGGCATCGCATGTCCCCGGATCGAGTGCCGCGCCATCGCCAGCGTGCACCGTCACATTGGGATAAGAGGCCAGATTCTCACTGGCGCGGGCGGCCAAATCGGAATCTACTTCACTGCCGACCACGCTTCCGCCAGCTCCAACCACTTCGGCCATGATCGCCGTGTAATAGCCCACCCCGCAGCCCAGGTGAAAAACGCGCTCGCCCGTCTTCAGATCGAGCGCGTCGATCCAGCGCGCCAGCGTGCCCGGCTGGCCATTGTTCAGGTCGCGAGTGGTATCCAGCGCTATCGGCACATTGTGATAGACACGATGCGGGTCGGCATTGTCGGTCGTCATGTAGGCGACCCCGCCCAGCCCCATGTCGGCCGAGGCAATTTGCCAGGGCCCCGGACCGAGAAATTTCTCCCGCGGCACACCGGCAAAGGCCTCGACCAGAGCGGGCGAACTGAGCTTGGCGGTATACCGGATTTCCTCGGCGTAGAAACGGCGACAATCGTCGAGTGTCATAAGAGGATTATTCCATGAGCACAGGAAGCAAGGCAACAGAAGCCATTCAGCCTGTTAGCTGTCGCAAGCGATAGTGCTCGTACAGTTTACTGGCTTCGCGACCAAGCCGGAGATTTGGGGTGGCCTGCACATGAAAGGGCGCCCCCCCGCAACATATCGCCGCATCCACTCGGTCGTCTCTCATCTACGAGTGTAATCCTGTCGCAGGAAAACCGGGCTTTTTGCACTTTCCAGAGTCGACTAAGGGCCGTGTGAGGTAAGAGCAAGCTGGTAAATAGATAGGCAGGTTGGATGCATGTTCACAGAAATGTAACAATGGTGTAACGCGCCATGAACACGGCTCGCCAATCATAGGGTTTCTATCAAGTCAAGCTGATGATCCCAATGAAACACTAACTCTTGAATCGGAGGGCTGAAGAATGCAGTTCATAAGAACTCGAAGCATGCTTATCGCAAGTGCAATGGTCTTAATCGCGCTCGCCACACCTGTTTTTTCGCAAACCGCGGCGGACACCTCGTCAAAAGATTCCGCTATGCGTGACGATGTCTCGTTGCTGAAGCAGCAGATTGCAGAACAACAGAAACAGATCGAGCAGTTGCGTACAATGTTGGACCAGATGAAGCAGAGGATGGACCAGTCCCCTAACCCGGCGCAAACCGCAACGACGCAAGCGCCGAATCTCGGGCAGGTGGCCTCGACCAGCCCAATGGCTCCCAAGGCCACGGAAAAATCCGCCGCGAGTAGCGGGAACCTGGTGGCCTCGACCAGCCCAATGGTCCCCAAGGCCATAGAGAAATCCTCCGCGGGTAGCGACGGGAACCTGGTTGCTTCAACCTTGATCCCCTCCGCCGCAGTACCTTCAGCAACGCCGGCGCCCGCTCCGAAGGAGGAGGACAAAGCCTCACCCCTTCAGTTCCACATTGGCACGGCGACCATTATTCCCGTTGCCTTTATGGATTTCACCAGCATATATCGCAACCATGATACCAACGGCAGCATCGGGACGAACTTCGGGAATATACCCTTCGCTAGCACCAGCGCCTATGCGCCCAACCTGAGCGAGTTTCGCCTCAGCTCGGAGAACTCCCGCATAGGCTTCCGTGTGGATGCGGACGTGAAAGGCGCTCACGTGATCGGCTACTTGGAGGCGGACTTTCATGGGAACCTTCCGACGAACGTTGCCACGGTCACCAACAGTAACACGTTGCGCGAGCGGCTGTACTGGGTTGACCTTAACACGGGACATTTTGAATTGCTGGGTGGTCAAACCTGGAGTTTGATCACTCCGGGCCGGGTGGGTATTTCGCCGCTCCCCGCTGACATCTTTTACTCGCAAGATATAGACTTGAACTACCAAGCGGGCTTGGTTTTTGGGCGTATCCCGGAACTACGCTTCGTCTACCACCCCACGAAGCAAGTGGCCTTCGCCGTTGCTCTCGACAGTCCCGACCAGTACGCCGGTGGTTACGGGGGGTCCGGAAGCGTCGTCTTCCCCAGCGCCAGCGGTCTCTCTACCTATAGCAGCCAAGCGGACACGGGTAGCGGCACTACATTGTCCCCCCCCAACTTAGCTCCGGACATCATTGCGAAGCTGGCAGTGGATCCTAACAAACACGTTCACTTCGAAATCGGGGGAGTGGAGCGGGACTTCAGAGTCTATTATCCCGGCGTCGCTGCCGTCGCTGCCACCTCGACCACCCCTGCCGTCGCTGCCATCCCTGCCAGCCATTTCTCGGCGGTGGGCGGCGGCGGCTTTGTGAACCTCAATGTCGAAGTGGTCAAAGGTTTCCGCCTGCTGACGAACAACTACTGGAGTGACGGCGGCGGCCGTTACATCTATGGCGAAGCCCCAGACCTCATCGCGCACGCCGACGGCTCCATCTCCCTAGTTCATAGCGGCTCAACGGTGACAGGCTTCGAGGCAACATATAAGAAGACACAGATCTATGCTTACTACGGCGGCATTTACATCGCCCGCAACACGGCGGTGGATAGCAACGGCAAACTCGTCGGCTGGGGCATGGGAAGCGGTTCAAATGCAACCAGCAGCCAGAATCGCATCATCCAGGAGGCTACGTTTGGCTTCAACCAGACCCTCTGGAAGAATGCGAAGTACGGCGCGCTGACCTTCATGGGCCAATACTCGTACCTGACCCGGACTCCCTGGTATGTGGCGTCCGGTGCGCCCGCGAATGCAAATATAAACATGCTGTTCTTCAACTTGCGCTACACGCTGCCCGGCTCGGCTCCAACCATGGGCAAGCACGAAGGTTATTAGGGGAGCATCAGGCTTCGTCAGTAGAGAAACCACGCCGGGCGGTGCCAAGCTTCAACGAGCTGCTCCTCGCACTCTTGGAAAACCGCCCGGCGTAGCTCAATACGTGCGACCGCGCTCAAATCTGTTCGCGTTTACGAGGCCTGGGATTTACCCCGTGACGCAGCGCGGCATGCCCGCAACCAAAAGCGGATTCTTCGCTACGATGCGCTGCGCTCCCGCCGCGGCGGGACATGTCATCCTGATCCCGCCTTGTGGGAGAAGGATCTGTTTTTCTTCGCGCGCGACAACGTCCTAGCGTCTAGTGCTACCGAGGGCGGAATCCCTGGGCCGTGGCCACGGGCAACCCCAAAGACGCGCACCGGGGCATTATTTACACGAACCTTCGTTACGTGCTGCGGCGACACGCTGGAACCTCCGCGGTGAGCTGGCCAAGAGCCCGCCCCCCTAACTTCTCCTCAGGCCTCCTCTTTGCCTGACTTTGGTTTTGACCGAAGCGCGACCCGCGAGAAATGGTTAGGTGAAGAGGAGGTCTCTGCCTGGTGCTGTCAATCTCTAGGCGTGCGGCACAGCGGTGAATGTGGCAACCAGATCTGTGGGATCCTCTTTGAAGATCTGGACGACGTTCCGATCTGTTCCCAGGTCCTGCAGGCGAAACACATACCGACCAGGCAGCAGCACCGTTCCGGAGATTTTCATCGGCTCTCTAAACGTAACCACAATTCTGCCGGAGAACTGGCCTTGCCCCGGACGCGGAGGGATTGCCGTCGTGGTCTGGCGCAGCCAAAGATTGATCAAAGGTCGCATCATTTCCTTTTCCTCCTCTCAAGCATCTCCTTGCGAACCTTGAGGTTCGTAGGTACTCCCAGTCTCTGAACCTACGACCCGGCAAGCTGGTCCTGGGAGGTCGACCTCTGGGATTCTCTCTTCCGTGAGTATGGGTTGCCGTCGGAGGCGTTTTCGTGCGCTACACATCCGACGAAACATGCGTTGACAGTCCAACCCGGCAAAAACTACTTCCGTCGCGGCACGATACTCGCGACTTTGCTTCGCACGTTCAGGATCAACTCGGCCCGTTATAACGCCTGATGAAGCACCCGTCGTTTTTGTCTTCCCAGAGGAGGCTCGCAGGCGACTCCCCAGTGGCTTCCGGGCTTCCGAAAAGCGGACAGGTATCTGTATGTAATCGAGGGTTATCTCTATTCATTTACACCGCTGTCCGCCCCAGCCTCCCCAGAAGCTCCAAGGTCCCTCTGCCCACCAGTCGTTTCACCTTTCTATCGTCAAAATCTTGTCTCAGCATGAGTCCCCCAAACTTTCCTGATTGTAATTCCTCATATTTCGATGAGCCTCCGGCGGCGGCGCGGGCCAAGAACCCGCCCCCTTGTAGCCTCTCTCCGGGCAACCTCTTCGGCTTGATTTGCTTCGAAAGCAAGTGCAGGCTCTCGGGACGGTCAAAAGAAGAGAGCCTGTCTTGCAGGTGGGGCTAATCTTTAGGGTTTCACGACGAAACACTTCACGACGAAACGTCTTGCCATGGAGTAAGCCCGATGGCATTATAGTTAGGTTGGATAATTTAAGGGCTACTTTGGGACTCTTCCGCGAAAGCATGAGGGGAATCATCGCCCGCTATCGTGCCGTTCTTGTGGCTAGCATCATGTTCCTGCTGGTTGGCGTGGTCGCTCTTTCGACCGCCACCAGGAGGCCGTGTCTTCAAGCCACCAGTGGGCCGTGGCACACATACAAAGCCGGCCACATGACCGAATCGGAGCAGCATGAGAGTGCCGTCACCAATGCGGCTGAAACCGCTGAGGTCGTTGTGGCGGGGACCAAAACTCCACCCCCGCGTCATGTTCCCCACAAAGAGACACTCCCCGTAACTCTTCCTATAACCTTCCAGAAACATCACTTCCGATCGCCGCCTGTCCTCGCATAAACCTCTCGCATTCATCACCTGCTTCGGCTGACTCATTCGGTGAGCAGCCCAGCGGATAGCGCTCAATCTCTCACGACATCGTAGTCATCGTTCCGTCGGTTCGACAGGGACCAAGGAGGTAAAGAGCATGCAAACTCCATTATCGTCCGACCAGATCGACCAGCTCCGGTCCTTCGACACGTGCGTAATATCTGATGCGATTGAAACTTTTGGCATCAGGTTGCGAAATGAAGGGTTCGCGACTGCCGGCTTCCGATGTCTGTTCAAGAATTTCCCTCCTATGGTTGGGTATGCGGCAACCTGCAAAGTTCGATCGGCTGATCCACCCATGGTAGGAAGCCGCTACGCTGAACGCACCGATTGGTGGGAACACATCAAGAGTGTTCAGTCCCCGCGCGTGGTCGTGATGCAGGACATTGATGAGCGCCCGGGGACAGGGGCTTTCCTCGGCAGCGCACACGTCAACATCTTAAAGGCGTTGGGCTGCCTCGGGGCGATAACGAACGGAGCCGCACGCGAGTTGCCCGCGATCGAAGCGAGTGGCTTTCAGGTTTTTGCCGGCCGGCTTGCCATCTCGCGAGCCTATATCCACGTGGTTGAATATGGGGGACCGGTGGAGGTAGGCGGCCTGACGATTCAGCCCGGCGATTTGCTCCACGGAGACCGCCACGGCATTATCAACGTCCCTCAGAATTTGGCAACCGAACTTCCTGCGGTTGCCGGCAGGATTATGGAGAAGAAGCAGCTAGTGATCGACTTGTCGAAGAAGCCCGGAGCTACGGTTCAGGCACTCGGCCAAGCGCTGAGAGAGTTACTCGACTGCAATATGGATCACACCCGCGACGGAGCAAATCAGTGGAAACGATGAACAAGCAAACATCCAGCAGCAATTTGTTCGTGACTGCAGCCGCGGTCGGCCTCACGGCCATCTTAGTCGCGCTTCTCCCTTCCTGTGGGAAGGTTCGAGCCAAGAGCAGCTCCGCGGCACCAGTAACTGTTGGGGTGACGAAGGTAACCCGGAAATCTCTTCAGCGGCAAATTACGCTCTCCTCGGAACTCGTCCCCTTTCAGGAAATCGACGTCTACGCAAAGGAGTCAGGTTTTGTCAAAAACTTGTACGTCGACTATGGCAGCCGCGTGCAAAAGGGTCAACTGATGGCAACCCTGGAAATTCCGGAGCTCGAGGCGCAAATGCAAGAGGATCAAGCCGCCATCAAGAACGCGACGGACGAAGTTTCCCTCGCCGAGCACCAACTGAAGCGCTATCGGGCGCAGTACAAGGTTCTCCACCTCGAATATACCCGCTTGAATGGTGTCTTCGAAAGCCAGCCCGGCTTGGTGGCGCAGCAGGAAGTTGATGACGCACAGGGCAAAGACCTGGCGGCAGCGTCTCAGGTGGACGCGGGTGAGTCAGCGCTCGAGGCCGCGCGGAGCCAGCTCCTCGTGAATAAGGCCAAACTTGTTCACGACCAAGCGCTGTTCGCCTACTCGCGCATCACGGCGCCGTTCGCCGGCGTGGTGACGCAACGCTACGCCAACCTAGGAACCTTGGTGCAGGCGGGCACGAGCTCCAGCACGCAGGCAATGCCCCTCGTCAAGTTATCCGAGGATGATCTGTATCGTTTGGTGATCCCCGTTCCCGAGTCCTCAGTGCGCTACATCCGGGTCGGCGATCCCGTCGAGGTCCGCGTGCCGTCTCTAAACCGGGCTTTTCCAGGCAAAGTGGCCCGCTTTTCCTTGGACGTGCAGGAGGGCACGCGCACCATGCACACCGAGGTTGACGTTCCCAACCCCGGTCGGCTTTTGATGCCGGGAATGTATGCGGAGGCCACGCTTACCCTGGAAGCGAAAGACAACGTTTTGGCTGTGCCTTTGGAGGCGCTGAACCATGAGGGCGAGCAAACCACGGTGTATGTTGCGAGTCCCACCGGCAAGGTCGAGGATCGGGTAATAACGATGGGCCTCGAAACCTCCACCGATGCGGAAGTTGTCTCGGGCCTCGCGGAAGATGAATCGGTGATCGTAAGCGACCGTAGCGGTCTTAAGCCGGGCGAAGAAGTGCATCCGCAAGTCGTCCAGATGCTGCAATTCCACGGAGCCGGTCAGCAATGACAACCCATGGCTGACCTTTGAGGGGGACCTAGCCCCGGCAGGGGCGGCATAATGTGGCCCACGGCGTAAGCCGTGGGATCGCGCTCGACACAGAGTAGTACTTAAGCCCCGGCAGGGGGGACATAAGATTCCCGCGCGACCCGTCGTGATGATGTCGCCCCTGCCGGGGCTTAAGAAGTAATTCCACTTATTCCTTTCCCCACGGCTTACGCCGTGGGCCACATTATGCCGCCCGCCTAGGCGGGCTTTCGGGCCGACCTTACGGTTTAGTTAGTACTTGTGGGTCGCCGCCGACGTGGAGAAGATCATTGGGCTATCTGAGAAATCGGGATTAAAAAGGGGAAACCTATGCCGCGTTTTTCAATCCGCAACCCGTACTTCATCATCGTCTGCGGTCTGGTGCTGCTGGTCCTTGGGGTGACCAGCGTGGCGCGCATGCCGGTGGACCTTTTCCCAGCCATTAATATGCCGGAAGTGGTGGTGGCCACGTTTTATTCCGGGATGCCTCCCCAGGACATCGAAATCGACATCACCAACCCGCTCGAACGCTTCTTCACCTTGGCCAGCGGCATTGATCACATGGAGTCGCGTTCGATGCTGGGCGTGAGCATTATCAAGATCTACTTCCAGCCGGGGACGACCGCCGACGCGGATGTGACGGAAATCTCGAACCTGGCGCTGGCGGACCTGAAGCGCTTGCCGCCGGGCACCTTGCCGCCCGTGGTGCTGAAGTTTGATGCCTCCAGCCTGCCGGTCTGCTTGGTGACGGTGAAGGGACAGGGGCTCACCGAAACGCAACTTCACGACAATGCCCAGTTTGCCATCCGCAACCAGATTGCGGTGGTGAAGGGGGCGGAGATACCGCCGCCGTTTGGTGGGAAGTACCGGCAGGTCATGGTGTACGTCGACCCCTACAAGCTCTTTTCGCGTCAGATGACTCCCATGGACGTAGTGGACGCGGTGAACCAATCGAACCTGATCCTGCCGGCTGGGGATGTGAAGATGGGCCCCTACGATTACTACGTCTATTCCAATAGCCTGGTGGACCAAGCGCAAGACTTGAACAGTATTCCGATCAAGACGGTGGGGACATCGTGGGTTACGGTGGGAGACGTGGGGAAGGCCGAAGACGCCCATCAAATTCAGTACAACGTGGTGCGGGTAGACGGCCAGCGATCGTGTTACATCCCCATCATGAAGCAAGGTGGCGATACCAATACTATTGAGGTGGTCAACGGGGTTCGAAACTTGATCGGCCACCTGTTTGACATCCCCAAGCAGATGACCGCGAATCTGGTGTTCGATCAATCTGTCTTCGTCAAAGAAGCCATCAAGACACTCCTTCACGAAGGTCTCATCGGACTCCTTCTCACCAGCCTCATGATTCTGCTTTTTCTCGGAAGCTTCCGCGCCACTTCGGCGATCTTCCTTTCCATTCCCCTTTCGGCCCTGGCGACCTTCGTGGTGCTTTACCTGATGGGCAGCACGGTGAACACGATGATTCTGGGAGGGCTAGCGCTAGCCTTTTCGCGCGTGATTGATAACTCTGTGATTTCGCTCGAAAACATCTACCGTCACCTGGAGATGGGCGCTGCGCCGCAAGCTGCCGCGGAGGCTGGAGGTAACGAGGTCAGCCTGGCGGTGTTGGCGGCAACCCTGACTACCGTGGTGGTTTTCTTCCCGGTCACCTTTCTCTACGGCGTGAGCAGATTCCTCTTCTCGGCGCTGGCGTTGGCGGTAGTGATTTCGCTCTTCGCCTCCTACTTCGTCGCCATGACGGTGATTCCGCTGTTCTGCTCGCGTTACCTCAAGCAGGCGCCGCATACCGAGGGGCACGGACAGAAGGAAGGTGAGTACGAAGTTGAGCCGACAACGCCGACCGGCCGTTCCTGGTGGGAGAGGTTTAATGCCGGATTCAACCGGATGTTCAACAAGCTGCTGGATTTCTACGAGTACTGGGTGCGGCGGGCGCTCGAGCACCCGGGGCGCACCGTGGCGCTTTTGGCGGGGCTGTTTTTGGCCAGCCTGGCCATCTACCCCTTTCTGGGCTTGGCCTTCTTCCCGCGCACCGACGCCGGGCAATTCACCATCAACCTCAAGGCGCCCACCGGCACGCGCATTGAGGTGACCGAGCAGTACGTGGCTAAGGTGGAGAACCTGATCCGGCAGGCCGTTGATCCCAAGGACTTCAAGCTGGTGGTCTCCAACATTGGGGTGGTACCGGATTTCTCCTCTCTGTACACCACTAACGCCGGGCC
>Ga0326728_10014938_pt1 | contig 16306 bp, 18 predicted proteins | sample MB3enrmetagenome_FD_207602 | JGI IMG/M metagenome (GOLD analysis project Ga0326728, IMG submission 207602) | Lab enriched peat soil microbial communities from McLean, Ithaca, NY, United States - MB31MN | ecosystem: Environmental > Terrestrial > Soil > Wetlands > Peat | place: USA: New York...
ACTACGTTTTCACTACGGTGGGGTCACGTCAGAGAAAGAAGCTGTTCAAAAGTCTGCAAGTGGTTAAAATAGAAGGAGAAACACGGCGCGCCCGTAGCTCAGTTGGATAGAGCGTCTGCCTTCTAACAAAGAGGGCAAAAATCCCAAATGCTTTGCTGAGCGTCGCTTACGGATTCTCTCTCCTAAAATCCCGTCCTCAGTTGTACCGACGTTATACCGAGCGCCTCATCTAGGATTACACCTTGATCGCTTGGTCCCGAACCGGAGAGTCGGAAAATCTAAAGTCTTGCCGGTGTCGCACATACGGCTCGACTTCACTTCAAAACCTGCCCTCAGTTGTTACGCATGTTACAGAAGCAGGCGCCCATGTCGGGCGCTTCAGCCGTTTTACCATCACGGGAAAATCTTGGCTTGCGGCGCCATGGCCTCATAGCACCGTGACGAAGTCTGCGCGAACGTGCCCCCAGGGAATGACAAAAACCAAGTTCTTACGAATCGCACCTGGGCAAGGTCCCTCCGAGCTCGAACTCGATACTTTGAGTCATTCGAATATCTGAAGTATTCAGAAGGGTCAAAGTCAGGCGAACGTGACCGTGTGCCCCGAGAGTCTCAGGTGCTTAGCAATTTGCGCGAGCGTTTTTCCAGAAGCTCTCAGCAAACAAATTCGTTTCAATTGCTTTGCCTTCCGGAAGAGTTACGACGCGGGATGTTTTGTGGGCTTGCAGCCTGGGAGGAGGAACTCGGGCGAGAGCGAACCACAGATGCACACCAGCCGTCCGGCATCCACCACCCGCAACTGCTGGCCGCGCACCCGCGCCCGCATTTCCGCATTTCCACCCTTCCAAACTCCCTATCGCTCATCTCTGTCCGCCCCAATCTGACCTCCTTCCAGAGGTCCTGTTAAGGGCACATTACCATCGAAGCACAACAGATATTGTTTTAATAATGCAATGGACGTAATCTGCTCACAGTTTGTCGTCCGCTTATAAGGCCGGGCTCAGTTTTGCGGATCGTTTCACAGTGTCCACACTGGTACGGCTGTGTTCTGTAGTTGCTGGCTATACTTGCAGGAGAAAGCAGAGAGCCGAATGGCTCCGCAGCATTGCTTGTCATTCGTAGACTTCCGTCAGAGCAGTGAATAGACTGGAAATTCACAGATCAGGGCCAGACCATGATGCACTGTCACATGCTTAAGGGTGTAGAATGCAGGGGTTTTCCTAAATCCGTGTTGTTGCTCTCATCGAGGGCTGACTGGGCGCAGAGGAGTCCCCAATGAACTCGCATTCCCGGTTTTCCCGACTCCCTCGGTTGTTTCTCACTACGGCCTGTTTTCTTTACGCGCCGCTTGGGGACACTGAGATACTAACCGTTGACGGGCCACTCCCCGAGCCGCCAATCGTGCACAATGCGAGGTTTTTTGAGGAGCTGGTTCGCCTACAAACCGGCAACGATGCTAGCATCAACAGTGCCGGCAAGATTGTTGTCCGGCCACACTACAAATTGGGCCGTAATTTTTCCCAGGGGTTGGCTGACTCTAAGGCCGGCGAAACAGTCGGTGTCAACGACGAGACCGGCAAGACGGTCAGACAACCAACTTATGACCTTGTCGATGACTTTGCCGAAGGGCTTGCTGCCGTCGCGACTGGCGGCAAAGTTGGCTTCATCGACAAGACCGGCAAAATAGTCATCCCGTTACAGTACGATTCTGCACTTCGATTCTCCCAAGGGCTGGCTGCCGTACAGATCGACGACAAGTGGGGCTTCATTGACAAGACCGGCAAGATGGTCATCCCGCCACAGTACAATGATGCCGATCTATTCTCCGAAGGGCTGGCTCCCGTACTGGTCGGCGGCAGGTGGGGCTTCATCGGCAAGACCGGCAAGTTCGTCAGCTCGCCACGGTACGACTATGCTAATCAATTCTCAGATGGGTTGGCTCGCGTACGGGTCGGCGGCAAGTGGGGCTTCATTGCCAAGACCGGCAAGATGGTCATCCTGCCAAAATACGACTTTGTCTTTAAGAACTCCGAAGGGCTGGTTGCCTTCAACGCCGCCGACAAATGTGGCTTCATCGACACGACAGGCAACGTGGTAATACAGCCGCAGTACGACGATTGCTCTGAGTTTCACGAGGAACTGGCTGCCGTTGAGACCGGCGACAAAGTTGGCTTCATCGATAAGGCCGGCAAGATGGTCATCCCACCGCATTACAAATTATGCAGTAACTTTTCCCAAGGGCTTGCTGCTGTCAAGACCGGCCAAAAATGGGGTTTCCTCGACAAGACAGGCAAAATGGTCATCCCGCCGCAGTACGACTTTTGCGGTGAGTTCCACGAAGGGCTGGCTGCCGCTAAGAGCGGCCAAAAATGGGGTTTCCTCGACAAGAATGGCAAGCTGGTCATCTGGCCGCAGTACGAGGCTGCCCATGACTTTCATGAAGGGTCGGCTGCCGTGCAGATCGGCGGCAAGTGGGGTTTCGTCAACAAGACCGGCAAGCTGGTCGTCCCCGCAGAGTAGGACTTTGCCCTTAACTTCTTCGAAGAGGGGGCTGCAGTTGAGACCCGCGACAAATGAACTTTCTCGACAAGACCGGACAATATCCTGTAGGACAAGCGAAAATATAAGAGATTGACATAGTTAGCAAACCTGGATTCTGAACTGTGTGTCAATGTTCCTCTTCCACCGGATAAGCCTGGGATGGGAAGCGAACGGATCGCCATCATTCCTTGATCGCACGCGCCGTGGCGCGCGGGCCTTCCAATTGACTTCATTGCGTCTGAATGGGATGAATTTGATTTCCTTAAGAGGAGGATGCGCTCGACATGCCAAGCGACTGCAGGTTTCCACGACGTGGTTCCGAGTATTTCTCCTTCCGCTGATCAGGTCATAACCCGATAGTCGCCGACGTAGATCACCGATACTAGCCGGACGATCTAATGATTTGAACGTGGCTAGAAAACGTCCAACTCATCTTTGCGGGGCATCCGCATCTGAACTTGCATCTAGAAATGGAATACGACACCCGTAAACGCTTGAAAGTCGTTTTGTGATTGACTGAAGAAGCGTGTGTACACATAATCGCCTTCGACTCGTAGCGACACTCGCTCGTTGACGCGAAAATCAACTCCGCCCCCGGTCGTGATCGCCAGACCGTTCCTGCTATTGCCCGCCGTCTGCGGCTGCAAATGTCCGCCCCCAAACTGAACATGTCCCCAGGGTTCCCAGCGCGCCTGCCGCGTGCCAATCCGCATGCCCCCGCCGCCGCCAAGATACTTCACATGCTCCCGGTCGTAGATCTCCGGCGCAAAGCCCGTCACCACGCTCCCCTCCACGGCAAACCAATTGTTTGTGAAGTACGTCAGCGTCGTGTTCAGCCCCACCAGGCTCGCGTAGATCAGCGACGACTGAAACCGGAAAAACTCAACGCCCAATCCCAGTTGCCAGCGGTAGTCATCCCGGGCAGCAAACACAAACTTTGGCCGCGGCGTCGCTACCGCTCCTGCCGCGGGATCTCCGGGCGCCGCGTTCGTCGCTGGGGCTGCCGCCGTTGCCGGCGCAGAACTCCACATCTCTTCCCTCGGTGCATACAAATTCACTTGCGCCGCCGAACCAGCAGCAAAGTCGGCCGCCACATTCGTCGTGTCCTTGGCCGCAGCTACCCCCAAGCTCGCTTCCTGCGCCCCAACGGCCCACCCCCCAGCAAGCACCACGAGCAATCCAACCAGCGGCTTCCTCATACACCCCCCTCTTGTTCTCAGGTTCGCCCCAACTCCCGCCAGCTTACACTCATCATAGGATATCCAGCCCTGGCGCGCCTGCAAGAACCTTGTTTCTCCAGAAGTGCCGAGGCGCATACGGACGCGCCCAAGGTATACAACTATATCGCATTGCGCAGAACATGAGAAAAGCGAACGGATCAGAAACTTGCTCAGTCACAATGTTCTTCAATATCGTACACATGTAATAAACAAGGCATAGGACTGAAGGAAATCAAAAGTTGTACCTATCCCTTTATCGCACAGCAATCAACCTCCGAGAGCAAAGGTACCTCATCGCGTCCCGGCCGTACAGCGTCCCTTGACACGCTTTATTCATCAGTCTTGAAGCGCAGACAATCACCCTGCCAATCCAATTTTTCTGATTGACACCCGCTTGCAGACAGAATTTCTCGCTTCGCTGCTTTGGGGGCTGGAAAATTATCATTGACGGGAAAGAACTAAAGGACTTGCATTCTATTTTCGGGAACGGCCCACAACCAGTTGGTGGCTATGGCACTCTGAAACCCGGAGAAGCATATGCGTTTGGTAAAGGACTTGAACTCAGCAGATATTTCCCAGAAGAACGAGAATACAAAGTCTCTTGGAAGGGGAGACGTTCCAAAGTTCTACGATAACAGTCACAGTCATTCCAAAGCCGTGAGTGTAGGAGACTAAGTCCTTCCATGAGAAGCCCGGTTGATCTCAAGGCGCACTTTCGCTTTCTTCTGTCCGTGAGTCGTTCCCATTCAGCCGAGCCACCTCTGTCGCCATCCTTCCATCCGCACTCTTTTGTGAGCGATATTCGCTCGGTGCCAGGTGGGCGTTCTCGTTTCAGTAGGTGCTGCTACCTGATAATCGACCTCTGCTCCCCTTTCTTCGAGGGAAACTGGGCCAGGGGTTAGTCGCAGTCACCTGAACTCGGCGGTTGAGCGCGGCTGTCCGCATCGCAACTCTCTAGCCCACCGCTCGCATCGCTTTCTGGCTATTGCGCAGTGGTTCGTATACTTCTCCGCTCACCCACAAGCGATGCAGCAGTACCGCCAGCTTTCTGGCCACCGCAACCACCGCTCGTTTCTTAGCATTTTTTCCTCCGCGCTCCGCGAGCTTCAGCTCCCATCTCCGCAGATCACTGTCTTGTCCAAATGGCCCCAGGATGTAATGCGCTCCCTGCACCAGCATCGTTCGCAGATACCGGTCTTCTTCTTTGCTGATGCCCTTCTGTGGTTCGCTCTCCCCGGAGTTTCTCCGGCCAGGTCGCAACCCCAGAAAACAACCTACCTCGCGACTCTTCGGGAACCGCTGGGGGTCTTCGATGGTCAGGACATACGTCAGCGCGATCTGTGTTCCTACCCCCTTCACCTGCTTGAGTTTCCAGTCTAGAGTCTTGGCCTACCGATTCAAAGTACAATGTTCCTGAAGAGGTCGAGCTCCTGGTTCGCAGGAGGGCCACGGTGTGGAGTGATAGACCTCCCCACGGGGACAAGGTGGGAATCCTCTATCATGCATCCGGAATGACATCTATCGCTGCGGGTTACTCGCACCTGGGAGGGTGGTTGAGGGATCAGGGTCTACCAAGCGCGTGTCGACATCGACGTAATCATTGCCGCGCACGTCGATCGACGAGACGCTTCCCGACTTTAGAATACCGATTGGTGCGTTCACGAAGAAATTCTTCAGGATCTTGGCGCTATCCCCGGAAACGGCAATCGCGGCTCTGGCGGAATCGTAGATGTGATTACCCTCCACCTCCGCGTAAACCCCTGCAACCTGAATGCTGTCGAGAACAAGCGACCCAAAAAGGTGATTCTCTTTGACTTTGATGTGATCGCCATTGAGGAAAATGTTGACCAGATTGTTTGCCACTGTGTTGCCAAGGACTGTGATCCTATCCGATTGCTCGACCAAGATGCCAGTAGAGAAGTAAAGACACTCATCGGGGCTCACGCAAGGGGACCAAATATTGCTGGTGACTAGGTTTTCTTCGATCTCCCCCTGGGCCCCATAGCCGATCTGAATCCCGTTCTGGGCAGCACCCGTAGTTGGGCCAACGCCGACGACAACGTTTTTTGATATCTCGACTACCGTGCCGACTTCATTCGCGGTTATCCCATTCTTTTGGTAGCCGTCCACACGGTTCTCCGCAATCGTGACCCGCGAACTACCACCATTGCCTGACTGAACAAATATGCCGTTGCCGCTCTGGCATCCGTTCAAGCGCGTGCTCAGGAGGGTATTCCTTACCCATGAGCGCTTGATGCTTCCCGAGGCGTTCTGATAAATGACCCCCATCAGGTTGGGGGCGCATTGAGTGATGCCCGCAGCGCCTGCATCTGCAACGAGACCTTCGATGTCCACGCCGTTAGCATTCATAACCGTCACAATGCCAGCCAAGGGACTGCCTGACACCAGACTGACTGTGCTCTGCAACACACTGGAAGGCATAACGAGCGCACCAGGCATCAAGGTGAGCTTCAGCGGTGTGGTGATGACTGGAGTCTCTGGGTAAAGCCCCGCGCACACCTGAATCTGTTGCCCTTCGGTGGCAGCGTCAATCGCATCCTGGATCCGCGAAAACCCAGCCCCCGTGCAACCATTACTTGCCGAGCCGACGACGAGTGTCTTGGACCCGTCCTTTGCCCAACCAGGTTCGGTAACCGCAAGCGTGAAGCTCAACAAAGCAAGAGCCAGAAAATATCTAAGATTCATGCTTCACCTCGTAAGTGTGGAACTTCAACCAGTTTGCCATGGAACCCATTGCATGAGAGGGGCCACTATTGCTGGTTTCAAATTAGGCAAGGGAAAAGCTCACAAGTTAAAGAGAATGTTGATTTAACTTATGCAGTAGTTTAATTATTGGTATCCAAACCAGAATCTTCCGTGTCGAATTGGAATCCTCTAATCGACTTGTCCCATTTTGGAAACGGGCTATATTACCAGATATTATACAAACTGCATGGATTAGCTAGGATATGAAAAATCTAACCCATGGCATTTCTCGTGCAACTCCGCATCAAGACGACCGAACTATAGGACCGGTCACCGATGCATTTGCGGAGACTCCAGCTGTGCGCACTTGTCAGAGCATCCGGAATGGTCGTGGACATGCCGTTAGAACCGTTGACCTTACCTGTAAGTGTCGCGTCGCAGCTCTTCCTATGCCGAAATCAATACAAAAGTGAGCGCGGGAAAGGAATTTCAGAGATGAAGACTGCAATAATGATGCTCGTCTTTTTGATCAGTGCTGGTCTCGCATCAGCCTGTGAGTGCCGGACTCAAGGACGTTGGGAGTTCGTAACCCTGACAGGAGATACCCAGTACCAGTTGGATCACATGGGACAATCTGGCCTCTCAACCGTCTTATTCCAGAGCGGCCCCAACCTAATTAACATTCCGATTTTTACGACTGACCTTTTCTACGCCGATGAAATTTCTAACAACAACGTGACAGCGACCGGGACGGTCGACTCAAAGTGTAATGTGACGATTACCTTCACGTTCGGAAACAATGGTGATTCGTCTCAGCCGATTTTCAGTTACACGTACACAGGTACGATTCGCCAAGGCACACCGACTACGATCATTGGCACCTATACCACGACGGTGGGATCGACGTTCTCCACTGGCTCTGGAAACTTCGAAGCAACGTTCTTCCCGAGTTTTACGGATGCCCTCTATTCGGGGACACTGGATGGACCCGACACAGGCAGTGGGCCGACGAATGTTCCGATTCTGATGCATCTGACGACCAATACGGACTTCAGTTTAAAAGGCACCGTCGAGGTTCCGACGTTCACCGATGGTCACGGCAACGCATGCTTTGCTGGTCCTTTGAGGTTCGTTTCTGGACAGACCGAGGGAAGTTCGTACGCCAGCGGCGTGTACATGGAGATATTTGCCAACGATAGTCTCGGTCGAACGATCGAGATCTGGGCGTGGTCGATTAACACCGATGGCACACCGGCAGCGATCGGCGAAATATTCGAGCCGAACCAAAACGCCAACAATGATCAGGCAGGCACCAATGATGAATACGCGCCATTGTATGCGATCAGTGGCGGCCCTTGCGATCAACTAGCCGGGGGCGGTAGCCCATTGCATCTGATCAAGAAATGCAACCATCAGCAAGCTGAGCATCGGCATCGCAATCAGCACTAACCAAAAGACCGGCTGCCTGTCGGCTAAGGTGGTCGCCTTCCCAAGGTGGGAAGGGGAGCCCCAGAATGGCACGCCCTTGGGCACTGAGCGCTGCGTAACTACAAGTTATTACCAGAATTCTGATGCTGGACCTTAAGCTGCAGCGACCCCCGAGTGACGCTTATGTGGACTCTAGGGAAGATTGCCGTCTGCTTTTTTCTGCTTGCCCCGGTCGCGGAGGCTCAATATCCGCCAGCTGCTGGAATCGGGCCGCTTGTCGAAGGCGGACTAGGCTACATATATGCCAGCATGGATTTCCCTTCCACAAGCCGAGTTGGAATGAATGGTTTGGATGCCAACATGACTGCTGACTTCCTCAGAACCCTCGGAGTACGCGCTGATGTTGGCTATGCCCGCACGTCCAACGTGTTCAACTCGGGTCATCACAGCGATGTTTTGAATTATCTCGCGGGACCCGTCTTCTATCCGTTCCGTCGGAAACGGCTTACCGTTTGCGTGGATCTCCTCGTCGGAGGAGCTCGGGTAACCGGCCGCACACCCAATCTCGCCGGCGAAGAATTTGGGGGCTTTGCCAACAAACTTGCATGGGCCTATGGTGTGGGCTTCCAATACTCAATCTCCAAGTCACTGGGGATTCGATTTGATACGGATTATATGCATACCGCCTATTTCAATTCTTCGGCTACTGTTCAAGGACAAGAGAATCTGCGAACAATGATCAACGTCGTTTGGTACTTTGGAAAGCGGAAGGAACGGTAACCACGCCCCGGCCTCGTGCCCGACATTCGCGGCCATTTTTTCGAACCCCTCGGGAACAAAGTTGGATCTGCTTTGCTGATTCATTGTGTGAGTCATAGAGATGTTGCTCGAGTAATAAGCAATCGCCGAACTCTGCCCGGAAGAATCGATTGCGCCACTGACGGTTCGTATCGGCACCATTGTCCCGCAATGGGTCGGTCTATCTGCTTCGTTTTAGATCAAGCCGTACTAAATCCTTTGTGCTCAACTCTCCCCCTGTGGTGAGCCGCATGCAAAACATCAGGACTGACTCGTCCAGAGTCTTAGCGATACCTGATGATTATGCGCAAAGTCATTCCGTTCTTGATTGTGTGTTCGTTTCTATCCCAGTCGGCACCGGCCCAGAAAGTTTCCCCTATTTCATTGCCGTTGGCGTTGCCTTCCACGGTTGTACACGCGCAGGAATTGAACAAGACCGTCGTCCCCATCACTGAGTTGAAGTTTCTTGGCTTCGGGATAGAAGGCAAGTTTGGCACGGGCTTCTGCTTAGACCCGGTGTGTCGCTTCATCGGAACCAATTATCACGTCGCCATGACGGCGCGTCCCCGCAAAATCAAGGGACAGCGAGTCATCCACCGGTACTTTGCTACCGGGCCGAATGATGAAGGTGCTACCCTGAACGACGTCCCCTCCATGGGTCCCATGAAGTACACCGTCAGCCGGGACCTCGCCATCTTGGAACTGCGCCACCCGCTGCCTTACCATCACGGCCTTGCGTTCAGTCTCGACGACCTGCAAGTCGGGCAGGAAGTGGACATCTATGCTTATCCTAAAGAGTCAATCAATCCCATCCGCAGCCTCCTGAAATTTCACGGCACGTTCAAGGGCCAGACGATAACAGGCCTCCTGGCCTTTGGCTACAGCTTGTCCGCTGACAAAGCGATTCGCCCCGGCGCGAGCGGCGGTATAGTCGTTGACAGCAAAACTCAGCAGATTGTGGGCGTTCTCAACGAGATAGCGAGCAACGGAGGAGCGATTGCGATGGCCGTGCCCGTTCAATCCTTGGCTGATTTTGTTAGCAAAGTGCAACCCTGCCTGGCACAGAGCCTCTTCCCATTCACCAAGGGAATCTCCCCAGTTTCCGCCGACCTCTATCCGAAATTCGTGCCACAGGCTCCAGTCGGCATACTACAGCACCGGCCCGAGGAACCTGCCGATGTTAAGGCGCTGCGGAGCAAAGCTCAACTTCTGGCCGATAGCATGCGCAACTTCATCGCGGTGCAAACTTTTGCGTGGGGATCAGGAAACAAGGAGCCGGCTGCTGAGGCGGCCTATGAAGTCCGGGTCCTAGACGGCTACCAACGATTCCGAAAGTATCCCGATGGCAAGAAGGAGTCAGAGGAGATTCCTCACCCTCCTCTGAATCGTTGGGTGCTTCCGGCCGACGAATGGTCGAAGCTGCCTGAGATGGTTGGAACGGAATTCCGATTAAAAGTTCATGAAGCCCCGGACGTAGTTGTTAACAAGCAAGGGATGAAGGTCTTTCAGTATTACAGTAGCGTCGAGGATAACTTGTGTCCTTTTGCACCTGTCGAAGATTTTGGCTTCTTCACAATCAGCAAACCCGTCCCCGTCGCATGTTATGGGGAAGTGTGGACCGACGAGGACGCGAACATAATCCGAATGTCGGAGCATTTAGAGCTTTCTGACAAACTGAAAGCTTATCGAGGATGGGAGGACTTTCAAGTAGTCCTCACCTACGGTTGGCTCCAGCGGACCGACCAGGCACCTCGGCTTATTCCTCTCACCATCTATACAAGAGCTGAAATGAACAAGAAGGTTTATTGGTGTCGCGGCCGGTTTGTGGGCTATCAGGTATTCACCACTCGGGCGAGGCTGCTGGCGAACTGACCTGCACTGAATTCCAGAAGTAGCACCAGAGCCAGTCAAATGACCTCGGGCTGTGAGGTCAAAGCGACTCTATTGCGAGCGGATGAAGTCACTCGGAGTGTCTTGCTCCTGCAGTTCGCCCAACAGTTCTAAATCGCTCACAGCCATTCTCACTCGAACGCCAATGGCCGTGGATTTCTTCTCGATTCTGAGTGCGCCTGAGCCATCAATGCGGGCATGGATTACAAGTTGTTCGATTTCCAATCTTGAATTCCCACGAGTCCAAGAGGCATATTTTGACAGAGTTGGAGCACGCCGGAGAGGAGAATCTGGCGGACCAAGGCGTGAAATGATCGAACGCAGCAGTTCATCCAGACACTCAGTACCAAAGATGTAGTCAAGCGAGACTAGCTTTTGATCCTGAAAAGTCGCACTCATTGCAACTGTGAGTTGGTCTTCCACTGTCGGAGTGGCAGGTCGTCCGTTCGAGTAAACGCCTTTTTCAACCGCGCAGTCAATCCACCGGTACCATTCCCGCTTTAGAGCAGGCGCATCTACTTCACCTGACTTCCGCCGACGGCAATGGGCGGCAGGAAAGTCATGCTTGAATTGCTTGACGCTCTCGCCGAGGCGTGAGTGGCCATCGAGCGAGAATTGTGGAGTCTCAGCACTTGCAATCTGCTTTGGGCTGACGAGGCACAAAACCAACAAAAGGAGACCGGAAAGAGTGGTTGCTCGGCAGCGTGATGGTTTGCAAGAGGGTGTGTTTGCGGCGGACATGGAAGTGAAGCCCTGCTCCTAAATCGATCGTGAGTAAAAAGAAAGTGGAAGGTCCAGGTACGGCAATCAGCCTCACTTCTTAGGACAACTACTGCATTTCTTCTTCCACGGGAGTAAACGGGCCTTTAGCGTTGAAAGACATGGGGTTTAGGAATCACTTCTGTGAACAGTCTCTTCCTGAAATCCCAATCTGAAACTTCTAATTCCAGACCGGGAATAGTTTCCTAAAAAGGTGGTGTTCGGAGCGTCCATCGAGCTATCCATCCAAAGGGAATGGAGTTAAAGAAAGGCAACATCTTGGTGGCAATTGAGTTGCAGATTAAATCGCAAAGTGAGCATGGCGCATGGCTGAAAAACCAAAAACTTTGGAGATCTTAGTGTCTCCTTGATGATTTGAAAACAACATATGTTTAGTAAGCCTGATCAGTTGAAACTGGAAACAGGGGAAGCCCTAAGATGCGATGGGCACCGCCTCCGACCCCTCGTCAGGCGCGTTTATCTAGTCGGTTGTATAGTGCTACTTACTTTCGGAAGTCCAGTCTTTGGTCAGTCCCCACCGAACGCGACTTCGATTGATTCGTCTCATGCATTTCCGACGCCAATAAAAGCCAGGCACGATTCCCCAGGTGTGATAATCCAGCAGGGTAAGGCGATAAGAACTGAGGTCGATCTGGCCTTGGTAAACGTCACCATCACCGACCCTTTTGATCGAATGGTAGTCGGCCTCGACCAGGACAACTTTCGTGTATTCGAGGATGGCGTGGAACAAGAAATCATTGCTTTTTCTTCGGAAGATATTCCCGTATCAGTTGGCGTAATACTTGATTTGAGCACGAGCATGGCGAACAAGATCGGCAAAGCCCGACCGGCCATCACGGAGTTTCTCAGAACCGCCAACAAAGATGACGACTTCTTCCTAGTCGGCTTCAATGCTCATGCCGAATTGATGAGTACGTTCACGCATGATTCGGAATACATTCAGAGCTGCGTCTTCTCTGCAGCCCCTAATGGGCCAACAGCGTTGCTAGACGCCGTCTACCTCGGAATCAGTTACATGAAAACTTCGAAACATACGAAGCGGGCCTTACTCATTTTTTCAGATGGCGGGGACAATCATAGCCGACACTCACGTCGAGAGATCAAACAACTTGTGAGGGAAGCCGATGTCCAACTGTATGCCATCGGCTTTTATGACCCACTCGGCTATCCGTATAAGACCCTGGAGGAATTACACGGGCCGTCGCTGCTGGAGGAGATCACTGAAATGACGGGGGGGCAAGTATACCCTGGCGGACATCTTGAAGACCTACCTGCTATCGCGGCTAAAATCGGCGCGGAACTGCGGAATCAGTACGTCCTGGGGTACACACCTAGCAATCATCTCTACGACGGACAGTGGAGAAAAATCAAGGTCAGGCTTCGGCCACCTCGGGGAGTTCCCCCTCTTCTTGTCCACGCCAAAACCGGATATTACGCAAAGGCTCAGTAGTTCCGTACAATCACTGGCGGCCTTTCTGATCCGAATTCTCGGCCTGGAATCGAACATGTCCGTTTGGAGAGTCTGAAGCGACTCATCTAGCCGAGCCAAAAGAAGTCGAAGATGAGTTACCTAATAACGACTGCCGGACAGATCGTCAGCTGTATTGTCTTCGCGTTGGTCTTGGTAAAAGGCTTGGTCGCTATGCCGTCTGACTTCAATGGATGGACTTTGTGACGCACTGGAATCAACCGCGACGAAGGATGATCTTCGATCTGAACTCCCGAGATCCCTCAGCCCTGCCCGAAGCCTATCAGTCCACAACCCGTCTCCTTAAAATGTATTTACGCACAGTACATAATAGAGTAGAGTGACTGTTATTAGTCTTAGTAGTACTATACTGTTAACTTTGGCAACAGGAGGGAACCATGTACCTTGCGGAGCGATTACGGCAAATAAGGGAATCCAAAAAACTATCTCAAGGCGACATCCAGAACCGTTCAGGACTCCTCCGCTGCTACATCTCACGAGTCGAAAACGGTCACACTATTCCGGCGCTGGAGACCCTTGAAAAAATAGCGCAAGCTCTGGAGGTGCCACTCTACCAACTCTTCTATGAGGACGGATCAGTGCTAAACACTCCAACTATTGCCAAGAATGCGAAGAAAGACTGGGCATCGCAGGGCAAAGGACGCAGAATGTTTACAAGAATCCGCGAGGCAGCCGCTAGGATGAACGAACGAGATCGGGGCTTACTCCTCCATCTCGCCGCCAAAATGTCCAAGTGAGATGACCGCATCGGCAAGGCCTCTGGCTACTGCTCCAAATCGCCGCTCCTTTCATCCAACCGTGTCTGTTCCATTCTGGAACATCAAATTATAGTAATAATTCTATTGACACTGTACCATCGCTGTATTATTGTCCGCGGCTGAGGAGGACATATGAACCCAACCCGTATGTCGCGTGTTCCGAATATCGGTCGAGTGATGGTCGCAGTGTTCACTCTCAGCGGGCTGCTCACCGCCGCATTGGTCTGGTCAATGTCCCGATGAAAAACGCACATGATGTTGAGGAGGTCAGTGAGCACTGGCAAGTGCAAATTGATGGAGAAACCTGGCAGGAGTTAACGCGCTTATTTGAGCAGGTGGTCGATACGCTCGGGACAATCGCTCCGGTCTTGGACCTTGCGAGTAATGAGAAGGACGAGAAGGAGAAGTTACGACACAATCGTGCTGTCGCGGACTTGGCATTTCGTGGTCACCGGGCGCTCAAGGCATATTGCCAGCGATGGGCTCTAGTAGAAGAAGAAAACCGAAAGCGTCCGGTAGTAGAAGGTGCGGAGGACTTTGGCGACATTTTTCGGGCTGCTCGACAACTCCCCAGTACAGACCTACCACCAGGCTCAAAATCAGGAAAAGCTGAGGCCGCCCCGAGCCTTGGCTGAAGAGGGTGCGCACCTGTCGCTGAGCAAGTGCGCACCCCGTCCCCATCTCACCATTCTCATTCGCTGATAGTTGGTAGATCCCAGCACCTACCGAGTCGACCCGAGTCATGAGTCCAACTGAAGGTCGGTTGCGGAATTCTATCTCTGATCGAACCGGCTGAATCAATACACGATTCAAAAGACCTGTGGATTGCACGACTTGCCTCAAGCAGAACTAGTTCAAGTCTGATTACCGCTGCGATTATCAGACATGCTCGTAACGGTACCGCTCTCATTCTCATTATGGGCGAGAGACTTTCCAGCTAGTGCAAAGCTATTCAATTCAGCAAGAATTCGCTCGCGCCTTGAAAACAAGGACCGCTCGGTCTCCTGAACATCTGCTGGTAATGACCGTCGCATCTGGTCCAAGAACGTTCGTCCCCAGGCTTCGACAAATTGCTTCGCTTTGTTTATTTCTGCATATTCCAACGCTTCCGAACCAAATCTCTGTTGTTGCCGCGAATCTCTCTGGCTTATGGACCCGCGCCCTAGGATTTTCTTGGACACCGAATTGTGATGAAAATGAATCAGAGATCACGAGGAGGTGTGTATGAGCAAGGAGAGAGAATCAGCTTCGGGGGGCCGGGAAGGAGCCCGCAGGGCGACTGGAGGGGCTCCCGAAGAGCGGCGCGATGGCCGGGGCCGCTGGTCGGCGAAACGCAAGTTTGCCGCGGTGCTGCGGCTGCTGCGTGGCGAAGACCTCGAAACACTTTCGCGCGAACTGGGGGTGACCGCGGCGACGCTGTCCGGTTGGCGGGAGCAGTTCCTGGAGGGCGGCGCGGCCAACCTGAAAGCGCGGGAAGCCGATGTCGATGACGAAGAGACGCAGCGGCTGAAATCGCTGGTGGCCGATCTGAGCATGAGCAACGAGTTGCTGCGGGAGAAGATTCACCGCATGGAGGCCGGACGCCCTTTGGTCTGGCGGAGGCCGCAGCCATGAGCCGCGCCGCTTCGCCCTCGACGAAGAAAACCTACGGCGTGGTGCGTGTGACGCGCGAATGGGAGCTGGCGCGTTCCAGCTTTTACTATCGACGAGAAATTGCGGCACGACCCGACCGGGTTTTGCAATGGCGCGGACCGAAGACCGCTTGGAGCGATGCGGCGTTGCTCGAGAAGATCCGCGAGGTTATCGCTGCTTCTCCGTTTTACGGCGAGGGCCATCGCAAAGTGTGGGCGCGGCTGCGCTTTCAGGAAGTGCGCACGTCGAAGGCGCGGGTGCTGCGGCTGATGCGCGAAGCACAGCTGCTGGCGCCGTCACGCATGCTTGCAAAGGCCGAGAATCCGCACACCGGCACGATCATCCCCGCGCGACCCAACGAAGTCTGGGCCAGCGACCACACCATGACGGCCACCGTCGAGGAAGGCCAAGTAACAGTGTTCGTCGCGGTGGATCACTGCACCGCGGAATGCGTGGGCCTGCATGCGGCCAAGAAAGCCACGCGCTTCGAGGCTCTGGAGCCGTTGCGGCAGGGAGTGCGCGATTACTGCGGCGGATTTCGCGCCGGCGCGGCGGCGGGCATCCGCAACCGGCACGACCACGGCAGCCAGTACATGAGCGACGACTATCAAGCGGAAATCGCGTTCCTGGGCATGGAGTCTTCGCCGTCGTTCGTGCGCCAGCCGGAATGCAACGGCTGCGTCGAACGGTTCATTCGCACGCTGAAAGAGCAGTTGCTGTGGGTCAGGGTGTTTCGGAACGTGGAGGAACTGCGGTGCGCGCTGGCGGAATTTCGTGAGCGCTACAACCAACGCTGGATCGTCCAGCGCTTGGGCTACCTCACGCCCGCCCAAGCGCGCCAGCAGCTCCTTGCGCTCGGAGCTGCCGCATGAATACACTCAATTCACTGTCCAACAAATCCGGCGCTAAACAGTGGAGTTTCAATGCACGCGTGTGCGCTCTAGCGACCCTCCGCGAGCAACACCGCTGGAATTGTTTTGATCAGGATCTTAAAATCCAGCCCCAAACTCCAGTTCTCAATGTACTCCAGGTCGAGCGCCATATTGGTCTCGAACGAAGGATCACTG
>Ga0326728_10014940_pt1 | contig 16305 bp, 15 predicted proteins | sample MB3enrmetagenome_FD_207602 | JGI IMG/M metagenome (GOLD analysis project Ga0326728, IMG submission 207602) | Lab enriched peat soil microbial communities from McLean, Ithaca, NY, United States - MB31MN | ecosystem: Environmental > Terrestrial > Soil > Wetlands > Peat | place: USA: New York...
TTCAATCGAGTTGGCATCCGAGAGGAGGAACACATGAGGGATGAAAGCAAAGGCAAAAGGAACCGTAATCGACCGATCGAGGAGGAACTTCTTAGGCTCGGCGGCCCTAGCGACTGCGGCCATGGTCAGGGGCGCAGTCTACGCCCAGGAACCGAACAATACGCGCCAGGCAGAGGACGGGCACTCGTTCAGCAATCCAGGGCCGGAGAACAAGTCTCTGCTGGAAGCGAATCCGAGCTCGAACCTGCCGCCGCCCACGGACCATGGGAATGTCGAACCGATCTGGTATTCCTTCGACCTCGCCCACAAACGCGTACAGGAGGGCGGTTGGACCGATCAGGTCACTCAGCGCGAACTCCCGCCTTCAAAGGACCTTGCCGGCGTCAGAATGCGGCTCACAGCCGGCAGCTATCGCGAGCTCCATTGGCATACGGCAAACGAGTGGGCCTTCATGTTCTATGGTAACGCCCGAGTCACGTGTCTGAATCCAGACGGAACGATCTTCATCGATGACGTAGGCCAAGGAGATCTCTGGCTTTTCCCCGCTGGGTTTCCTCACTCTATTCAAGGGCTAGGGCCGGACGGGTGTGAATTTCTGCTGGTTTTCGACGACGGGATGTTTTCCGAAGATGACACGTTTCTTCTCTCGGATTGGGTGGCACACACACCTGCTGAAGTCTTGTCAAAGAACTTTGGGCTCGATCGAAGTGTCATTTCAAAGCTGCCCGCTCGAGACCTCTATATTTTCCCTGGAAGCGTCCCTCCGTCTTTGGCTCAGGACCGGGCGTCAGTCGAGGGCTCCGAGTCCCCCATCTCATACACATTCAAGGCTTCCACTATGGCTCCCAGCAAAAAAACACAAGGCGGCGAAGTCCGCGTAGTGGATTCGCGCAATTTCCCTGCCAACAAGGCGATCGCCACTGGAATAGTCAACATCAAGCCTGGAGGTATGCGCGAGCTTCATTGGCATCCTACTTCCTCCGAATGGCAGTTCTACGTTGCCGGCAAAGCGCGCATGACGGTCTTCTTTTCCCAGGGCAACGCGCGGACGATGGACTTCAACGCCAACGACGTAGGCTTCATACCGCGGATATGCGGCCACTATATCGAGAACACTGGCACTACGGATTTGGTCTTCTTGGAGATCCTGAAGGCAGAACTGTTTGCGGACGTTTCCCTAAACAACTGGATCAGGCATCTGCCTCCGGAGATGACGTCCGCTCACCTCAATTTGGACGAGACGCAGATCAAGAGTATTCCGTCAGAGAAGCTAGGGCTAATCGCCGGATAGCACTCCGATGCCGGCCGCTGTTGCGCAAGGGCGGGATCCCTCGTGCGACGAAGGTGAAACACACTATGAAGGCATATCGAGGCGTGTTGCTGATTCTCTCATTGGCGCTGCCGGCTGCGGCACAGTCGCTTTCTCCTGAGGCTCGACAGACCGCCGGCATCATCGGGATCGTCAGCACACTCGACCAATTCGACAAACTTCGAAACGAACCGCCTTCTACGGACAACGTGATTCAGAAACTGGTGCTGCGGCAGCAGATCACCGAGGCTCTTCTCGATGCGGAGCTCGATGTGGATGCTGTGGTAGCTTCGATTCAACGCGAGGAAACTCAGATCCAGCAGGTTCAGAATCGGCTCTCCTCGCAGCGCGACCGGGTGGTCGCGCTCGCGACGCTGGGCTCGACCATTGCCGGAAGCGGCGTCGGAATCCTCGGCAATAGCCTGGAGTTCAGCAAGAAGACGGCTGTGGCGGGCAATGCTGTTAGCGTTGGATCCGGAGTTGCGGCCACGGTTTTATCCCTTGTTGCGATCCGGTTGCAACGCGGCCGTAAAGGACCCATCGAAATCGGTCCCAACATGCTGGCGCGGCTTTTTGATCGGCCATCGGAAAACATCAGCCTGTGGCCGGATGACGTTTGGAACTTTCTGAACTCTGCGCCTGTCCAGGGAACTCGAACCCAAACACGACTCGAATCGTTGAAAGAGACGTGGATGATGCAAGGCCGCACCAGCTTGCAAAAGTCGGCGGCTTCAGAGGCGACAATCGCGTTTCTTACAAGCAGCCCTGCCGAGGCTCGCCATCTGAGCTTGGGTGATCTCTCTGACCGCTCCGGGATGTTGGCCGATACCCGCGCGCAAGTGGCCTTAATGAAGCGTGATTTAGCCGAATTGGTCAAATACCTGCACTGAAGATATCCGGGACGTTAATTGGTTTGAGTGAACTGGGTCTGTAGTTCATAGGCCCTGAAGAGGAGTCAGGCCTATCGAATTCGCTGGCGTACCTAAACCTAAAATCGCGGCGCGGTGAGCGCGCCGCACGAAGGGAGAGTTTTATGTCTCATCATCTCGATTCACCCATTGCTCGGCAAGATATCCGCCTCGATATCACGGATCTGTACGTGTTCCGAGGCCAAACAGGCACGGCGTTCGTCATCAACGTCTGCCACTCCATCTTCGGCCCCATCCCTGTGCCTGGCTACCATCCGGAAGGCATGTATGAGTTCAAAGTCGATCTCGACGGGGATGCAGTCGAGGATATCACCTACCGGCTTACATTCGACGAGCGTGACAGGAACGGGAAGCAGCGCTACATCGTACGCTGCATCAGGGGCGCGGACGCCGTCGACCCGCATGCGCCCGGCAGCATCGTCGCACAGGGCACAACCGGGGAGCCGGTGACCACGGCATCGGGTCTGCGCGTCTGGGCAGGTAAAGCCGGAGACCCGTTTTGGATTGAGCCCGACGTGCTTCACGCGGTTGGCCATGCATTTCAGGACGGCCACTCCGTGGACCTGTCCGGGTGGGATGCGAGTCGCGCCAAGAACCTGTTTGTCGGGCACACGGTCTATGCGATTGTGCTCGAGATTCCCGAGGGCGAGTTGCTCGCCGGCGGGGACACTAACCGCCGCATTGGTGCGTGGGCCGTCGCATCACTCGCTACCGACGCGGGTGGATGGCGCTCGATCAATCGGGTAGGTCTCCCCATGATCCACCCCTTGTTCACCCAGTACAACGAAGATCTCGGAAACCGCCTCAATGCGGGGCGCCCTGCTGACGACTTTGCGACTTATGGAGAGACCGTCATCAAAGCGATCGCCGGCGTCGTGTCGGCGAATGGAACCGCAGGAGACCCCAAAGCCTATGCGGAGAAGGTTGCGCACCGGTTCTTCCCCAACATTCTTCCCTACGAGGTCGGAACACCGGCCGTGTTCGGCTTTGCCGATTGGAACGGCCGCTCCCTTACCGATAACGCGCCGGATGTGATGTTCTCGACCGCGGCGAACACTCCTGTTCGCCTCGGGATCGGCAAGGAGTCGGTCACCTCGAAGCCGTCGACGACCTTCCCGTACGTTTATGTAGCAGTTGAGGACCGGCTAGCTCACGCCGGCGCGTGAGGGTCGTGCCCACAAATCAAATCAAAGCAGCGAAGGAGAAAAGAGAATGAACACGTTTATGACGAAAGATGGAAGCACTATCTACTATAAGGACTGGGGGAGGGGACAACCCGTGGTCTTCAGCCACGGCTGGCCTTTGAGCGCCGATGCCTGGGAAGATCAAATGCTCTTTCTTGCCGACCGCGGCTATCGCTGCATTGCGCACGATCGCCGTGGCCATGGGCGGTCCAGCCAGCCTTGGGACGGCAACGAAATGAACACCTACGCCGACGACCTTGCGCAGTTTGTCGAAAAGCTCGACCTGAGGGATGCGATTCATGTGGGCCACTCGACGGGTGGGGGCGAAGTCGCCCGTTACATCGGCCGCCACGGCTCGAAGCGCGTCGCCAAGGCCGTACTTATTGGCGCCGTGCCTCCGCTCATGCTCAAAACACCCGCCAACCCCGGCGGGCTGCCGATGGAGGCTTTTGACCAGATTCGAGCCGGGGTCCTCAACGATCGGTCGCAATTCTTCAAGGATCTCTCCAGTCCGTTTTATGGTGCCAACCGGCCAGGCGCAAAGGTTTCTCAGGGCTTGCGCGATTCGTTCTGGCTGCAAGGGATGATGTGCGGGCTCAAGGCCGCCTACGACTGCATAAAGGCGTTCTCGGAGACGGACTTCACGGAAGACCTGAAGAAGATCGACGTTCCGACGCTGATTCTTCATGGCGACGACGACCAGATCGTCCCCATTGCAGACTCCGCTTATCTCTCCGCGAAACTGGTCAAGGGAGCGACCCTGAGAGTCATTCCCGGCGCACCCCATGGGATGTGTTCGACGCTGAAAGACCGAATTAACAGCGAGTTGCTGGCGTTTTTCAAGGGCGCGGCTATGGCCGCGTCGGCGTAAACGATTTGTTCGAAACCAAGGGAAATTCAATTCACTTTTGAAAAGGAGGAAGCCATGTCTCAAAACAACGGTCATGTGGATAACATTCTACTGGTCCACGGGGGCTTTGTGGATGGGTCCGGATGGGAAGGTGTTTACAACGTCCTGAGAAAAGACGGTTTCACCGTATCGATCGTTCAGAATCCAACCACCTCGCTGGCGGACGACGTGGCAGTCACGAAGCGAGCTATTGCCGCCCAGAACGGCCCTGTGATTCTTGTCGGCCACTCCTACGGCGGGGTTGTTATCACGGAGGCGGGCAACGACCCAAGGGTCGTGGGGTTGGTTTACGTAACCGCTTTCGCTCCTGACAGAGGCGAATCCGTGTCAGCACTGATCAAGAACCCGCCCCCAGGCGCCCCGGTGCCCCCGATTTTGCCACCACAGGATGGCTTTCTTTTCCTCGACAAGCAGAAGTTCCCCGCTTCGTTCGCTGCTGACGTACGTCCAGACACGGCAGCGTTCATGGCGGACTCACAGGTCCCGTGGGGCCTGGAAGCACTGAACGGCACGATCACCGAGGCAGCGTGGAAAATGAAGCCTAGCTGGTACCTGGTCTCCACCGAAGACAAGATGATCCCGCCTGAGGCTCAGCGAATCATGGCCAAACGGGCTGGCTCAGCGGTGGTGGAGGTCAAGGGTAGCCACGCAGTGTATGTCTCGCAACCGCAAGCTGTTGCCTCTCTGATCGAAACGGCAGCGAGGGGCAGGGCCATGGCGGCGAGGTGAGCAAGGCGGCGCACCGTAAGATGCGCCACAGCAAGCCAGCGACGGGATTCAGGTGGCGTTGCAACCCTAAATACGTGTTAGCCAGTAACGACCGGCTTGGCGATCAGCCAGGCCGGTCGAATTCGCTGGCGAGCCTGAACGAACATCCGCGGCAGGGTGAGCGTGCCACGGCCGCTTACGGCTGCATCAAGGCGTTCTCGGAGACGGACTTCACCGAGGACCTGAAGAAGATCGATGTTCCGACACTTATCATTCATGGTGACGACGATCAGATCGTCCCGATTGCTGACTCGGCTCTGCGCTCTGCCAAGCTGGTAAAGAACGCCGCGCTCAAGGTGATTCCCGATGCGCCCCATGGCATGTGCTCGACACAGAAACAGCAGATCAACGAGGAATTGCTCGCCTTTTTCAGTGCTGGAGCAAAAACCGCCGCAGCATAAGAAGGAGCTTAGGTTTGGCCCTCCTCTTGCCACGGACAAACAGTCTGAAAATGTTAGTCGGGTGCCTCGGAGAATCACGACAGGGAATTCCGGCCCGAACGGATTGAGCATCGCAACCGCGCGGTTCATAGGCCGGCGGTTGAAACAAAAACGGAGAGGAGAAAAACCGTGAGTGAAATCAGCGATACGAAGAAGTTAGGTGTGCGCGTAGAAACCGACAGTCTCGGTGAGGTCGATGTGCCGAGTGACAAGCTGTGGGGAGCGCAAACGCAACGTTCGCTCGAACATTTTAGCATCGGGCAGGATCTGATCCCGCGCGAGATGATTTCGGCGTACGCCACTTTGAAGAAAGCGGCCGCCAACGCCAACTACGCAGGCGGGCGGCTCGACGACCAGCGCCATAAGCTGATCGTTCAAGTCTGTGACGAAATCCTTGCAGGCCAGCACCAGGATATGTTTCCCCTGCACGTGTGGATGACGGGCAGCGGCACGCAGTTCAACATGAACGTGAACGAGGTAATCTCCAACCGCTGCTGCCAGCTCGCCGGCACGCCGCTGGGGAGCAAGACACCGGTTCACCCCAATGACCACGTCAACATGTCTCAGTCGTCCAACGACTCTTTCCCCTCCGCCATGAACATCGCGGCCGCAGTCAATGTGAAGCGGCGACTGATTCCGGCGGTGAAAGCGCTGCACGAGGCAATCGCTGCGAAGGTCGAGCAGTGGAAGGACATCGTCAAGATTGGCCGCACGCACATGCAAGATGCCACGCCTCTCACACTCGGGCAAGAATGGTCGGGCTATGAGGGCGTGCTCGCGGACGATCTCGAGCGGATCGAAGATGCGCTGAAGGGTGTCTACCGCCTCGCGCTCGGCGGCACGGCGGTGGGCACCGGCATCAATTCAGCGCCCGGCTTCGGCGAGGCTGCGGCGGCCGAGATCGCCAGGCTCACAGGCCTGCCCTTCATCAGCGCGCCGAACAAGTTCGCGGTGCAGGGCGCTCACGATGCTCAGGTACAGCTTTCCGGCACCTTCCGCACGCTGGCCGTGTCACTCTACAAGATCGCCAACGACATCCGGCTAATGTCCTGCGGCCCTCGAGCCGGCTTCGCCGAGTTGGTGATTCCGGAGAACGAGCCGGGCTCCTCGATCATGCCGGGGAAGGTGAACCCGACCCAGGCCGAGGCGCTTACGATGATCGCCGCGCAGGTGATGGCGAATGACGTGGCAGTGGGTTTCGGCGGCGCCGGCGGTTACCTGGAGATGAATGTCTACAAGCCTCTAATCATTTTCAACGTTACCCATTCAATTACCCTGATGACCGACGGGTGCACGAACTTCCGCAAGTTCCTGGTCGAGGGGACGAAGCCGAATTTCAAGAAGATTAAGGAGTATGTGGACCGCTGTCTGATGCTCGTGACGGCGCTGAGCCCCGTCATTGGTTATGACAAGGCGTCGAAGATTGCGCACTACGCAATGGACAATGACCTTACGCTGAAGGCTGCCGCACTGAAGCTGGGATTTGTAACGGAAGACGAGTTCGACCGCGTCGTCGATCCGAAAAAAATGGTCGAACCCTATGTGGCAACCGCTGCTGCCTAGATCGTGGGTCTTCATTAAACGTCGACACTTCTGAGGCTGGCGCCGGCCTGAGTCGACTCCGGCCGGTCCCAGTTTGCGAGTGTGGCGTGCTTTCGGAACAGAAGTTGGCAGCGACTTTCGAAAATATGGATTGTGGGGAACGAATATGACGCTGGAGGAACGCGCCAATCTTGTCCTGGCCTTTGCCCGAGTGCTGTACGTCAATGGCCAAGCCACGGACCAAACTTTGGACGCGGCCGACCGCCTCGGCAACACTCTCGGACTACACGCTAAGATCATGCCGCGCTGGGGAGAGCTGCAACTTCAGGCCGAGGACAGGGATGCCAGAGTAATCTCCGCAGTGGCAGCCGATCCGGCCGGCGTGGACATGGATCGGGTGGCTTCCACGACGTTGGGAATCGAGGATCTCGGCGTGGATCGGCTTGCTCCAGCCGCCGCGATGGAGGCGGTCACCAAGATCTCAAAGACGCCGCCGGCGCCGACCTGGCTGTTCACGCTCGCGGCCGCAGCGGGCGCCGTGGCGTTGGCGGTGATCTTCGGAGTCCAACATCTAGCCGCGGCGGCGCTCATCTTCGTGAGCGCGGGCGCCGGCGCCCTTCTGCGCCGCAACTTAGCCCAGTACAGCGCAAACCTCTTTCTGCAACCCTTCTGCGCGTCGTTGCTCGCTGGCGTTATCGGCGCGCTGGCGGTTCGGTACCAGTTGAGCTCGTCACTGCGGCTTGTCGCGGTGTGCCCCTGCATGGTCTTGGTGCCGGGGCCGCATATTCTCAACGGCGCGTTGGATCTCATCAGGGGCCGCATCCATCTCGGCTCCGCCCGCGTGATCTATGCGGGGCTCATCGTTGTGGCGATCTCAATGGGCCTGCTGCTGGGACTCGCGCTGCTTGGCGTCTCCTTTCCGGTAGACCCGGCCGGCAGGGCCGTGCCCCTGTGGAAGGACACGATGGCCGCCGGCGTCGCAGTTTTCGCTTACAGCGTCTTCTTTTCCACGCCGCTCCGCATGCTGGCTTGGCCGGTGGCCGTCGGCATGCTGGCCCATGCTCTAAGGTGGGTGGCGCTTACCATGCTGGGCGCCAGTCCCGCGACCGGCGCCTTGGTGGCTTGTCTTGTCGTCGGACTGATCCTCACTCCCGTCGCGCGCCGTTGGCATATGCCGTTTGCGGCCATCGGCTTCGCTTCCGTGGTGTCAATGATTCCGGGCGTCTTCCTGTTCAGGATGGCGAGCGGCCTCGTGCAACTTGCCGAGGGCTCGCATACGACGTTGGAGCTCATCAGCGCGACAACCGCCGACGGCATGATCGCCATCACGATTATTTTAGCGATGAGCTTCGGCCTCATCGTTCCGAAGTTGACCATCGATTACTTTAGTGAGAGGACGACGCAGGCGAGGTCTTGACGTGCGAAGGAATATGCCAATGTCCACCACAGAATCCGGAGCCACGCACCCTTGGCCCCGCCCATCGGATGGCGCTGCGGCGCCGTCGCGATTTGAGAAGTTGCTTCCAACTTTGCTTAGCGTCATCGCGGGCATGGTTGACCTTAGTGGCTTTTTTAACCTCGGCGGTCTGTTCACTGCCCATATAACTGGCAACCTGGTGGTTGTCGCGGCTCTGCTGGTGCGCCGCGGACGAATACACCCCGCGCAGATCCTGGCGATCCCCGCCTTCGTCCTCGCCGTCGCCGCCACTTGGCTATTCGCCAGAGCCTCGGGCCGGCGCGGGCTCGGTTTACGCCGGCTGCTTCTCTTGGTTCAATTTCTGCTGCTTACTTGCGTATTGGTTTTTAGCGTCATCACCAAACCGTCCGACAATCCGCACGGCTTGATGGCCAGCATCACTGCGATGATCGCCGTCTCCGCCATGGCGTGGCAGTTCGCTCTCTTGCGCTTGACTATGCCGGTCGCGCCCTCAACCGCCGTCATGACCGGCAATTTGACAAACGCCGTGCTGTCGGCGCTGGACATGCGGTCGCGAACCCAGCCGTTGATGGCGGGCGACACCGAGCGATTAACAGGCTCCGTTCATCTCCTCATGGGCTTTTTCGGGGGCTGCGTCGTGGCCGCCGCGGCCGTTTCGTTGCTGGGAGACTGGGCATGGTCATTTCCAGTCGCGCTCGCCGGCTTGGCCGTGGCGTTGTGGTAGGGAGGGCTTTCAAGCAGGACCGCCTTGGAGACAACCCGGATCAACGATCACAAGCGACGAGAAAGGTTTTGCATGTACGGCCGACCTTTGCACCTTCTGTTTCTATTGTGGTCAGTTCTTTGGGCACTTGCAGTGCCAGTCTATTCTCAGACTGCGCAAGATGAACCGCTCTCCGGCCCCGACAGCCACGAGACAGGTCAAGGCCCGCATGGCCACCTTTTCGGTGACTGGGGCGGAGAGCGGACGCGCCTGCTGGAGCGCGGTGTGAGTTTCGATTTTCAATACGTCAGCGATTCCCTCTCGAACATCAAGAGCGAGCAGATAGAACGCTTTGCCAGTTGGAACCGCATCCGGGGAACGGTGGACATCGATTTTGGTGCGCTGATCGAACAGCCGGGGTTGTATTTCCATGCGACAGCGCTCTGGCAGGGCGGCGCAAATCTCGGAACCTATCTGGGTCTTTTGACCAGCCCCAGTGGGATGTCCAGCGCGGATACCTGTCGCCTCGATTCATGGTGGATTGAGAAACGTTGGCTGGATGAACGTGTCACTGCGCGCGTCGGCCAGTTCGCAGGGCAAGATGTTTACGGAGCCCAGCACTACTCGGCGTCCTTCATCTTCGAGCCGATGGGCTATGCGTTGGGCAATCTATTTACGACCTTCGAGTCCTTCGACCCGCCGTCCACACCGGCAGTGGAGGTGCGAGTCGTGCCGATTCACTACCTCTATGTGAAATCGATGGTCGAGGCCGAAGACCGCGAGCCCTTCGCTCATAATCCTACCGGATTAGTTCCACAGTTTCGTGGCGTCCCCATAAGCATCTCGGAGATTGGGTTCACTCCGGGGAAGAACGCAGCATCGGTGCGAGCCTTCGACGACGTCGAGGGTCGAAAGGGATACTCCGGCCTGTATCGGTTCGGCGCCTCCTATAATCCTGGAAAGTTCACGGCGCCGCCGAGTGCGACACCGCGCTCAGGTAACTATCTTTTGTATTGGATGGCGAGCCAGGCTCTTTGGCGCGTTGACCCCAAAGGGGCGAAGGGCTTGGACGGAACGTTTGCCTACGACTGGAGCCCGGCGAACATCAACCGCAACAATACGATGCTCACTGCCGGGCTGCGTTTCAACGAGCCGTTGCCTCTCCGCATTCACAACACCATGTCGCTCGGCTACGTGCAGAACGCTTCAAGCGCGAAGCCCGCGCGGCAGCCACGCTCAACCACCCCAACATCTGCACGATCCACGAGATCGGCGAGCACGCTGGCAAGCCTTTCATGGTCATGGAGCTGCTGGAGGGAAAGACGCTCAACCAAAGCATCGCGGGAGAGCCCTTCAGGATCGACGAACTGCTGGAAATGGCCATCCAGGTTGCCGACGGACTGGATGCAGCGCACTCGAAAGGAATCATCCACCGAGACATCAAGCCGGCGAACATTTTCGTGACCACTCGCGGCCAAGCGAAGATTCTGGATTTTGGTTTGGCGAAATTAACTGTAGTATCAGGCCCGTTTCCCAGGGCGGGGCCCCCGCCCGGGCCGTCCCAAGGGCCGGCCCTACAGGAGACGCCCACAGCGTCCATTGACCTCGATCATCTCACCAGCCCGGGCGCCACTTTGGGGACGGTGGCCTACATGTCGCCGGAACAGGCCCGCGGCGAAGAGGTTGACCCGCGCACGGACTTGTTCAGCTTCGGCGCTGTGCTGTACGAAATGGCCACCGCCCGGATGGCGTTTCCCGGGAACACAACGGCCGTCATATTTGATGCCATCCTTAACCGGGCGCCCGCCCCTCCGGCGCAGTTGAACCCGGAACTTCCCGCCGAGCTGGAGCGCATTATCAGCAGAGCGCTCGAAAAGGATCGTGACGAGCGCTATCCAAGCGCGTCAACGTTGCTGTCGAATCTGAAAAGCTTGAAACTGGGCATGGACTCCGGCCGCATGGGTGCGACACCTCCGACAGGTGCTGGTGCGCGACCGCGGTCTTCACGAAAAGCTTTTGATTCACTGGCCGTGCTGCCGTTTGAGAATGTAGGATCTGATCCCGAGGCGGAGTATTTCAGCGACGGAATCACCGAGAGCATCATTCACAGCGTTTCGGAATTCCCGAAGATTCGCGTGATGGCGCGCAGCACCGTTTTCCGTTACAAAGGCCAGGTGGCCGATCCTCTGAGCGTCGGCCGGCAATTAAACGTCCGGGCAGTGCTGACCGGAAGAGTGCTCCAGCGCGGTGAAAGTTTGGTTATCGGCGCGGAACTGGTGGACACCGCAGACGGATCCCGGCTGTGGGGAAAGAGCTATCAGCGACCGATGCAGGATCTCTTCGCGATCCAGGAGGAGGTCACCCGCGAGATTTCTTGCAGCCTGCGTCTGAAGCTGGCAGGGCGAGAGAAGAAGCGGCTGGCCAAACGCTACACCGAAAACCGTGAGGCCTACCAGCTCTATCTCAAGGGTCGGTTCTTCTGGAACAAGCGGACGGAGGAGAGTATCCGGAAGGGGATCGAATACTACCGCCAGGCCGTCGAAGCGGATCCGACTTACGCCCTGGCCTATGCGGGTCTGGCGGAATCCTACATGCCTCTGGGTTACTGGGGGTATCTCCCGCCGGGTGAAACCTTCCCCAAGGCAAAGGCTTGGGCGCTGAAAGCTCTCGAGATCGATGACCAACTCGCCGAAGCTCACGTGCCTCTCAGCGGTGTCTTCCTCTTCTATGAGCGCGACCTGAAATCCAGCGAGAAAGAAGTACAACGAGCCATCGAGCTCAACCCCAACCACCCGCGCGCCCACCAGGTCTATGGAGAGTTCTTCACGTGCCTGGGGGAATTTGACATGGCTGCTGGCGAGGTTCGCCAGGCCCTCGAACTGGATCCGCTGTCCGCCATCCTGCACGCAGCGGATGCGCAAATCTCCTATTACGCTCGACGGTTCGAAGAGGCCATTCAAAAATGTCGAAAAAGCCTTGAAATTGACCCTGCGTTTCCGTTCGCCCACCATATGCTGGGGCTCGCCTCTGAACAACTCGGCCGCTTCGAGGATGCTGTCGAGCACTTGCAAAAGCCCCTGGAACTGGCGCAGCGCAGCCTGCTGATTGAGGCTGAACTCGGGCGCGCCTACGCCCTCTGGGGGAAGGAGGCTGAAGCCAGACAGATTCTTCACGGGCTCGAGAGAGCCCGTGAGGAAAAGTACGTCCCCGCTTATTCGCTTGCACAAATCTATGCGGGTTTAGACGACAGGGAGCGCGCCGTCCTCTGGCTGGAGCGAGCGAACGAAGAGCGGTCAGCAAGGATGATGTTCGTGAAAGTGGATCCCGCCTTCGATGCCTTACGATCCAACCCGAAATTTCAGGATCTGTTGCGCCGTGCCTGGCTGCCGGCCCGCGGAGGGACCCATGGACGCTGAGACTTACCGCTTCAAGATCGGTGCCTTTAATTGCTTGGCTGTAAGCGACGGAACGTTTGTCTACCCAGCCGGAATGGTCTTCGTGAACGCTCCCCAGAAAGAATACGAAGCGGTGCTCGGCGAACGTCGTCTTCCGCTCGACAAGATTGAGACGCCCTATATCTGTCTTCATCTGGAAACGGGAGAGCACCGGGTGCTGCTGGATACAGGAGCCGGCAAGCTCGCGCCGACAACGGGACGACTGGTCAAGAACCTGCTGAGCGAAGGCATTGACCCGGAAACCATCGACACTGTGATCTTGACACACGGGCATCCTGACCACATTGGGGGTAACCTCGATTCGAGCGGGAACCTGACGTTTCCGAATGCTCGCTACGTGATGTCGCGGGAGGAGTGGGATTTCTGGACGTTCAATCCTGATCTTTCGGGTTTGAAGTGCGACGATCACCTCAAGCAGTTGCTGCTCCAATACGCTCGAGACATGCTGCCGCCGATCCGGCACCAACTCGACCTCATCGACGGCGAAGGGGAGATCCTGCCAGGAGTCCGCGCGCTCGCGGCACCCGGTCATACTCCCGGTCATATAGCCCTCGAAATCAGCTCGCAAGGGGAAGTGCTTATTGATGCTGTTGACGCGATGCTGCACCCTATCTTGATTGATCGGCTCGACTGGTATTCGGCCGTTGACCTTCTCCCCGACAAGGCACTAGCCAGCCGCCGCCGTCTTCTGGAACGGGCTGCTGAAAGCGGGGCCACCCTCATGGCGTTTCACTTCCCGTTCCCGGGCCTCGGCCGAGTTCGCGGAACAAAAATGGGGTTCAGCTACACGCTGGGTGCTGGGAATATTTGGTAGTGTAGCGACACGTTGATCTCGCCGGCCCAAAACCGTCGTACAACGGACCACACAAGTTCTTGCCGCTCAGCCAGTTCCGCCGCGGGTTCGGGATTCAGCCTGAAAAGTCAGCTACCCGCTCCGTGAGTACATCTGAGGTCGACTGCAGAGCGCAGTGGGACACCGTGAAACGGCCTTCTTGACCGGTTCCATCACTTGTAGAGCGTGAATAACGAAATGGCCGGGTGTTCGCCTTAGCTTATGGGTAGGAGATTTACCATCTGCCCCGAGACCGGGATGGTTTTGTTGTTCCTATGGATTATTGAGTTATGTAGCCCGATTGAAGTTTTGACGAACCGGTGAAGGGGGTAAGTCTCATGGGTGGACGGAACCGAAGTGACGTGGCGCGTGGGGCAGACGTTTCAGTTGTCCTCAAAGAGGACCAACCCACAGGGAAACAGACCCGAGGCATCGTCCAGGACCTTCTCACGAGGTCCGGGGTTCACCCGCGCGGGATCAAAGTGAGGCTGCAGGGCGGTAAAGTCGGCAGGGTTCAAGTCATCCATAGCGCCGGGCATCCTTAGCCGTGCTTAGTCGCGGCGGGTCCAGCGGTCGCAGGCGTGAAGGCGCGTGAGCAGATGAATCTGGCTGGCGCAACAGACGTCTGGCTGCCCAATCTCGCCCCGAGCCAGGAGCTGGTGGCGTTCGCCCAACGATCGCAGGACGAGCAGTCGTGGAAAACCTTCGAGCGCAAATACCGAGCCGAGATGAACAAGCCAGATGCGGCGAGGGTCCTTGATCTGCTGGTGGCTTTTTCTCATCAGACCAACTTCTCATTGGGTTGCTACTGCGAGAATGAGGAGCGCGGAGTTGGGCCCGCTGCGCACTCGTCCGCGGCCCTAAACCCGACAAACGTCAACATGTCTATTAATATTCAGGATTAAAATGCCGCGGAGTAATCCCGCTCGAAGGGGGATGACTGCGCGCTTGCCCGCGTGGGGGAGAGGAGAGCATTCTATAGCCTAAACGATTCGTCCGTCTGGAGCATGGACCGCCTTGCTTGACCGGCACTAGATCGCAAAGCTGCGCTCGCTCTGCGCCAGCCTGCCCGTTTCAGAGATGCGGCAGCCAGCCGCAGGCGAACAAGACAAACTACACTTCAACCCTCTGTCCGACGTACTCCCTGATCGCTGCTAGCACGTCCGAAGGAATATTGATGAAGGTAATCCCAATTCGGGTTGGCAACTCCTTCCGAACTACCATGCCCTGTGTTGCGAGTGCCCTCCCCACCCCCGGAAGGCAGAACTGGAGGTCAAGCGCTTTCCCGATCTCCACGCCGAGAGCATTTGCCAGCAGCATCCCTTCCTCGCTGATGTTCACCGCCTGGAGTTTGCGGCCTTCCCCATTCGCTCTACAGATTACTTCGGCGCCGAGCGGGACTCGCCCCGAGCGCTTTTTCTCCCTCAGTACCACCCCCCGCATGACCTCCTCGGCAACGGAAAGGAAGGCCTCCGCCATCTTTGGGTCGAATTGCCTGCCCGATTCGCGGCTTATTTCTTCCTCTGCCGCAGAGAAGGGCAATGCCTTGCGGTAGGGCCGGTCAGTGGTCATGGCATCAAGCGTATCCGCGATCGCAAACACTCTTGCCCCAGGGGGTATTTGCTCCCCCTTTAGCTGTCGGGGATATCCGCCCCCGTCCCAACGCTCGTGGTGGGCCAGAACGAAGTCCGCTACCGGGACAAGCAACGGCAGGTCGCTCACCATGCTATAGCCAATCCACGTGTGTGTTCTCATTACCTCGAATTCTTCGGCAGTCAGCCTGCCCGGCTTGCGCAAGATCACGTCGGGAATCGCTATCTTTCCGATGTCGTGTACGTAAGCTCCCCGAGCCACTTCTGTCAACTGGTCCTCCTGCCAGCCCATGGCGGTCGCAATTTCCAGGCAATAGCGGACGACGCGCTTGGAATGGCCCGCCGTTTCGTAGTCTCGCAAATCCAGGGCATCTCCAAAGGCACGTAGGAAATGGTCACAGGGTGACGTTTCCAGGTCTCTGTTTCTCTGCTGCGTGCTTGCCTCCACTGGGGGAAGCATTATGGTCCTGCTTGCCTTACACTTGCACGAGATTGGCACTTCATTTTCCATGTACTTACCTGACAGGACTTTCCCCATTCCTTAGCCTTCCCAAGCCAGCAGGAGTTCCAATTGCCAAGTTCTGGGCGGTGCACGGGATGCTTCGGGCTGGTTGGAGAAAAAACCTTATCAGGCTCTGTAGCGTGTCCATCTGGCAAGCGGCGGACCGGTCCCGGATCATTCCACCCAGCCGTCATTGAGGTCGCTTGCCGACTCCCCGAGCAGAGAAGTGCTTACGGGGACGTTCCAGCAGACAACTCCGGATGTTCTTGCTCACGGTGTTCCTTAAAACGGCGGAATAGCTCCGCCACAACCTCTTTCGGAGATTGGTTTTCGAGTAGCGGGAAGCTTCGCAAACAGCTTGAGCACACATAACTCACTAGCTTCCCGTTGCCTGAAACGCTGACGATCAGATGTGGTTTTTCTGCCACTGTTGCCCTTCCCGGTCGTGATGACCTCGCACCTGTGGAGGGGGTAGGCGTGCCCTTCCCCGGTCCTTTCGCCTCACGCTCCTCTTGCGTGCTGCGGTCCATCAGCTCCGCGTCCATGCCCTCGCCGATTCGGTCGTGAATGTAACCCAGGCAAACTTTGATCTTGGCTTTCATCGAGAGGATGTAGCTCCAAGAAACAGCCAGGCCTGCTCCCGCACCCACCACGAATGCGGCCATGAACTTCAACACGCCGGCAAGCCCCCCTTCCTGAAT
>Ga0326728_10014943_pt1 | contig 16303 bp, 9 predicted proteins | sample MB3enrmetagenome_FD_207602 | JGI IMG/M metagenome (GOLD analysis project Ga0326728, IMG submission 207602) | Lab enriched peat soil microbial communities from McLean, Ithaca, NY, United States - MB31MN | ecosystem: Environmental > Terrestrial > Soil > Wetlands > Peat | place: USA: New York...
CCGCAAAACATTCTGGCCTTAACCTTCACGGAAAAGGCTGCCGGAGAGATGAAGTCTCGCGTCCGCCAAGCCCTGCCTGACCTCACCACCTTCCCGCACATCTCCACTTTTCACGCCTTCGCATATGAACTCGTTTGCAACCCGGCCATGCAGGCAGCGCCGGTCCCGCCGACGGCGGGACCGGCGCCTGTCGACCCAAAGGGCGGCGCTACGCTGCAGGCCGGCGAGCGCATGTTGCTGGATAAAGAGGATATGTGGGTTTTCCTCCGCCAACGCCTGGAGCAGCTCCAGCTCGAGTTTTTCCAAAAGCTGGCTGAACCCGGCGCCTTCCTGCACGCACTGAATGACTTCTTTTCTCGTTGCCAGGACGAGCTCATCGAGCCGGAAGACTTCGAGAAATATGCCCAGGAGTCTGAAAGAGCTTTTCTGGCCAATGCCGATAAGCTGGATGCCGAGGAACGAGCCCTCGAAGAAGAAGAGATTCAAAAGAAAAAGGAGTTGTCGCGGGTCTTCCGCAACAGCCGCCGGCTGATCGAACGGGCGGGTAGTTCCAGTCTTGGCAGCCTGATTCCGGAAGCAGTCCGCCTGTTCGACCGCGAGGCGGAAATACGCCGGCGTTACCGCGCGCAATTCCGGTTTGTCCTGGTCGATGAGTTTCAGGACACGAACTACGCTCAGGTGGAGCTGCTTAGGCGGCTGGTGGCCCCACCCTTCAACATAACCGCCGTCGGTGATGACGACCAGGCGATCTACCGATTCCGGGGCGCCTCGCACGGGGCCTTCGACATGTTCGGGCGAGTATTCCCAGGACACCAGACCATCTTCTTGAATCGCAATTACCGCTCCACCCAGCGGGTGCTGCGCGTCGCAGATGTGGTTATTAAGAAGAATGAAGACCGATTTTCAGGCAAGCCGGAACTGAAGCCCGAGCGTGAAGAAGGCTGCCCCGCTTATCTGCCGGGTAGCCCTGATTATGTGAGCGAGGCGAATTGGGTTGCCGACGAAATACAGCGGCTCATCGCTAAGGGAGGTTCCTATGGCGACATTGCCGTCCTGTACCGGGCGCATAACTATCGGGACCGTCTGGTGGAGGAATTCGGGCGCCGCGGCGTGCCGTTCGCCATTCGTGGCCTTTCGGTTCTTTCCACGGTGATTATTCGGGACCTCCTCGCCTACCTTAATCTGGTCCTTTCCCCCCACGACAACATCAGCCTGACCCGGGTGCTCCTGGCCCCGCGCTGGAACTTTCCGGAAGAAGTCGCCCTGCGAGTCCGGCTCGAGGCGGAGAGGCGGCGCTGCTCGCTTTATGATGTCCTCACCGCCTGGGAAGAGGTTCCGGACCCCAGCCCCCTCCGCGCCACCAACTGGGGAGCGCTGAAGCGGCTCCTTCACGACTTGCACTGGGCGGCGCAAAATGGGACGGTGACCACGCTGTTCAACCTGCTCCGCGAGCACCTCCAACTACATTCGGTTCTCGACGAGCGTGACCTGAGGTACGTCAATGCGTTCGAGGAGTTCCTCCGCGAGTGGGAGGAGAAGATCTCGAAATTCCCTCCCCTGGCCGGGCCGGAGTGGGAAGAGGACCACGAGGGAAGGAAACCCCGAAAGAATCTCGAAGAATTCCTTGATTATTTCCGGCAGTACCTCGAGGCGGGAGGAAAGATCGAAGCGCCCCTCTCCGAGGACCGCGCCGATGCAGTCCAGATGATGACCGTGCACGCCGCCAAGGGGCTGGAGTTCCCCATCGTCTTCGTGCTCAGTGTGGCCTCCCGCCGCTTCCCGGCCACCGAACGCAAGGCCGTCATCGACTTCCCTGACGAGCTTCGCAAAGGGCCTTTGCCGCCCAAGAATATTCACATACAAGAGGAACGCCGGCTGTTTTTTGTGGCTCTCACGCGCGCCCAGGACCGCCTTTATGTTTCCAGCGTGGCGGCGCCCGGGAAGAAGCCTTCAACCTTCATCAATGACTTGCTCGACGACCCGGTAGCAAGGGCTCGGGATCTCGAGCCCCTCCAGGCCGCGGCGGCGATTTCGCATGGTCAAGTCGGTGTCATTCCGAGCGTAGCGAGGAATCTCGCTCTGATTCCTTCCTCCACGGACCAGGGCGGGATTCCTCGCTTCGCTCGGAATGACAATGGTGCTGCCCAGCAAGAACTGTTCGGGGGGATGGCCGAGTTGACCGGGGTCCATCCTCCGATTGCCGAATGGGCCGGGCGCGAACCTGAAATCAGGCCTGGGGAAAAACTGCGCCTGAGCGCTTCGTCGATTGAGGATTACGAGGACTGCCCGCTGAAGTTCAAGTTTGGCCATTACCTCAAGATCCCTACCGGACCGCAGGCTGCGCTCACCTTTGGAAACATCATGCACCGTTCAGTGCGGCGCTACTTCGAGTTGCGGGCCAAGGGAGAGGCAAGTTTCGAGGCCGTGAAGGGATTCTTCGAGTCCGCGTGGAGGAAGAGTGGCTTCGAAGACAAATATCAGGAGCAAACCTACAAACAAGCCGGGCTGGAACAACTGCGCGGCTTCGTAGAAAAGCAGGAAAGCAATGAAACGCTGCCCCTGAGTATGGAAATCTCTTTCTCACTGGACCTGGGCGAAGTACTGCTCGAAGGCCGCATCGACCAGATTAATCCCCTGGTCGCGCAGGCACGGGAGGGCAACCGCACCGTCGAACTGATTGACTACAAGACCGGCAAGCCCCGCTCGCAGAAGGATGCCGACCACAGCCTGCAACTCTCCGTTTACGCCCTGGCTGCGCAAGAAGAGATGAAGCTCAGACCGCTGCGCTTGACCTTCTATTGCCTCACCAACAACCAGCCTGTCCACACCGTCAGGACCGAACAGGACCTTAAAGCCGTCAAGATGGAGATCCTGACGGTAGCGGACCGGATTCGCCAGAACCATTTCCCCGCGGCCCCCGGGTTTGTGTGTAAGTTCTGCGATTACCGGCCTATCTGCCCTGCGCACGAGGGAAACTTCTAGGGCCCCCAAGGTGACCTCATGAATGCCATCTTCCTGCTCGTGATCGGTTTAGGGTTGGGAATTGTGGTCGGCTGGCTGTGGGTGACAGCTCGCTCAAGGGCCGAACTCGCAAGGACACAAATCGAGGCGGAGGGTCGCATCAAAGCGGCAGAAAGCACCTTGAGCGAGGTGCGGGCGCAGGTCCACGCGCTCCAGAGTTCTGTCGACGCCAAAGAGAAGGAGATTTCGGGCCTTCAGCAATCGCTGCGCGGAGAAAGCGAGCAAAAGGTCAAGGCGCAAACAGAATTGGAGCAATTGCAGGGGACGCTGGAAGACCTCGAAGCCCTGCGCGAGCGGATGAAGACAGAGGGCGAGCTGCGCGTTGCCGCGGAGACCAAGCTGCGGGAAGCGCAGGCCAACCTGGAAGAACAGAAGAAATTATTGGATGAGGCTAAGAAGAATCTTTCGGATACGTTTCAAGCACTGTCGGCGGAGGCGCTCAAGAGCAACAACCAGGCGTTTATCGCTCTAGCTAGAAGCACCTTCGAGACCATCCAAGCCCATGCGAAAGGAGACCTCGAGACGCGCCAAAAGGCGATCGACGCGCTCGTGGTTCCCTTGAAGGAATCCCTCAGCCGTTATGAAAGACAGATCCTGGAAATGGAGAAGGCCCGCCAAAGCGCTTACGGCACGCTCGAGGAGCAACTCCGCAACCTGGCCGCCACAAACCAGCAATTGCAGGAAAAGACCTCGACATTGGCGATTGCATTAAAGGGAGGGTCCCAGGTCCGGGGCCGCTGGGGGGAAATGACCCTTCGGAACGTGGCCGAGTTGGCGGGCATGTCGGCGCATTGCGATTTTACCGAGCAGGAAACCTTTGAGGCGGAGTCAGGCCGGCTCCGCCCCGACATGATCGTGCGATTGCCCGGCAACCGGCGGATCGCCGTGGATGCCAAGGTACCGCTCCAGGCTTTCCTCGATGCTTCGGCCGCCTCCCGAGAGGAAGAGCGAAAAAAGGCTCTCGACAAGCACGCCCAAAACGTTCGCGCTCATTTGAATCAGTTGGCCGCACGAAGTTATTGGGAGCAGTTGGAGCCCGCCCCGGAGTTTGTGGTGCTGTTTCTTCCCGGCGAGTCCTTCTTCAGCGCGGCGCTCGAGCAGGACCGCACCCTGATTGAAGACGGAATGCAGAAGCGCGTGGTGCTGGCCACTCCGACGACTCTTATTGCCTTGCTTCGCGCCGTGGCGTACGGCTGGAGGCAGGAGCAGATCGCGGAGAATGCTCGCCTCATCAGCGAACTGGGTAGGGAACTCTACGACCGCATTCGGCCCTTCCTGACTCACTTCCAAGGGATTGGATCATCTCTCGAGAGGGCCGTCGATACTTACAATAAGGCGGTCGGTTCACTTGAAGGAAGGGTGCTTCCCTCGGCCAGGAAGCTGAAAGAACTTGGCGCGGCCACCGGCGATGAGCTTCCTGAAATTGAGCCGGTGGATGAAGCGCCCCGCGCGCTGACTGCCGCCGAAGGGAACCCGGCTGAAAGTGACAGTTCGCGGGCTGAGCTTGCTGATCATTGATTAAGGCGAGGCGGGACCGAACTCGGAGAGGACTTTCAGCATCCAGCTATTAGAAAAAATGGCCCAGAAAAACTTCGGGGATGCATCGCTGCATCCCCGAGAGTTCCTTTCGGATTGACTGAAGAGCTTACCTCTTCTTTTTTGCTTTCTTTTTCGCTGCCATTCTATTCTCCTCCAAACTTCTTAGAATTCACGCCAGCGTTGCTGGCGGAGCGCGTATTCAATCTCATGTATAGTGACACAGAATTATCTTGTCAAGAGGAAAGTGATGTTCGCGGCAAAAAAAATTGAAATTTCGTCACTCGCATGCGAAGAAATGCAAAACGGCGGAGATGTTTTCGAGGATCCACCCCCGGACTCCGCCTGCTCCTGGACAACCACCGCGAGCGCGGCGGGAAGATTTTGGGCATAGCTCCAATCAAAATCAATTCATCCCCAATTCAGAAGTTGAAGTAGCGGGCGCACCGGGCGGGCGCCGCTGACAGGCATGGCTGCCTTCCTGGAACCTGAATTGTCGGGATGCAGGATCTCCGCGCATCGCAGGTGCGGCTCCGCCAGCTTCCGGATGGCCGCCGCCGGCGCCTACTGGAGGCGTCCGGACAAATGCGCGCCGGGTGGATGGAGTGATTTCAGGCCCCAGCAGGCATATACTTGGCAATGACGCGGAGCTTAACTCGTGCATCAAAGAATCATGGCCAAAAAATTGAATATCAGAGAGCATCACCGCACCGTATCTCTCCCCCCAACCATGGGCAGAACCCGCACGCCCATCCTTCTGGGGGTGATCTTGCTGGCGTTGGCAAGTCTGCCGGGTTCGGGCCAGGAGAAACCTGAGCAGGCGCCCTCGACCACCTTGAAAATATCGACGGAAGTCGTAAATGTGTACGCCGTGGTGGAGGACAAGAAGAAGCACCTGATCCCGGACTTGAAGAAAGAGGATTTCGAACTTCAGGAAGACGGGAAACCGCAGGAGATCCGCTACTTCTCGCGTGAGACGGACACCCCCTTGACCATCGGAATTATGGTGGATACCAGCCCCAGCCAAGGAAGGGTGCTGGGAACTGAGCAGGAAGAGGCCAAGGCCTTCTTGCATCAGGTGCTGCGTCCCAAGGACATGGCTTTTGTCCTGCACTTCGACGTGGACGTGGAACTTCTCCAGGATTTCACGACCGATCAACGATTGCTCGCCCACGCCATCGATGAGACCGTGATCAATGGTGGCGGTCATGGCGTGATGCCGGGACCCTTTCCCACGAGTGACTCCGGCGGGGCCACCCACCTTTTCGACGCCGTCTATTTAGCCTCCAACGAGCTTCTAAGGAACGAAGTGGGACGCAAGGTACTCATCCTCCTGACGGACGGTGAAGACCAAGGGAGCCGGGTCAAGGAGGAGACCGCACTCGAGTCCGCACAAAAATCGGACGTGATCAACTACTCCGTCGATATCGTTGATCGTCCTTTCTACGGGATACACTCAATGGGCTTCAGCGGGGATTCCGTTTTGAGAAAGCTTTCCGACGACACCGGCGGGCGCGTTATCAGTGTGAATCGCTCCAAAGATGCCTCGGCGGCGTTTCAGGAAATTGCCAGCGAGCTGCGAACTCAATACCTGCTTGGATATACGCCCACGAATACCAAGCACGATGGGGCCTTTCGCAAGGTCCGGCTGACGGTTCGCAACGGGGACTACAAAGTTCAGGCCCGGCGGGGTTACTATGCGTCCACGGAGTAGAGAACAGGGAGTAGGGAATATGGAACAGGGAATAGGGAGAAGATTAGAGCGAATGCGCACCTACTGAAGAGGGATCGAGTCAAAGGGATCGCGCACCACAGAGGCAGGATCAGGTTGCGGGTTAGCCGGGAATGACAGGCTATTCCCTATTCCCTATTCCCTGTTCCCTATTCCCTACTGGGACAGCGCGAAATAACCGGGTTTAGCCTGCACGTGCATGTTCTTATCGACAGGCTGGATGGTGATGTTGCGGAAGGTCCCATCGTGGGCAGAGTTCGTTGAAACGTAGGCCAGGCTGTACTGGCTGCGGAGCTCGCGGGCAATCTCCTGGAAATTGGCGGCCAAATCACCCGCCTCGAAGGGGAAGAAGGCATGCCCACCGGTCTCCTTCGCCAACCGTTGTAGGACTTTGTCTCCTTTTCCCTCCGAGCCGCTGCGGTTGGTGCTGATGGCGTAAATGGTAACCTCCGCACGCTGCGCCATGGACAGTGCCTCTTCCCGCGTATGCACGCTCTGGTTATCCTGCCCGTCGCTGATGACGATTATGACCCGGCGCAGGTAAGGCTCGGGCGGCGGAAAGAAGAGCATCTTCTCCCTGCATGCGAAATAAACAGCGTCGAAGAGGCTCGTAACACCGCCGGCCTGGATGCCTTGAATGGCGCTCGAGAGTTTTTCTATGTCGTCCGTGTAATCCTGGACAAGCTGGGTTTCTACGTCAAAAGTTAACAGGAAGGCGAGGTCCTTGCCGGGGCGCAGCGCTGCGTCCAGGAAATTGATAGCCGCTTCCTGTTCAAAATGTAACCGGTCGCGAATACTGTTGCTGGTATCTATCAACAACCCGATGCGCAGGGGGAGGTCGGTCTCACGGCTGAAGAAGCGGATGTCCTGGGGTTTGCCGTCCTCGAAGATGCGGAAATCGTCTTTGGTGAGGTCGGTGACGAGCCGGTTCTTCTTGTCAGTAACAGTTGTGAGCACGTTGACCAGCTCGACGTGCACCTGGATTCGACTCTGGTCGCCTGGGGGTTGAGAATTGTTGCCGGGTGGCCCGGCAGCAGGAGCCTGGGCAAAGAGATGCCCCCACGGCTGGCAGAGGAATAAGAGAAATAAAAGCAGTTTCTCCATCCTTGAGTTCTCCACTAACGATAACAATTATAGGACCGCCAGGCGGGGCAGTCAATTCTAAGCTTGGGCAGGGTCCGCGACGTATGAGTCAGACGTCATGGAGACTGGCTGGGGTCGGGAGCCTCTTTAAGGGCGGGCAAGAGCTTTTCGAAGCGACGAGGCAATCCCTCCTGCTCGGTCACTGACCCTTGCTCGAACTTGAAATTCTTTACGGTTGTGGCCTCGAGACCCATGCGGACCAGAGCGGGGACGTCGATCGCCGCCTCGGCCGGGTCGAGCTGCCCAGGTTGAGCAAAGATGATGGGCGCGCGCGGCAGGAAGCGAGGGCAGCAGTCCTCAAAGGGTTCGCAGGAGATCCTGTAGGTTCCGATCTGCCGAGCCAACCGCAGTATTTCCGACTTGTCGTCGCCGGCCAGGGGGCGATAGATGGGGAGGTCAAGGCCGTGGTCGACGGCCGCCAAGTTATGCAGAGTCTGTGAGGCCACCTGCGAAACGCTGTCTCCGGTCACCAGGCCCAGGGCGCGTTCCGTTCGAGCAATCTCGCGCGCTATGCGCGCCATCATGCGGCGGTAAAGCAGCACGCGAAAGCTCTCCGGCGCGGCCGCAACAATCTGGCGTTGCACGGCGTCAAAGGGAACCAGATAAAGCCGTGAGGTGAACTGGTAAGGTGTGAGGGTCCGAACGATTTCTTCCGCTACGCCCGTTGAAGAGTCCCGCGAAGGCGAGGGGCTTCCAAAGAAGTGCACGAAAGCAGCGTGGCAGCCGCGTCGCATCATCTTGTAGGCCGCCACTGCGGAATCAAACCCGCCGGATAGCAATACCAGCAGCCGGCCGCTGGTGAGGGCAGGCAGGCCGCCGGGTCCATCCACCCGGTCCGAATAGATAAGAGCTTTCCCGGGCACCACCTCGACCCAACAGGTCGCCTCCGGGTTAGTGAGATTCACCCGGATGCTTGGGTCTCTCGCTCGCAAATGGTCCAGGATGACCCGCCCGAGCTGGCGCTCCAACTCCATGGAGTTCATACCGTATCCGGTCTCGGCGATCTTGGCGCGTACTGCGAAATTGCGCGGGCTCTTTTCCGCCATCATGGCGCAAGCCGCCGGCCCAAGCTCAGCCAGCGCGCTCGGAACTTCGTGGGCCGACGCAATGTAAGCGAGACCAAAAACCCGGCGTAAGCGCTCCAGGATGGCCGGCGCGGCGGTTTCCTCCCCAGGAACTAGCAGCAAGCGTTCCGCAACGCTGCTGAGCGATTGGACCGGCAAGTCAGAGACGCTCTGCTTGATAGCGGAGCGTAGCCGGCTGAGGAAGTAGTTCTTGTTCCCGCCTTTGAGCCAGATTTCGTGGTAGTGAAGAATGAAAACTCGGTTCATGCGCTTCTGACTGCCTTTCGGGCGCACCAATCTGCCCGCCCGGTGGTTCGTAGCGCTGACCTTTAGGTCAGCACGATGCGCGAGCATTTGAGTGCCGACCTCAAGGTCGGCGCTACACCGCCGCGATGGAGCGAATTAAGCTAGAATAGAGCTTAACCGACTGAAACATGTGTAAGCAAGCGAGCTGTACGAAGCCTACTGCCAATAGCTGAAAGGTGACTACTTTATGGGACGAACCCCGATGCTCAAAGGCGCCATCCTCAGTGCGTGGCTCACCCTGACACCTCTTATGTGGTTCGCCGCCACCAAATCCTTTGCCACCGTGGACCGTGTTCTCCGAAACGCAAACCCTCAGTTCGTCGAGGCCACCAAGGGCATGGCCGAGGGCCAGACTCGCGCCGTACTGCGGCACGTGGCCTCAGAAATCAACCGCGCATATTTTTGGGGTTACGGTTTGGCTCAGGCCGTTCTCGGCGGGGTGTTGCTCCTGCTCCTATGGCGTGAAAGGCCGCGAGATGCCCTTGGGTTCGCAGTGGTTTGCACCATGATGGGGCTGGTCGCGATCCTTACGCTCGTGATCACCCCGATGATAGTCTCCCTGGGGCGAAGCATCGATTTTGTTCCTCGCAACCCACCACCACCCGTCATGCCCCGCTTCTGGGCGCTCCATGGGGCTTTTACGGGATTGGATGGCGTGAAGTTCCTGGCGGGTCTGGGCCTGCTGATTCGCTGGATTCTGCGCGCGTAGGGGCAGGGATTGCCCTACCCGCGTCACCTACTGACAGCCGAGGCCAGGGGACGGCAAGCCGTCCCTCTACAATGGCCCCCGTGATCCTTCCTTTCGCCAACGCTTGAAGGCTTGGCGCATTTCAGGCCCGGGTTCAATTCCCAAGGCGCCGGCGACGGTTCCCTCGCTGGCGAGGTTGAAGGCTCCGCGCGTCACTGCTTGCCCAGTTCGGGCTGGATGCTCGCAATAAAGCGTGTAAGCACCGCGTTCACCAGGTCCGGCGTCTCGAGCATCGGGTAGTGGCCGACGCCGGTCAGCACCTCGTACTGGAGCCGCGGTACGCTCTTCTTAATGAGATCGATGAAGCGCTCGGGATTCCAGAATGAGCTGAATATTGCGAACGCGGGAAGGTCAAGGGTGTCGTGCTCGAAGAGTCGGGGATCGGCAAGACCTTCCATGCAACTTGCCAGCACGTGTTGGGGAGTCGAGAGGATGGATTCGGTGACCTTTTTGCGGACGGGCGTGGGGGTCTCCGGGACGAAGAACTGGCCGATGAATTGTCGGACCTTCACCTGATAATCCGGCGACCGGAACTCCTGCGCGCGCCTGCGGAACAGAGCGATCTGCTGGTCGACGTCGATTGGAATGCCCAATGTGCCATCGACCCAAATCAGGGCGATGGTCTTCTCCGGCCAGCGGCGGGCGAACTCGTACGCCGCCGTCCCACCCATACTGTGCCCAACCACAACGGCTTTCGGTGTGCCTGCATGTTCGAGCACGGCATTGACCGCTCGTGTAAACAGGTCGAGTGTGTAAGGGATGTCCGGCTTGTCGCTACGGCCGTGGCCTGGGAGGTCCACGAGCAACACACGGCTATGCGGCACGAGCGCCGGCGCCTGATTCGACCAGAGCGACGTGTCGCAGCCCCAGCCGGAAAGGAAGACCATGGCTGTCTTGCCGGAGCCGAAGCTGCGGTAATGAACGCGATGGCCATCCAGCTTCGCGAATTCTTCTTCTGCTCTCAGTGTGCCGCTCATCAGACGAGCCCTCCGACGATGCTACATATGGTCATGGCAGACCCTCCTTCCGCAGTCCATGTTCAACGGGGTGACGGCTACGCATCGGATCTTGGCAGTGGGCGATTATCTTTAACAACTCTAATATCCTACAAATCGCGACGCAACAGTCTACTCAGACTGCGGAAATTAGCAGCAATTTGCATCAACGCTGTCCAAATTAGCAGCTCCGCAAGCGCTCAGAGCGGCTCTGCCGCAGGTCGTCATCGAAAGTGTCGAGCCTAATTTGGAGAAGTCTGACCCTACATCGCCACTACCGGGCTGGACCATTGTCCGCAGAGACAGTCAGAGGTATATTGCTGGTCGGCCGGGAATTCTCAGCAGCCGCGATTTTACATCGCCAGTCCCCCGGCTCGCCGAACGAAGACTTGTCGGAGGTAGGAATGTTCAAGCGCCCTATTTGCGCACAGATTCTCCTGGTCACTGCAATCCTGTCCTGCATGCCAACAAATCTGTTCCCCCAAGAAGGAGAGATCTACCTGGTTGGCCACGCGCACATTGATCCTTCCTGGCTGTGGCCAAGGAGCGAGACCATCCACGAGGTGTGTCCGCTGACGTTTCGAAGCGTTTTGCAGATCATGGACCAGCACCCCTATTTCGTCTATGCCCAGAGCGCCGCGCAACTCTACAAGTGGATGGAGAGGTACTACCCGGATGTCTTTCAGGGGATCAAGGAAAAAGTGGCGGCGGGCCAATGGGAAATCGTCGGCGGCCAGTGGGTCGAACACAACACCAACATTCCTTGCGGCGAGTCCCTGGTGCGCCAGCATCTCTACGCGAAGCGTTTCTTCAAAGAGAAGTTCGGCGTGGACGTGAAGGTAGGCTGGCTGCCGGATGTGTTTGGTTTCAACTGGAACATGCCCCAGATCTACCGCAAGTGCGGGATCGAGTATTTCGTGACCCATAAGCTGAAATGGCAAGTCGAGCGGAACGATCCGCCGGTGCCCTTCCCTTATCACCTGTTTTGGTGGCAGGCGTCGGACGGCTCGCGCGTGCTGGCGTTCCACACGGTGGGAGACTACAACCAACGAGTCATCCCGGAGGAGATGCTCCGGGAATTGGATGTCCTCAAGTCCAAGCACGGGGTGGATAAACTCATGATCCTTTATGGACAAGGCGATCATGGCGGCGGCCCCATGCCTGAGATGGTTGAGCGGGCCACGGCGCTTATGCACGACCGCAGCTTTCCCAAAGTCCGTTTCTCCAAGGCCCAGGCTTATTTCGAAACCATCAAGGCGCTGCCCGCCAGCGCGAGCTTTCCTGTGGTCAATGATGAACTCTACGTCAAAACGCATCGCGGCACTTTCACCACCGACTCTCAGGTGAAGCGCGACAATCGCCGCTGCGAAGTCCTGCTCATGAATACCGAGAAATTCGCGGCGGTGGCCACCGAGTTCGGCCACTCCTATCCGCAGGCATCGCTCGAACAGATGTGGGAAAAACTGCTCTTCGGCCAGGTGCACGACAACATCGACGGGTCGGCCGTCGGGCAAGTCTATCGGGATGCGGCGACCGATTATACGGACCTCAAGTTGGAAGGCGGTAAGCTGCTGGAGGCGGCGCTCGCTTCGATTGCACGTCGGGTGAATACCGAGGGCGAAGGCCGGGCCATCCTGATCTTTAACCCCTCGCCGTGGGTGAGGACGGACCTGGTCTCTCTGAATTCGCACGATCTTCCTAGCGCGGGGTCGTTTAAGATCGTCGACCCAGCCGGGCGAATCCTCCCCTATCAAATCATTAAGGAGGATGGAGCCGGCAAAGCCATTTTCTTCGCGGAAGAAGTTCCCGGCCTTGGGTTCAAGCAGTATCGTCTGATTACGAGCCCGAACCAGCCCGAGTTCTCAACGGATCTGGCGGTTTCGGGGCTGAAACTGGCCAACAGCGCGATTGAAATCGAAATCGACGAGAACACCGGAAACCTCAAGTCGCTGAAAAAGAAGGGAAGCGAGGCGAACTTCCTGCCTGCCGAGCTCGAGGGGAATGCGCTCGAGGTCTGGGAGGATCGCCCGCCCGACGCGCCCGGCGGCGAACCTGCATGGAATATCTACCTTGGCGATGTTCATAAACTGGATAAGGCCGAAAGCGTGAATGTTGTGGAGCAGGGGCCGGTGCGCGCCTTGGTGCGGGTCAAGAAGCGGTTTGGCAAGTCCTCTTTCGAGCAGGACATCGTCCTTTATAGTCATTCGGACCGCGTAGACTTCGAATTTCGCGCGGACTGGCACGAGCATTACCGTTTTGCCAAGGTTGCATTCCCGCTTCGGCTCTCGAGCGCATTCGCAACCTATGAGATTCCCTTCGGCTCGATCCAGCGCTTTGACTATACCTACAAAGAAGATCCTAATACCCGGCTCGAGGAACCCTCGCGCGGCTGGGAAATCGCAGATCGGACGAAACTTGAAGTGGCCGCGCAGCGCTGGGCGGATGTGACCGACCGGAGCGGGAGCCACGGAGCGACCCTGCTGAATGATTCGAAGTACGGATTCTCCTTTCAGCAGAATGTGCTCCGCATGAGCCTGATCCGCGGGCCGCGCCGCGGCTATCCTTCGATACCAGATAGTTGGTCGGATCAGTCGGATGAGCCGCTGGTGGGAATCCACCACGTGAAATACGCGCTGGTGCCCCATCGCGGCCCCTGGCAGGACATTGGCCCGACCCGGCGTGGTGTTGCCTTCAACGCTCCGTTCCTGGTGAAGTTTGAGCCGTCGCACGCTGGTGAGCTTTCCGGCGCATTTAGCGCGCTCAATATCGGACCCGCGAACGTTGTGGTCGAGGCGGTCAAGAAAGCTGAAGACTCGAATGAACTAATCGTGCGCCTGTACGAGACCAACGGAAAAGCCGCCGACGCCGTCCTCAGCTTCAACCGAGCGCCACAGAGCGCACGCGAGACGGACATGCTCGAATGGGATAAGTACGTTGCTCCAAAATCGTTCGTCATCGAAGGAACGAAGGTGAGACTGCCGGTCGCCCCACACGAGATAAAAACTCTTCGAGTGAAGTTCTGATGGTCAGGTGTCAGGAAATCTCTTTCCAGCGGTCGTGGAAGGACTTTTTCGCCAGTGCGGGGACGTCCCGGGCATCGGTCCAGCGGGAGGCCGGGTAGAGGGGCACTTTTCGAATCCAGCCGGAGCGAGCGAGCAGGAACTGGCCCCAGCGCGCCATGCGCCCGCCCAGCGCATAAACCCAGGGACGGGAGAAGGCCCACGCCCACATGCGCATCATAGTCTTCTCGCGCAAGAGGGCGCCTTTCGCCCGGGGTGCAGGAGCCTCCACCTGCGCCTCACTCCGCAAATGCAGCAGGAGATCGGGGATATTGATCTTAACAGGACAAACCTCGCGGCAGGCTCCGCAAAGTGAAGAAGCAAACGGCAGCTCCCGCGCCTGTAGGATGCTGGTGAATTGAGGAGTGACTAACGCCCCGATGGGGCCACTGTAAACCCAACCGTAGGCGTGCCCGCCAATCTTGCGATAGACGGGGCAAGTATTCAAGCAAGCGCCGCAGCGGATGCAGTAAAGCGCTTCCCGCATCTTGGGGTCCGCCAAGGTCGCCACGCGCCCATTGTCAACCAGCACCACGTGCATCTGGTCCGGGCCGTCCTCACCCGGACGCCGCGGGCCGGTGAGAAAAGAGGTGTATGTGGTCAGCTTCTGTCCCGTGCCCGAACGCCCCAGCAGTCTCAGAAAAACGCCGAGGTCCGCAAAACGCGGGATCAGTTTTTCGATGCCCACCAGCGCCACATGCACGCGGGGCGCCGTGGTGCAAAAACGGATATTCCCCTCGTTCTCCACCAGCACCACCGTGCCGGTTTCCGCCACCAGGAAATTGCCGCCGCTCAGTCCCATTTCCGCCCTGGCAAACCGCTCTCGAAGCACCTGGCGCGCAATCGCCGTCAGGCGTTCCGGCACGACGGTACGCTCGGACTGAAGGTGCGTGGCGAAGAGGTCTGACACGTCATTCCTTGTCAGATGGATGGCCGGGGCCACGATGTGCGCGGGCCGGTTGCCCTCGAGCTGGATAATGAACTCCCCCAGGTCGGTCTCGACGGGGTGAATCCCCTGCGCCTCGAACGCATGGTTCAGCTCCACTTCTTCCCCGACCATGGATTTCGCCTTCACGATTTCTCGGGCCCCGCATTGCTGGGCGATTTCCAGAACAATCCGGCAGGCCTCCTCGGCTGTGGCGGCCCAGTGCACCTTGCCGCCGCGCCGCTCGACGTTGTCGGCAAACTGCTCGAGGTAATAGTCGAGGTGCTCGATTACTTCGCGCTTGAGCTCCTGGGCGCGATCGCGCAGCCGTTGCCAGCCGGGCACTTCGCTGATCGCTGCCAGGCGGTGAGTGTAAAGACGGAGGGTGGAAGAGCGATAAGCTTCCTGAAGATGCGGGTCGGCAAGAGTCTTGTTGCCGCGCTCGTGAACTTCGTTACTGTAAACGCCAGTGTCAGCCATCTTAATCAAGAGTCAAAAGTCAAGAGTCGAGGGTCAAAGACCTGCCGACCCACTGTGTTTGGAGTGCGGCAGCTTGCTGCCGCTTTCGCTCAGGCCAGCTTGCTGGCCGAGAAATCGAACGCTGTACTCGGACGCGTAACGCGCGAGCAAGCTCGCGGGAAAAAAGCGGCAGCTTGCCGGCGCAATCATTCCCGCGCCAACACCTCCGCCAAGTGCATGGTCTTAAGCGGCAATGCTTGGCGATGGATCATCCCCGCGAGGTGCATCAGGCATCCGGAATCGTTGGCGACAAGGTACTCGGCGTTTGTTTGAGCGGCAAATCCGAGTTTGTCTTGACCCATGGCGGCTGAGACTTCGGGGAATTTGACGGCGAAAGTCCCCCCGAAGCCGCAGCACACCTTGTAGCCTTCCATCTCCACGAAATCGATGCCGCGCACTTTGCGCAGCAGCTTGCGCGGCTGCTCCTCGACGCCCAACTCGCGCAGAAGATGACAGGAATCATGGTACGTCACGCGATGGGGAAAGCTTGCGCCAACATCCTCGACCTTCAAAACGTTGACCAGGAGTTCCGAGAACTCGAAGAACCTGTCACGTAGTTGCTGGCATTTTCGCAGCCGCTCGGGGTCGGCCGCGAACAGTTCGGGATAAAACACCCGCACCATCGAGGTGCAGGAACCCGAGGGGCACACTACATAGTCCGCATCGTCAAAAAGGTTGAGGACTTTTGTAGCCACCGACCGAGCTTCATCCCAGTATCCCGTGTTGAAGGCCGGCTGGCCACAGCAGACTTGCGCAGGATTGAAAGTGACTTCGACATCCAACCGCCGAAGCAATTTGACCACAGATTCCCCCACCTGGGGAAAGAACTGGTCACCCAAACAAGTTACAAAAAGAGCCACTCTAAGTCTGGACATCTCGAACCTCGCGAACTTCTCACCCTATTAGAAATTCTCTTTGCCGTCAATGGCGAAACCATCGGCCCCAATCCGTCGATAGCGGCATTGGGAGCCGGGGAGAGGTCGACGTGGCGGGGAAAGTGAGGCTCGCTTGTCGCTTCGCGGGGAGGGGATCAGAAGCCCTCCGCTCTCCGAGACCTCGTCTAGGTGGGCGAGGCCTGTCAGGGCTGCTTTCGAGGCATACTTCCACGTCCCTGATCAGTCTCGCGGCAAAAAACACCCCACAAATCCGTCGATAAGGACGCCTCCTTCAACTGGGCGCTGGAACCGGCAGACTTTGCATCGCCTCGATCCACTCCGCCAAGCGCTCGGGTGCTGCCGCCAAGCGCAGGACCGTC
>Ga0326728_10014945_pt1 | contig 16300 bp, 16 predicted proteins | sample MB3enrmetagenome_FD_207602 | JGI IMG/M metagenome (GOLD analysis project Ga0326728, IMG submission 207602) | Lab enriched peat soil microbial communities from McLean, Ithaca, NY, United States - MB31MN | ecosystem: Environmental > Terrestrial > Soil > Wetlands > Peat | place: USA: New York...
GCCACCGCCACCGCCTGCATCTCCGACGCCAGCGGCGTCAGGAACCGGGCGGTCATATAGTAGCGGTAGTTGGGATAGCGAAAAGCGGCGCGGGCCTGGCGCATGCGGGCTTAGTGCCAGTGTCCCACAGATGGGCCGGCGGGCCGAGTGGAACATTCTCTCCAGCGTGGGCTGGCCACCTTCCGATAAGCCCATTTTTTTGCCCTCTGTCTCCAAGTTTCAATGTAGGCTCGGGAACCCACCGTCGCGGCCCCAACAAAAGTCCGGTTGCGGGTAGTGCGCTAATTGTGTGCGCTTGGGACAAAACCTTGATTCGCCCTTTATTCGCTCCCCCCTGTCGGCGCCTTGAGTTTAGCGCGATCTATCTGCTTTAGCGGTGGTAGGCTGAGGGGATGGTCGTATGGGCGAAAACGACAATTGGTAGGCTCCGCGAAGTCAACTGGCGACAGCGATGGTTTTATGTCGCGGCCGAGGCTGCAATTATATGTTGCTCGATCTACTGGTGGAAGCATCTTCCCGCCCCTGGATGGGCGGTCGCCGTCCTCGCATTTGGTGCCGCGCTCATGACCCTCCGCGAACGCATGAGCGAAAAGGAAAAGGCGATCTGGATAGTGCTGCTAGGCGTACTGCTTGTCATCGAATTGCGTACAATCAGTAAAGAGAGGGCGGACCAGACAGAAAAGGTTGCAAAGATCGTTAGCGGCATAAATACAAACTTAGGGAAAAGTGATGTATTGATTGATCTGTCCAAGCAAAATCTGGCTATTAGCGACTCGCTTTTGGCCGCCGTTCAATTGCTGGGTCGTCAGCCTTCGCCCAGCAAAGACAAGAAGCCAATTATCACAGCATGGGGGACCGTCTCACAGTTAAATAGCAAGGCCGTTGATGGTGCTACCGCTACACCGTCTAGCCCACCGCAGATTCAGCAAGGAAAGCGGCTTGTCTCTGCTGAAGCCTTGGGATTGGCATTGAGAGATAAAGAACATTCGGCTGCAACTATTATTAACGATGGCACGAATGAGGCTGGGTCTTTTGCAAAGCAATTAGAGATAGGCTTACGGGACGCCGGTTGGCAGGCAGGCGGGGATAACATTAAGATTGGAGATCCGGAATTCTTCCCAGACAGTCTTACGCTTGAGGTATCTGCGAGTCCCGCCTCTACTGAGGACCATTCACTACAGGAAGCAAAAGAGTTAGCGGAGTACTTGCGAAACATTGGGATCGAAGCCAATATACGAAAAACTGATCTGCACTTCCCGCCGAATTTTATGAGAATCAAGGTAGCAGGAAGGTAAAATAAAGAACTGCGCTTCCATCTCCTGATTTCACGCAACCTCTAGCAGGGCGTATCACCGTCCGAATGGCAACCCGGAAGGTCTGGGTATTCGATCAAGAACCCACCGCCGTCTTCAGATGACAGCGGGCGAATCGTGAATGGGTACTTGTCGATATTGGCGAACTCATTCATGCTTGGAATCCGAAGCGATGTGCGACGACTTCCAAGTCCTCCATACGCCAGTTGTGGGCATTCCTCCGCATTCCCGCAAGGATTTTCTTGGCGTTGGACACGATTCTATGGTACCGAATACGGCACCAGTGAACAATACCGGCTGGCTCACAGGGGCCCGCGATGGTTCAGCGCGAATTCGATGCGAGCCCTAGGCTCGATCGTCCACAACGCCTCAGAACACCAGCCCGACGCGGACAATCATCGTGCGCGGTTGCAAAAAATGCGTCCCGCTGAAGGTCGACAGGAAGTTGTACAGCGCCACTTTGTTGAAGATGTTGGCGATGTCGAAGGACGCCGTGAACTTCTCGCGCTTTTCCGTATGGAACAGGTTATCGGTGCCCAGCCCCACATTGAACACATTGCGCGGCTTCACGCGGTCGGGGTTGTGGTCGTCGTTCTCCGTGCCGGTCTGCGGCAGCGTCAGCAGCTTCGACGTGCCGGTGCCATTGCAGGTGGCGATCGGGTTGGTGAAAGTGGCGTAGACTCCGTTGCAGGCGAAGCCGATCGAGGTCTGCTGCGCCGCGGTAAGCTCCAGCGCGGCGGCCACGTCGGGCACGCCGCTCACCACCAGGCCGCTATCGTAACGCCAGGTGAGCGCGACCCACTCGGCGCTCTTGTGCTGGTAGCGGAAATTGCCCGTGGACTGGAATGCCTGGTCGTGGTCGATGCGGAAGACGCCGCCGGCCAGGGGCGTCCCCTGCGAGATCAGGCCGCCGACCTCCGGCGGGAAGTATCGCGCGCGCGTGTGGCCAAACGTCCAATAGGCCTGGAAACCGTGAAGGTTGGTGGTGCTCACGCGGCCGGTCACGCCATCCAGTTTCGAGTTGTGCCAGGAAATGGGGAACGTGATGGTGGTGTTCAGCAGCGTGTCGAAGTCGTAAGCGCCGTGCGTGAACTTCCAGAAATAATCGGCGTCCACCATCAGGTATTTGCCGATGGCCTGCTGCAAGCCGGTGTTGAACTGGTTGCGGCGGCCAGGCCGAATGGGCGTGGATATGCTGCCGAAAACGTTCTGGTCCAGTCCGCCCACTCCGGTGGCGCTCGAGAGGAGCAGGTTTTCGTTGAACGGCGTCTCAAACGTGCGCGAGTACGCCACGCGCAGCACCGTCCCCGTCCCCTTGATGTTGTAGGCGATGCCGACCCGTGGTTCGGCGCCGTTGTTGGTGCTGAGGCCGGCATAGTGGTCGGCGCGGTAACCGATGTTGAACAGGAAATGGCCCACGGTGATGGCGTCCTGCGCATACACCGCGAACTGGTTGATGTTGCCGGCGCCGTGAAAGTTGAACAGCCTCCCGCCGCGGGTGAGATCGAAGGGAATCAGGCCGGGGACCAGGTTCGGGTTAGCCGTGAATCCCAGCCCCGCGCACTGGTTCGGGTTCAGCAGGCTCGACGGGCCGGCGGAATTGCCGTCGGCATCCACGCAGATGGGGTTGAAGGTCGGGTCGGTAATGCCGAAGCCGAAATTCTCCAGCAGTCGCGTCTGCTTGGCGTCGATTCCGATTTTCAAAACGTGCCGGCCGGCGGTCACGGAGAGGTCGCTCTTCACACCCCAGTTCAGCAACTGGCGACTCTGATCCTGCGTGGACGGCGTATCGGCAAACGGGTCGCGGCTGCCGTAGTAGAAGAACTCGTCCTTCCGAATATACGGATTGATGGTCAACAGGGCGTGGGAGTTGAAGGTGTGCTGGTAACCCGGAGCGACGCTCCAGGTAGCCACGCGCTGGCGCTGATCCTGGGTTAACTGGTCATAGTCGTTGGGAATCTGAATCCAGTTGCGCGCGGCGAACAGGTTGAGGTGCAAAGAATCCTTCCCGTCGGGCTCCAAGTCGAAATGATCGAAGATGGTTTCGTTGTTGCCTATGTCGTGGAAGGGGGTGAACTCGGGAGTGTCCAGGAAGCGGCCGCTACGGAGACCGTCGACGGCCAGGAAATTCCCCGCTTTCGCGCTGCCGAAGCCGATTCCCACGGAACCTCCCACGGTGCCGAACGCGCCGTAGGTCGCATCGACGTTGCCAAAGGGCCGCCCCGCTCCCAGGCCGGTACGCGTGGTGACATTGGCTACCAGGCTGGTCTTGTCGCCAAACTCGGCATCCACCGACCCCGTCACCACCTCCATGCTTTGGATAGCGCTGACGGGGAGCTGAGTGGAGAACACTTTGCTCTGCTGATCGCTGATGGGTTGTCCGTCAATCACGAAGCTGGTCTGCGCGTGATCGCCGAGTGGGTGGAAGAGTCCGTTGCCATCGGCGGCCACACCGCCCGTGCTATAAGTGATCGCCTGGCTGAGGCCGCCTCCGGGGTCGAACGCGGGCAGCTTGGAAAGCTGCGCTCGATCGGCGTCCACGTGATCGGAGGGATTCACCTCCAGCAAGTCCGCGCCGGCCGCCTCCACGGTGACCGTTGTCTCGGCCCCGGCGATCTCCAGAGCCGCCTTGATCTGGACTGGCAGGGAGTTCCGGATGGTGACGTCCTGCGAGAAAACGGCGAAGCTGGAGGCCCTCACTTCCAAGTGGTACTGGTTAGGCGGAATGTTGACCAATCGGAAGGAGCCGTCCGAAGCCGTTGTGGTGGACTGTTTGTAATCCGAGATAGGATTGTGGATGCTCACCACGGCTCTTACGACGGCGGCGCCGGACGGGTCGACGACTACCCCTTCGATGGTGCCGGCATTGCCGAGCGATTGTCCAAAAACCCCATGCGTGAAGGTGAAAGCGAGCAAACCTAGAGCAGTGACAGCGAGAACTCTCATCATGGCTCCAGTATCGGAAGGGTTCCGTTATGGGGCCGAGCCAATTCGTATCAGCGGCCTAAGATTCGCTGGGGGCGGGCTGGAATTGCCAATGAGCGGAAGTGGCGCCGGCGGTCTTCGCCGCCGGTGGTTGTGTTCGGAGTGGGAAGAACACCGGCGGCAAGACTGCCGGCGCTACGATTAGTAAGTGAGCCTGCGGCGGACTTCCGCTGGCGGCCGAATCATGGCCGGTCACCGCCGAATCTCGCCCGTCGATCAGTTATTCTTTCGCATGGTGGGCTTTTCAAGCTAACTCCTATGAAGATGGGCCAGCCGCCAATACGTACCCTGATCGTCGATGACGAGCCGATCGCCCGCCAGGTGCTGCGGGACGAACTCCACTCGGTGGGAGATGTCGAGGTTGTCGGCGAGGCCGGGAACGGCAACGATGCCCTCGTCCAAATCGAGCGCCTCAAGCCCGACCTTGTGCTGCTGGATCTCCAGATGCCGGGACTGGGCGGTTTCGACGTCATCCAACGCTTGCCGCCAGGCGCGCTGCCCATCGTGATCATCGTAACGGCGTACGACCAACATGCCATCCGCGCGTTCGAAGAAGGCGCGCTCGATTATCTGCTCAAGCCCGTCAGCCAGGAGAGGCTCGAAAAAGCTCTGGATCGGGCACGGGCGCTGCGCGGCAAGGTGCGCAATGTCGCCGAATCGCTGGCGCAATTGGGCCGCAAGGTGGTGGGACGCGCCGGCGCGGAGTACTTCCTGATCGATATCGACGATGTTCTGGCGTTCCAGGCCGAGCGGGAGATCGTGTGGATCATTACCGCCCGGCAGAGATACATGGCCACACAGCCGCTGCACCGCATCGACGCCCGCCTGAAGGGCTCGGTATTCCAGCGCGTCCATCGCAACGCGCTGGTGAATGTGAATCACGTCCGGAAAATGACTTCCCTCAGCAGCCAGCGCTGGCTGCTCACGCTCAGCAACGGCCAGGAATTCATCGTCAGCAAACGGCAGGCCGGCGGAGTCCGGCAGATGCTGCAATGGTGAGGGCGCCGGACTCACCGCTTCATGGCGGCCGCAACCGCCTCCCGAGCGGCGGCCAGGCTCAGCGAGCACGAGCGGTGGTTGTTCCGGCAACTGGCGATCGTCCGATTGCAATCGCAGGGACAGCGTTGCGTGTTGAGCTTCTTGAGCAACGCGCCCAATTTCTCCGGGGGCACGCCGCTCAAGTCAACGTCGGGCAGCTTGGTATAAAAAGGTTCAGGCGGTTGCGGGGTCCGGGATTCCTTCCAGACGGTCGATTGCAGCGCCAGGCAAGTGAATCCAAGGACGGCTGCGGTCGAAAGGAACAGGCCCATGGCCGCGTTGCGGCTCAGCCGTTTCAATCCGGTAGTGCTCCGTGCCATGGTTGTGTGTACAGTATGGTAGGAAGCTCCGGCCGGCCGTACTTCTTTCTCACCATTGGCTGGAATCACCGGGCCAGCGGACGGATTTCAAGCGCCGCCGGGGGCTGAAGTTATGATCGGAATCAACCAGCCTCTGCTCATCAATATCCTCGGGCACGCCAGCGGAGCCCTGATCTTTGCGATTTTCCTCTGCCTGCTGTTCAGCGGCCGCGGCTGGTCGGGGGGGCGCGGGCGCTATCTGTCGGGATTGGCCGCGGCCCTTTCGCTGGTGTGGAACCTCGGCTCCCTGATCGTTTTGGTGTGGCCTGGTATGCCGGCGGGAGCATCGGGGCTGGTGGTGGCCATCAGCTTCTCGGTGTTGAGCCTCCTGCCCGCCGTGTTGCTGCAGTTATCGCTCGGGGACAGCCAGCCCGCCGTGGTCGTTTGCGGCTATGTGCTGAGCGCCGTCGCGGTGGGCATGCACTTCTGGGAGATTGCCGGCCACGGCGCCGCGCTCCACCAGGATGCGCTGCTGCTCATCACGGTTGGCTTTCTGGCGTTAACCGCCATTGCGGTGACGGCTGTCGCCATTCGGCGCGACCCGCTGCGGCGCTCGGGCGGAGCGCGCATTGCGACTGCCATGTGCCTGGCGCTGTTCGCCATGTCTTTCGTCCATTTCGGAGCCGGACACGCCAGCCATGCCTGGTCCAGCGAGTTGCTGGTGCACCACGCCGGCATCCCGCTGGCCCTCTTCATTCTCTTGCAGGACTACCGATTCGTATTGCTGGACGCGTTCGTCCGCTTCCTGGCCAATGCCCTTCTGGCCGCGGTGCTGACCTGGCTGGTCATCCAGGCCGCATTCCGCCTGGCGCTGGTGGAGCGAACCGCGCCGGGGCCGTTGCAGGAAGCGCTCTTGCTGCTCGGTGTCTGTCTCTTCCTGGTGTTCTTCGCCTGGCTGCGCAACCGCGTTCAATCCTGGCTTACGCGCGCGGTCTTCCGGCAAGGCAGCCTCGCGAATCTCGCCAGCCGCGTGAAGGAAGGCCCGGCCTTTACGGACGAGGAGCAGTATCTCGAATGGGCGGCGGCCGCCATCGCCGCCGCCGTCGGCACCACCGACTACGCCGTGCTTGGCCAGGGCGAAGTGCAGGCGAGTTGGGCCGAGGCCCAGGTTCCCATTCGGCTGGGCGAGGGGCGTTCCCGCCTGCTGGTTCTGGGACGCCGGCAGGGCGGACGCCGCTACTTGAGCGAGGACCTGGACACGCTGGCCAAGGCCGCTTCGGAAATCGCCGGGAGAGTGGAATCCTCGCGGCGGCAGGAGATGAACCGGCTGGTCAGCCAGGCCGAGCTGCGCGCGCTGCGGTCGCAGATCAATCCTCATTTCCTGTTCAACGCCCTGAATGCGCTCTATGGCGCCATCCCGCGGGAAGCCGCCGCAGCCCGCCGCATGGTGCTCAACCTCGCCGAAATCTTTCGCTACTCTTTGCAGTCCGACAAGGCCTTTGTGCCGCTGGCGCAGGAAATGCAGATCGTGCGCGCCTACCTCGAGCTGGAACAGTGCCGCCTGGCCAGCCGGCTCGACGTTCAGATACAGGTGGATGATGCCGCTCTGCAAACTCCGATCCCCGCGCTGTCCATCCAGCCCCTGGTGGAGAACGCCGTCAAGCACGGCGTCGCGCTGCGCATCGAGCCGGGCTATGTGCGGATCAAAGCCGAATGCCGGGACGGAGAATTGCGGATTTCGGTGGAGAACAGCGCCAGCGGGCGCGCCACGGAGACTCCCGTCACGGGTGTCGGTCTGCAAAATGTCAGGCGCCGGCTCGAAATCTGTTACGGCGCCGGCGCGGAACTGCGCTTTTCGCCGGGAACGGAGTGCACCACCGTCGAGATCCGCATTCCGCTGCTGGCCAACCTGGGGTAATACTCAGCCCTCCGCAGCCTTCGACGATTTTGTGGGGCGGGCTCCCAGACCCGCCAGGGGGCGCTGAAATCACTGTGTCGACGAGCATTTCCGCAACCTCTCTGGCTGGAGCGTGGTTTCCCGGATGGGGACTTCAGGCTCGTAAGCGAACAATCCGAGGGGGTTTTGATTCGCCCGTTATGCCAAACCATCGAAAGTTGGTTTAGAATATACTTGGCTACGAGAAGTGGTCAGCTTCGACCCGAACGCGAGTGCGGGGAACTATGACCGTAACGCTGGAGACTGCAACGAGAATTGCAACCATAATGCTCTTCGGGGCTGCCTTGTCGATCGCAAGCGCGGAGGACAAGGAGATTGGCAAGGTGGGGGACATCGCGGGAGGCTGGTGCCGGAAGGCGGCTCGGCTCAAAAAGGCGGATACGCTCAAGTTGGAAGACGAGGTCCGCTACTGCTCTACGCCGTACTCACGACAAGACTACATCGTCATTGACTTCCCGGCGAAAACGGTGGTTACGTTCACACCCGGACCTATAAGTGTTCTACCCCTGGAATTTGCGACCAGCACGCAAAGTTGTGGTTGGAGGGCGCCTATCGGTTCGGCCGTGCTTTGGACGAAGACAGAGTCTTGGACGTAGAGGTCCTGCTAAGTCGACCAGTTCTTATGTATCCCCAGTCGTTGCCAAGCGAGGAAGAGAGGCGGAGGCGGGCGAAAGAGGAACGGGAGCTTGCATCACTCCCCGTCTTTCCAGATGTCGTCATCAGTACGGGACAGGGCGGCGCGACGCTTCCCGCAAACATAGTCTCGGTTGTCGCCCACGAAGACATTGTCCTGTCCCAGATGCCCAGCACCCGGCCTACCGTGCGCTTCCCGCAATACGGCCGGGACGACCCACGAAATTCCTTGGCCTCCGACTACCGCTACCGCCAAACCTTGACAAAGCTTAACCCCAAGATCGACGTCAAACCAGGCCTCTATGGAGTTTACAGGGTGCCCGTGCCGCAGTTGAGCTTTGGTTGGCCGAACGCCTTGTGGCTCGTCACCAGTCCCGGTTCCAGACTGCCCGCGCGCTGGAACGACCTACCGGAAGCGTTTCGCAGCAGTCAAGAAGAAGAGATCGTCCGAGAACGCCGCCTGTTTCTGCTGGACTTGTTCAAGAGCGAAATGGAATGAACTACGGTCCGACTCAGAAGAAGCGACGCGTGGGGCATCGCAAGACCGTTCACTGGCGTCGGGAGTTGACTCCATGGCTTCTGACGGCTGCGGCCGTTGTACTCGCCTACAAGCTGGCAGAAGCTCCCGTCTTCAAACGGATGACACTCGTAATCTCGGATCAGATTTCCCGCACGCTCGGTGCAAGAGAGGCCCGACATGTCGTGCTGGTTAGTCTCAGCCGACCTTTTTCAAATGCGGCACTGCAGTCCTTGCTCTCAGGTGCAATTCCAGCCTTGCTGAATGCGTACCAGGCGGCAGCGGTCGGGGTCGATATTGACTTCTCGACGGGGAATTACAAAGACCTTGCCCGCGAGTTTTCGGAATGGAGCACGAAAAACCCTGAATCTGCGAAACAAGTGGTCTGGGCGGTGGCGTACGCCAACGAGCAGCGGGAAGCATCTCGTCGGCCCCTCCCCGGCCTCGGCATCGCCTTCTGCGAGCAGTGCTCGGGAGTGGGGTGCAAGCTGCGATTTACGCCCCTGCCCGTCTTTGGCGGCAATAACAATCCAAGTAATTATGGGCTTTCGATCGCATTTCCCGATGCAGATGGCGTGAACCGAGCCGCACTTCGCTTTGTCTGCCATACCGACAGCGAGAAACCACTCAAGGCCTTTCACTTCAAACTCGTCGAAGCTTACTGCGATGGACGCCCGGACTTGGCGACCTGTCGGTACCTGATGCGCGACAAACAGGCGCGAACGGCAATCTACTCTTAATATCACGCGCCAGCGATAGACCTATGTCGTCTGGTGAACTGCCCCAAAGCCCAGCCGAATCCTGGGCCCGCCCAGCGCGGGGCTGGGGAGCTGCACGAATCTGCGTTGGACAGAGACACAATCGCAGGCAAGATCGTGTTGCTGTATACAGAGGTGCCTCGCGATGACGAACACCTGACCATGGAAGGCACGAAAAAGGGGGCCGAGGTTGTCGCCTCACTCATCGAGAACGAATTGCAGTTCGGCGTGGCTCCGGGGTGGCACGTGAAGGTGTTAGAGGGCACCCTGGAGGCGCTGACTATTCTAATTCTAGCGGGCCTGTTCCATTGGCGACACACAGAGCGTTGGGCTATCCTGCCGGCGGCGGTGCTGTTCGTGGTGTATGTTCACTTTATCCCGCGGCTCGCGACCTGGGTGCCGGATTTCCGCAACTTCGTGCTCGCTATTGTCCTTTCCTTCTGGGTCGAGGCGCTGGTCAAGCTGGGTTGGCAAAATATTTCCAACACCAAACGATCATTGTCCTAGCTCCTAGCACTCGTGGCAGTGGCAAGGTCTGCCGCAGCTTCGTTCCGACGCCCTGCTGTCACCCGTGAGGCCCACTTGGACGAATTGCCGGAATCTTCGGACTTCTGCTGCTCGGGAGCCCAAACGGCGCCGTGGGAAAGCACGGTCACCCTCGGGCATGCGCTCCCATCGAGCGAGGTCGCTTTTGGCGATCTCATCTTCAGACCTCCTGATCTCGCCCGGTGATTCTGACGTTTCGTGGAAAGAGGGATGATCCCCGTCGGCGCCTATGACCGCGTGGACGGGAGTGCCGGGGACTCCGACCCAGGCAGCACGATCCGGATTTGTTTTCCCAGACTTCCTGACCCCATATGGGCCCAATCGGTCGCAACAATCGACCGAAACGTAGGTCCCATGAAGACCGCGCTCTAGTACCCGAAATCCGTGGGTCAGTCAAGTGATTTCTTGCCGAACTTAGCCGCAAACCGGGCTGCGCGCGAACGCCCACTCTTCCACCACGCGGCCGCCGATGAGGTGCTCCTGGATGATTCGCTCCAACACCTCGGGCGCCGCAGAGTGGTACCAGACGCCCTCGGGATAGACCACCGCGATGGGGCCTTGCTCACAGACGCGCAGGCAGTTGGCTTTGGTGCGGTAGACGCGGTCCAGCAACCCCAGTTCCGCCAGCCGCCGCTTCAAATAGTCCCACGACTCCAGCCCGGCCTCCTTCGCGCAGCACTGCGGCTGGGTCTGATCGCAACACAGAAAAATATGCCGCCGAATGCCCGGGATGCCCAGGCCCGTGGCAATCCGCGTCAATCGCTCGATGTCCGGCATGCCGAGGTCAGAACTGCACTTTCGGCGCCGTCCGCGCCCCGGGCTCCGTCTTGAAATAGGCGTCGTTGCGCGCGAACCCCGCCATCGACGCCACAATGTTGTTGGGGAACAACTCGATCGACGTGTTGTACCGCTGCAGCACCTCGTTGTATTTGCGGCGCTCCACGGCGATGCGGTTCTCCGTTCCCGCAATCTCGTCCTGCAACCGCAGGAAATTCTCGTTGGAGCGCAACTGCGGATAATTCTCCGATATCACCAGCAGGCGCGAGAGCGCGCTGGAGAGCTGGTCGTTGGCCTGGATCTTTTCCTGGGGGGTGCGGCCGCCGATCAGGGCCGCGCGGGCGTCGGCGATGTCCTTGAAGACCTCCGTCTCATGTTTGGCGAACCCCTTCACGGTCTCCACCAGGTTGGGAATGAGGTCGGCGCGCCGCTGCAAGACCACCTCGACATCCGCCCACGCCGCATCCATGGAATTGCGCTGGGTCACCAGGTCGTTGCGGATGCTGTAGAACTGGCTCACGGCTACCAGGGCCGCCACCACGACCACCACCAGAACCACGATCAGAGCGATTTTCACTTGTTGTCTCCTATTTCTCGAGCCGGTCCACGGCGTCGATGACCACCGATATCCCTTGCATATACGCGGCCAGCAGAGCCACCGGTTCCACGTCGCGCGGCTTGAGGCGCTCCTCCCGAATGTCGAGCAGCTTCTGGAACGGCGCGGGGTCGATGCCGAAATGCTCGCGCGCGTGTTCGATGACCTCGCGCTTCCGGGCGGGCGCGTCCACCCCGTGCAAAACCAGGGCGTGGCGGAACAGCACGCAGAAGGTGGAAACCGAATCGAGCATCAGCCGGCGCAGCAGGTTGGAATCGGAGAGCACGCCGGAAGCCTTCTGGCGCAGGCGCAGCAGCTTGGCCCGCAGATCGTGCTCCACCTGCGCGCGGTAGAACACCTGGTCCACCACCAGCGGGGTAATTACGTCCTTGCCGAGCAGCAGCCGGTGGTGCCGCTTGATGTCGTTGAACTCGATGGCGAAGCAGTCCGTGGAAGTGGCCAATTCGTGCTCGGTGAGCAATAGCGGCGAGGGGTTGCCCTTCTCGCGCCACCAGCGGAAGATGTCCTGGCTGGCGCCCAGCTCGCGCGGCGTAATCTCGCTCAGAACGCACAGAACATTGAGATCGGAGAACTTGGCGTGGTGGTCGCCGGCGGCCGCCGAGCCGTAGAGCACCACCGAGACCAGACGGTCGCCGTGGGCCTTTTGCAATTTCTCCACCAGTTGGTTCAGCACCTTGTCCATGGATTGGTCCTCACCAGTTGCTGGAAGCGCCGCCTCCACCGGAGTCGCCGCCGCCGAATCCGCCGAATCCGCCGCCGGAATCGAATCCGCCGAATCCGCCGCCGCCGCGGCCGCCCCCCATCGATCCGCCCATCACGTTGCCCAGAATCAACCACGGCAGGATTCCGAGGCCCCCGCCGCCACGTCCGCCGCGCGTCAGCAACAGCAGCAGGATAAAGACTCCGCCGATCAGCACCGGCCACGGGAACGAATCGGAGACCGCCGGCCGCGTGCGCCGCGGCAGGCTCGCCTGTAGTTCCACGTTCTTGGCCTTGGCGATGGCGCTGCCGATGGTCTCGGCCGCCGCCATCATGGCATCGCCGTAATCCCCCTGGCGCAGCGCCGGCCGCATCTCGCGCAGAATGCTGCCGGCCAGGCCGTCGGGCAGAATCGGCTCCAACCCGTATCCCACTTCCAGCCGGCTGCCGCGGTCGCCGATGGAGAGCAGCAGCAGGATGCCTTCATTCTTGCCCTTCTGGCCCACGCCCCAGGCGCGGAAGATGGAATTGGCTACGTCTTCGATGGGTTCGCCTTCGAGAGACGCGACGGTAACCAGGGCCATCTGCGCGCCCGTGGACTGCTCCACAATCCCGCCATAGGCCTCCAACTGGGCCTTGCTGGCGGGGTCGATCACGCCCGCGAAATCGCTGACATACCCTTGCGGCTGGAGCGCCTTCCAATCGACCGCCCTACCGGCACAGGCGCACAAGCCCAGCAGGAGGCCCAGCCGCAACCTTTTCCACATGTTGAAGTTTCAGTGTACTACGCGACGGCATCGGCGTCTGGATTTCGCCGCCGCGCCTTTGCTAGAATAGAGGTCAGTTGGGACGTCGTCTAACGGTAAGACTGCGGCCTCTGGAGCCGCGTATCGGGGTTCGAATCCCTGCGTCCCAGCCAAAACTTCCGCCTTTACGCCCCAGCCCCTGTGCGAACCTGATAGTGTGAGCGATCACCAACTGTCCGATCCGCTGCGGTTCCTTCTGCGCGCGCTGGTATTGCTGGCGCTCATGCTGGCGCTGTGGTGGCTGGTCCTCCTCAATCCGCTGCTGGCCGGCTTGCGCCTTTCCGCGGAGTTGACGCTGCGGCTTCTGCCCGGCGGCAGCTCGGTCTCGCACGTCACCATCGGCCCCGACCGGAATTGGACTTTCCAGGTGCCGGCGCCCGCGGCCGTGGTGAACCAGGAGAGAACACAGCAACTGTTGGGGGCCGCGGCGGCGGGTTCCGGGCGCATCAAGATCCGCTCCATGAAAGTGGAAGGCACCGCCCGATACCCCATCCTGTTTACGGTTTCGCTTCCGCTCTTCTGGGCGATCCTGCTGGCCGCGCCGGGGCGGCCGCGGCTGTGGCGGATGGCATGCGGAACGGCGGTGCTGGCGGCCGTCGCGCTCCTATCCATCGCCGTTTACGCCGTCCGGCTCGTCGGCGGATATTTTCAATTGACGACCGAAGGCTTTCCCGGATTCCTGATGGATTCCGCCATGTACCTGGCCGCGGGTGTGGTGCCCTATCTGGGACCAGTGCTGGTGGCACTCTCGCTCGATGGGGAACTTCGCGGTTTGATCCTGGCCGGCGAGGCTGCGCCGGCCGCGGCATCGGCAATATCGGCGGCTCCACGGCGCCGCATAAGGCGCTGAAGCCGTGGTATTCTGGCGAATCGATGGCACGTAAACCGAGCTCCAGCCAGATTCGGGCCGCGCAGGCGGAGCAGGCCGGCGCGCCGCCGCGGCAAAACCGGATGGTCCGCTTCCTGGTGCTGTTCCCGATTTTCCTGGCGGTGGGGTTTTGTGCTTTGCTGATTCCGTTCCTGCATCCGGCAATCACGGCCTTCACTCGCGGCCTGGTGGAGATCTCCGCCATCGTGATTCGTCTTTTCGGTGGCCACGCGGCCGCGCAGCAGGTGATCCTGCGGAATCCGTCTAACGGCTTCGCCATGGAGGTGCTGGACGGCTGCAACGGAGACGATGTCGCGGTCCTGTTGTGGGCGGCCATTCTGGCCTACCCGGCGTCCTGGCTGCAGAAGGGCAAGGGCCTGCTGGCCGGCACCGCGACGATCTACGTCATCAACTTTCTGCGCATCATCAGCCTTTTCTACCTGGGCCAATATGACGTGCGGTGGTTCGAGTTCGCGCACCTCTATGTATGGGAGAGCGTGTTTGTGCTCCTCACACTGACCATTTTCTGGATGTGGGTGCGGCGCATGGCGGCGCCGCGGGGGAGGGAAGACCCTGTCGTACCGCGATAAGAAAGTCCTGATTACCGGGGGGCTTGGCTTCATCGGCAGCAACCTCGCGATCCGGCTGGTCGAGGCCGGAGCGCAAGTCGCCATCGTGGATTCCTCGGTCCCGGGCTGCGGCGCCAATCCCTACAACATCGAGCCGGTCCGCGGGCGGATCCAGGTGTGTCCTCACCCGATCTGCGAGCCGGAATGGTTCTCCGATCGACTCGGCTCGAGCGACGTGATCTTCAACCTGGCCGGCGAGATCAGCCACGTGCACAGCATGGACTTCCCGGAGCGGGACATGCAGATCAACGCGGTGGCGCAATTGCAGTTTCTGGAGGCGTGCGGGCGCCTGGCGCGGGGAGTGCGGATCGTCTATGCCAGCACGCGCCAGGTCTACGGCGTGCCAAAGTATCTGCCGGTGGATGAGTCCCATCCCATTCAACCCATCGATTTCAATGGGGTGCACAAGTATGCGGCCACCACCTACCATCTGCTGTACAGCACCCTGGGCGAGATCGATGCCGTGGCCCTCCTGCTCACCAACGTGTACGGGCCCCGCATGGCGGTGAATGTTCCCTGCCAGGGTTTTCTCAGCACCTTCTTGCGCCGTTTGCTGACGGGCGGCCCGCTGGAGGTTTTCGGAGACGGCCGGCAGGTGCGCGATCCGATCTATGTCGACGATGCGGTGGAGGCGTTCCTGCTGGCCGGAGACATTCCGCGCCTGCCCTCGCGACTGTACAATGTGGGTGGTCCGGAGCCGCTGACATTATTGGAAATTGCGGAACTGGCGAGCCGCGCGGCGGCAGGCGCGGCCGTCGAGACGCGCCCATTCCCGGAAGGGCGCAAAGCCATCGACATCGGAAGCTATTACACGAACTACAGCCGTATCCGCGACGAACTCGGATGGGAGCCGAAGGTCGGGTTCGCCGACGGCATCTCCCGCACCCTCGCGTACTATGGCGAGAATTTGCCGCACTATCTGGACCCGGCCTTTCCGCAGCCATCGTGCATCATGCCCGAGCACCAGGGGCTTCGGCGGCGATTGACGTTCGCCAACGTGTAGATCACTCCTCGGAAACCGCTTTGACGTCTGGAGCCGGATTGCGGCCGGCCTTCCAACGGGCGATTTCCGCTACGCCCCGGATGGCGGCATCGATATGCTCTTCCGTATTGAAGGGACCGATGGAGAACCGCACGGTGCCATGGATCCCGGCCGTTCCGAGCTGGCGGTGCGCCAGCGGGGCGCAATCGAGACCCGTGCGAGTGGCGATGTTGTGGTCCACGTTCAGCATGGTTCCGAGGTCCGCGGCTTCCAGACCGTCGAGGTTTATGGCGATGGTAGGCAGGTGATTCGCCAGGCTCTCGCAGCAGTACAAGCGCACGCCGGGGATGGCGCGCAAGCCATCCACTAGTTTGGCCGCCAGTTTCATCTCGCCAGCGTGAACATTCTCCAACCCGCGACCGTCCAGCCAGTCCTGCCCCGCCCACAGCGCGGCCACCCCCACCATGTTCGGCGTGCCGTATTCCAGTCTCCAGGGGTACTCTTCCGGGTGATAGGGATCGGCCGACCGCACTCCCGTTCCGCCGCTGCGGACCTGCCGGATTTCAACGTGCTTGCGGACCGACAGGCCGCCGAGGCCCATCGACCCCATCAGGCACTTGTGGCCCGTGAAGGCCAGGACATCGATGTTCATTCCCTGCATGTCGATGGGGATGGCGCCCGCGGTTTGAGCCGTGTCGACCAGGAATGTCACGCCCTTCTCCCGGCAAATGCCGCCAATTTCCTTGACGGGCTGAACGGTGCCGATCACGTTCGAGCCATGGTTCACCACCACCAGCGTGGTGTTGGGCCGGATCGCTTTGGCGATGTCGCCGGGGTCGACAAACCCGGCCCCGTCGAACGGAACGAAGGTGGCTTC
>Ga0326728_10014946_pt1 | contig 16299 bp, 13 predicted proteins | sample MB3enrmetagenome_FD_207602 | JGI IMG/M metagenome (GOLD analysis project Ga0326728, IMG submission 207602) | Lab enriched peat soil microbial communities from McLean, Ithaca, NY, United States - MB31MN | ecosystem: Environmental > Terrestrial > Soil > Wetlands > Peat | place: USA: New York...
AACAAGGCCACCCGCGGATTTTCCTGATCACCGGTGCCTTGGACATTGACCCGGAAAGAACTGCCCGATCCGGAGAGCGTACCATTGAGTTGCATGGCACTCACCCCCCAGCCGTTCCCGTCGGTGATGTTGTCCTGCCAGACGACAAAACCGCCGTTCGTTGTCACCGCCACATCAGGATGAACTTGGTCGCCCGGCAACGAACCGATAATGGCGTATTGAGTTCCATTGGTGGCGTAATAGTTGGTCTGGCCGAAAACGACAACGGGAAGCGCGAGCATCCAGCCGCAGCAAAAGCAAACGGCGAGCCGGCGGCTGAAAAATCCCGATTGAATGGCCATACTCATGTCATCACTCTATTGTGAGATGGTAGAATTTGTCTGTCAGTTTGCCTACGGCCTTTTCTGTAGTGTTTGACACTACAAAAGGCAGCCTCGTAGTTGAACAACAACGGCATAAAGTATTCTTCCCAATCTAAATACGCGCGGCGGCTTTGTCTAAAAATTACTTCAAAAAAAATCGAACGGCGCGGTGTCAGTTTGCACGCCAGGATCAAATTTTTAGACTTGCTCAAATTCATTTTTCTAAATCAAAACCGCCTGACTTTCCCGCGCGGGCGCCGCGGAAGCGGCTCCCCGGTCGTGCGGCGTCGGCTCCGCCAACGCCGCCAGCAACGTCTTAAATCCCCAGCGCCGGTACAATTCGCGCAACTGGGCGGCGTCCACCGGCTTCTCTGTCAATGCCTCCGGTGAAAATTCGCACGGCAAATCCTCGCGCAGCCGCACCAATTCGCGGTTGCGCCGGACCGTGTCCATCGCGGCACGCAAATTTGCGCGGAGTTTCTCCGACTTCACCTTTGCCAGCTGCTCGTACAAGTCGCGGACCGATCCAAACTGGTTCAACAATTCTGCAGCGGTTTTAGGACCGATCCCGGACACGCCCGGAATGTTATCCGCACTGTCACCGGTCAGGCTCAACCAATCCACAACCTGCGCCGGTTCCACGCCGGCCTTCGCGCGAACCTGTGCGTCGGTCCAAACGGTTTCGGTCTTGTCATTCGGATTCAACAATCCGATTCGAGCCGATACCAGTTGCATGAAATCCTTGTCCGAACTGGCAATGACCACCGCCAAGCCCGCGTCCGCCGCCCGCCGCGCCAGGCCGGCGATATAATCGTCGGCCTCTACGCCTTCACGGCAAATTGAGGCAATCCCCGCCGCTTTCAAATAGCCGACCATTTCGTCAAGCTGCGGCTTTAAGTCGTCCGGCATTTCGGGGCGCTGCGCTTTGTAGGCCGGCAACGCCGCCGTGCGTTCGGCGTTCAAGCCGCCATCCCAAACCACAACGGAATGGGTCGGCTTGATGACCGCCCGCAGCTTCGTCAGCATTTTGACAAAGCCGTAAATCGCATTCGTGGGCTGGCCGGACGGCGAGCGCAAATCTCGTATCGCGTGAAACGCGCGATACGCATAGGCGTGTCCGTCAACAATCAGCAACCGAGCCATATATTTTTCAGAATCGAAAATTATTCCCCCATTCAGGGTTGAATTCTGCGAACCAGCGCCAATTTCGAACCGGTTATTGTTGGGGCATTGTCACGTTTTTGACCGTTTCAGAGATTTGTCCGGCTCCCGGCGGCTGCGGCGGAACAGCACTTTGTGCGAACGGCAGCTCATCCTCCGAATGCACGCGGTTGCCGGCCGGGTCCACAATCATCGCGGTGACAAAAATCATCAGGTTCTTTTTCACGGAAGCTTTGGTCTGGCTTTGGAAGAGGCGACCGACCAACGGCAAATCGCCAATTACCGGCACCTTGTCCTTTTCGGTTTGGGTTGTGGAAGTAATCAATCCGCCCAAAACGACCGTCTGGCCGTCCCAGACATTCACCGTGGTAATGACCTGCTGCACGCTGAATTCCGGCAGAATCACGGGTAGCTGCACGACATTGAGTCCGCCGGTGACAGTGGCAATATTCGGTGCTGTAACATAGCCATTGAACTCGGTTACCGAGGGAATCAGAGTCAGATTGATGGTGTAACCATCGGATAAGACATACGGCACTACGTCCAAAATCGGACCGGTTTCCAGTGCCTGAGTGGTTGGCGTGATGGCAGAGGTGCCAGCTGAAATTTGTGCGCGAACAGATTCAACGGCGCCCGCGCCGATTAACAGCACTATTAAAAGTGTGGCTTTGGAAATCCAATTTGGCTTATGATTTTTCATTTTTCGGTTGCAAAACATAGTTGTTTCATGGAGTGGTGGTGACGGCACCGCTGGTGACCGGCGCCGAGCCTTGCTGGAAGGTGAAGCCGGTGATAACCGTTTGGATTACTGTTGCCCGCATCTCAGTCTGCCGCCCACTGACGGTGGTGGCTTCCGGCGAGTCCAATTCTTCATAGCCGGCGCGTTGCTCCAAAGCATGAAGCACCACTTGGAAGTTGGGATTGGTCAATATGCCGGTAAGCGTGGCGATGGCGGGTGTATTTCCATTGTTGAGGCCACTGGTCAAACTTTGCACGCCGGACGGGATAGTTGTGCTATTAAAGAGGTTGCCAGGAAACGTTCCCTGTGGATTGGCGGATGAAGTGGGCACACCAACCGACCCGGCGTTGCCACCCTGCGCCACCACGCCGCTGCCCAAGTTGTATTGCCCCAAATACCAATCAAAACCCAAGCCCCGGCTGTCATCCTGCTCCACTTGGATAAACCGGGTTTTTATGTGGACCTCCGGCGCCACTTGATTCAAGGCCTGAAGTGCGCTTTCAATGGTATCCAGGTCTTGCATCGTGGCGCGAACGAACAGCAACCCCAGCCGGTCATTAAAGAAAAGGCTTTTGGGCGGATCCAAATTCACCCCCAAGGTTGAGAAAAAGGTACGGGCTGCCACACTAACGTCCACCATGTTGTTGGTTTGCGTAACGAAATCCAACCCGCCGCTTCCTGCTCCTTGACCAGTCCCGCCACCGCCGCCGCCGCCGGTTCCACTGGAGCGACTACCCGCCGAACCCGGCGCCGCATTAACAACCGCAAGAAGTCCCACGGTGGTATTTTGCCCGTTTCCGCCGCTACTACTACTACTACTGCTTCCACTAGAAGAGTTGTTGTTAACAAAAACGTACGAACCCACGCTTTCCAAGCCTTGAACGAAAGTGTTGGGGTCTATTTTGAATGTTCGTGAATAAAGCTCCGGGGCTTGCGAACCTTTGGCTGAAAAAACCACGGCGTAATCCAAAATGGAATATTTAATAGGATGATCCGCCACCTGCACGATCGCGTCCAGCACGTCCGCCAAGCGAACATTATAAAGCGGCGGATTGATCCTGATGATGACGGAGTTGACATCCACCGGCTCGCTCCCCACGGCAGCACCCGTAGTAGTGGTCAAACCGGTCGCGGGATTAATTTGCGCGGCCGAATACACCGGCGGTGGTCCGCCGCCAAAACCACCGGGGTTGGCCGTTGCCGCCGTCGTCATGGCAGCGGAATTATCCATATTGGGATTAATCAGAAAGTTGATGCCCGTCTTGTCGGGGTCGCGCAATTTGGCTTTTTCACTCAAATCCCGCACCACTTCACTCAACGGCAGGCCATCATAAGCCACCCGGTCAAGCCATATGCGGTTAAGCTTGCTCATAGTGGCTTCCCGTCCGGGGCCGGTGTGAATGAGATTGGTGGTGGCATACGGATTGGGTACGGGCAATCCGATGTTCCTGGGTGATTCCCATGCCTTGGCCACTTGTACGATGCGCGTTGCGTTATCCACCGTGTGCATCCGTTCTTCCCGGGCGTAGATACCCTGCTTGACCAGGTTCAAATAATAGAAAGCCCCTTCATTGGCTGGATCCAATTGCAACGCCTGCTCCAACTTGGCCTCGGCCTCTTCAAATTTGCCCGTCTCATAAAGCACTTTGCCATCACGCACCAGCGTGTTGGCATCCGTCATCGCATTGGTGATTATTGAAACCTGTTGAAGTGTCGCTTCGTCAGGTTCCTTCCCGCGGAGAGCGGCGATCCTCCGGTCATTTTGCTTTTTGAACGCGAGCACGGCGGGATCTTGCGGGGCCACTTTCAAAGCGCGGGTGACCTGCAAGTCCGCTTCATGCAAACGGCCAGCACTCTGAGCCTCGCGCGCCAATTCAAGCCTCGCCGCGACCAGTCCGGAAATGGTTTGCGAGGTTTCGGCGGGAATACCGGAGCCGATTTGCTGCACGAGCGCGTAGGCGTCCTCGTACAGCTTGGCAGCTGCAACGACATTGCCTTGCATCATGGCCCCCTTGGCCTGCACGAGCTTCTGGCGTAGAACGATGGTGTTGGCCTGCCGCAAGACCGCTTCGCTAACAGCCATACTGGCCGGGCTGTTGGTTTGCGCCGGCGACGTGAGCGTGCCGGCCAATATCAAAACGAAACCGAGTGAGACGGAAACTGCTTTTATCATGGATGAATTCAGGTTTGTCGGTGTCGACGCCGCCCGACGCGGGCGTTATGGCGAACAGATGTCATTGTGGCTTGTAGTGCAACGTTGTTTTTTTCTGGTTCGATTGGGCGGATAATACCACCTCGTTCCGGCTGATGGCAACGATAATATAATCATCACCCGCAAATTTTAGATCGTCGCCAACCCGCTGGTTCTGCCAGCTTTTTCCTTCGGGTTTGTATTTTAAGTCCGTCATGTAGGCGTCCACCCGCCGGAACGGTTGATCTTTGGACAGCACCGCCGTCTCGCCGGTATCGGTCAATTGCAAAATTAATTGCGTTGGATTGGCCGGCGGTCCTTGCACCGCAGTAATGGTGAAAGTATCGTTTTTTTCGCCGACGGAAGCATAATGCTGCCGTTTGGCCCGCTGCCACGGCACCGTCGCGGCTTGACGCTCTACACCAATGATATAGCGCACGCTGAATTCGTTGGTTTCCACCCCATCCAGCGTGAGGATGAAATACAACGGTGTGATGCGGGTAACCGTCGTCGCCGTCGGACCGATCTCATTGCCGGTTTCGATCTTGATGAGGGAACCGTCCACCGCCTTTTTCCATTCCACGGGATTGAAAAGCCGGTTGGTGGTTTCAAAGTCGAGCGTGTAGGCTGGTTCCAGCCGGTGAATGGTATTGCTCTCCTCGGCCAGGTTCAGTGGCGGCAGCGGTTTGACAGGATGAGAAATGATTCCCATGCGGGTTTGAACCAGCACGTTGCGATCGTGCAGAATCAGGATTGGCAGGAACACCGTTGCGCCAACCAGGCCCAGCAATACAACACCGAGCAAAATCTTTTCGTAGTGTTTTTTGAGAAAATCCATGTGCTTAGTTCCCCGGCGACAGCTTAACAATATCAATATCCAAGGTGATGCTCAAAAGCTGCTCGTTAAGCACCGTTTGCAATCCGCCACCGCCGGTGGTGGGTGCAGGTGATGAAACATAGGGTAACCATTGCGCACTGGGCGCATAAGGCGACGATTGGCTGCCGCCTGGGGCCGGCGCACCGGAAGGCGATGACACACTCGATGCTCCCACCGCCGGTTGCACATTGATGCCTTTCACAATGAGCCCATGCGGCGACGAGGCCAAACTCGATAGCACTTTGGCCAAGTCTTGGCTGAAACCACGGAAAGACACTTCATAGGGCATGAAAACAGCAAGTTGATTTGTCACCGCCATCCCATCAAGGTAATCCGACTGTGGTCCACTTACGTCATCGCTCGAAACCCGCACCCGGCGGATGTCGTCCAGGGAATTGACCTTGGCTGCATAAAAAATCTCACAAATCGTCTTCACCTCGCCGAGTTGCTGGGCTAGTGCATTAAGGCCGCTGGGCGCGAATTTCACTAATGTTCGCTCCGCTTCAAACGAAAAGCCGTATTGCGGCGGCAGGCTGACACTGGCGTTGGCCGCTTCGATCTGCAATTGATTGAGGGTATGGTCGCGCGCTGCGGCAAATTGGGCATCCGTAATAACACCGTTGGTGGGAACGGGCACTGACGGAATCGGCTGAAAATATTGCCTCGCTTGTTGAATCCATTCGCGTAACCGTCGGGCTTGTTCGCGGGCGGTCTGGATGTTGTTGATTTTGTCGTTGCCGGGCGACGGAGTTTGACTGCCCAGCTTTCGCAACGTGTCGTACATTTGATTTAGCGACTTCAGCGCATCATTATTGCGTTGCCAGTTCTCGAAGTCATAGGCGCCGGCGGCCAGCAGCAATCCCACGGCGATCACGGCGCCGATGACGAAAAGCAAATTTCGTTTAATCCAGGCCATGCTACAAATTCAATGGGTTTTTAAGCACTGCCGTAATCCCGAAGGTGAATGTCCCCGAAGCATCCTCGGCGCTGATCTGGCCGGTAAGTTGCGTGGCCTTGGGATCGAAATACGGGCTGGCTTGCAATTCATTCTCGACGGTGTAAGCGATGGCGCTGTTCGCCGCCGGATCCACTTTGGACAAACTCACCGCGCGACAAACCAAGCTAATAGTGCCCCCCTGATTGGTTTGAGTTTGAGTTGGGGTTGGGGGCGCCACGTTCGCCGGCGTTACATTGCCATAAACTGGCGGCGGTGGTGTCCCATAAACTGGCGGTGGCGGCGTCCCATAAACTGGCGGTGGCGGCGTCCCATAAACTGGCGGCGGCCCTCCCATTGACGGCAATCCCCCTATTGAATTGGGAGCCGCCCCCCCTGACGTCATGGTGGTCATCTGTTCAATCCAAATGCCCGCCTGCACGCCCGATTTCTCCGCGGATAATTTCTTCTGAACGTCGTCTTCGGCACGAGTGAGGACCCGCCGCAATTCCGTCAGCGCATTGCCCCAATAATACCGGTCATCTATCCATGTGGCGATTCGATCTGCTTCCTGCTTGGCCGCGCCGACTTGCAGATAAATCTGATTGAACTGGTTGGCCTTCACCTGCCGTTGCTGGACTTCCGGTTGAAGCCGCTGCAGTTCGTCCTCCTTCGAGTTGGCCAGTTTGCTAAAGAGAAACCCGACGGCGAACGCCACCACCACGAGGCTGAACACGGTTGCGGTGAAATACGGTTTTTTTTCATTGAAGGCGCGCCAGTGCAGCGTGCTTTCCGGCATCAAATTCATTTCCACAGGACAATTCGCCAGATTGCGCAGCCCCAGCCCCACTACTTCACCCAGGGAATGCGCCACGCGCGCCAGCTCTTCCAGATTCACCGTCGGATCAATCTGCACATTGTGGAACGGATTGAAGTATTCCACTGGCGCATTGAGTTTTTCGGCGAAAAACTGCGCTGTGTAGGGCATAATGGACGCGCCGCCGGCCAGAAAGAGCCGCTGGGGCGCCGCTCCATTCATCTGGCCTCGGTAAAATTGAATGGTCTGGTTGACCTGAATGTGCAGCTTCGTCATGAACTGCCGGGCAATTTTGGAAATAGCCGCCTGATTCGGATTCTCCGGCTCTTCATACGCACCGCCGAGACTGACGAAACCCTCGGCGATTTTGATTTGCTCGGCGATTTCAAATTTCAACTTCGCCTCATTTGCAAAATCCTGGGTGATAGAATTCGCGCCGAGGTTGATGCTGCGGGCGAAGACCTTGCCCTTCTCAAAAAAGAGCAGGTTGCTCGTCTTGGCGCCGATGTCCAGCAACATCGTGCAATCTTCCAAATCCCCGTAGTTGTAGCGAAAGGCGTTGCACAACGCCGCCGGCGATACGTCGCACAACTGCAACCGCAGCTTCGCCTCCTCCGCGATGCGGAACAGGCCTTCGACAATCTCGGATTTGATCGCAACCAGCAGCACTTCCAGCTCGCCGGTGGCACTGGAGCCGAGAATCTGGTAGTCCCACACAACTTCCGCCAGCGGGAACGGCACGTTTTGCTGTGCCTCATACTGGATGATTTGCGTCACCTTGCCCGCGTCCACCGGCGGCAATTTGACGAATTTGGAAAACACCTGAAAACCCGGCGCGCAGACATTGATGTTCCGCGCCGCCGCGCCGGTTTCCGCGAGTACCTCCCGCAGCACCTTGAGCAGGACGGTTTCGCGCGTGGCTTCCGCCGCGCCATCCGACCCCAACGATTTGAGCTTGAAGTCTTTCAAGCACAAGACGCCGGCTTCATTGATTTCAAAGGTCGCCAGTTTGAGGCTGCCCGCCCCGAAATCCACCGCCAGAAATGACTTTACATTCAACATTGCTATGCCTGCGCTGTGTGCTGCCGACAAAAGACGCTTGAACGATTACGCTTGTAGATGCAGCCCGGGTTGGTTACTGTAAATTTTCTGGACGGTCAAATACAAAACTTGGAAAAATCTCGGCGGCGAATCCTGTAATAAAACGTTGCGCCCCTGCACCAGCTCTGGCTTTAATTCCACGGTGTCCGGACAAATGCCGGACGAGGCATGAAACATGAAGCGTTGTCGCATGTGCATTTTTTATTCAGGCAGCGTGCAGGGTGTCGGGTTTCGTTATACGACGAGATTCGTTGCTGCCGGATTTGAAGTGACCGGCACGGTGCGTAATCTGCCGGACGGCCGGGTGGAATTGATCGCCGAAGGTGCGCGCGCGGAATTGGAAGCCTTTCGCGCGGCCATTCGCGACGCAGGACTCGCCGGTTTTATCCGCGACGAAAACGTCGCGTGGAGCGACGCGCAGGATGATTTGCATGGATTCGAGATTGTTTGATAAAGCCAAATGAAAGTCGCCATCATCGCCGATATTCACGGCAACCTGGAGGCGTTCCGCACCGTCCTGGCGGACGCCGAACAACAGAAGCCCACGCATTACGTCTGCTTGGGCGACGTCGTCGGCTACAACGCGAACCCGAAGGAATGCCTCGACATCGTCCGCAACATGGACATTCCCTGTGTAAAGGGCAATCACGACGAATACTGCTCCACCGACAACCACCTGGAGGGCTTCAATCCCAATGCGGCCGAAGCCGTCCGCTGGACGCGCGCCCAACTTTCCGATGAGGAACGCCAATGGCTCCGCGACCTGAAATATACCAAATTGGTCCACAACTTTACCATCGTCCACGCCACGCTCGACGCGCCCCAGCGCTGGGGTTACGTCTTCGACAAGCTCGCCGCCGCCGCCAGTTTCCCCTATCAGAACACCCAGCTCTGTTTCTTTGGCCACACGCACGTGCCCGTCGCTTTCATGCGCGACACCGTTGTGCGCGGTGGCACCTATTCCAAATTCAAAATTGATCCGGCCAAGAAATATTTCATCAACGTCGGCGCCGTCGGCCAGCCGCGCGACAATAATCCCAAAGCTGCCTATGTCATTTACGACGTGGACGCCGGCACCATTGAATTGCGCCGGCTGGAATATGATATCGTCTCCGCCCAGAAAAAAATCCGCGCTGCCGGCCTGCCCGAACGCCTCGCCGAACGGCTGGAACTGGGAAGGTAATTTCAGGATGACGCGGGACAAGTGACACGTGACATGACCGGGAGCGTGTGGGTAAAAACTTGTCACTTGCCACCTGTCACTTGTCACGGTGAAAATTCTTATCCTTAAACCCAGTTCGTTGGGCGACGTGGTTCAGGCGCTGCCCGTACTCCGCCTGCTCAAACGTCATCTGCCGGCCAGCGAAATTTTCTGGTGGATTGATTCCAATCTCGCACCGCTGCTCGAAGACGACCCCGACCTGGCCGGCGTCGTCCGCTTTGAACGCCGGCGCTGGGCGGCGCCCCGGCACTGGCCGGAAATGCTCCGCAGCGTCCACTGGATGCGCGAACAAAATTTTGATTGGGTGATTGACCTCCAATGCCTGGTGCGCAGCGGCGCGTTCGCCTGGCTCGCCAACGGAAAGTTTCTCATCGGCCTTGACGAAGTCCGCGAAGGCGCGCGTGGTTTTTACGACCTGGCCGTCCGCCGTGCCTCGTTTCACACGCACGCCGTGGATTGGTATTTGGCCGTGCTGCCGCACCTCGGCGTGCCGGTTCACGACCATTTCCAATGGCTGCCGGAGCGACCAAATGTTGCGAACGCCGTCAAATCGAAATGGCAAACCGGCGGTGATCGCTGGGTTGCCATTCAACCCGGTGCGCGTTGGCCCAACAAACGCTGGCCGGCCGAATACTTTGCCGAACTGGTCCGGCATCTGGCCCAAAAATTTTCCGATGCGCGCTTCGCCATTCTGGGTGGCATGGAAGATGAATCGCTCGGTGGAGTTGTTGCGTGTGTCTCACCAAAACGTTGTCTCAATTTGTGTGGCCAGACTTCATTACTGGAAATGGTCGAATGGCTGCGGCTCTGCGATTTAATGATCACCAACGACACCGGCCCGATGCATGTGGCCGCCGCGCTCGGCAAACCGCTGGTGGCGCTCTTCGGCCCGACCGAACCGCGCCGGACCGGCCCTTACGGCCATTTGAAAGATGTGTTGCGGATTGACCTGCCTTGCTCGCCTTGCCTGAAATCGCGTTGTCGTTACGAAAAACCGAATGAATGTCTCAAAGCACTGTCGCCGGTGACGGTTTTCGAGCGCGTACAAGGCCAGCTTAAAGCATAGCGCTGGGCGGTGGGCCAATTTTCAAAGGTTTGGAGTCCCGCCTTCAGGCGGCCGCGTAAACGCGGAACTCCAAACCAAAGCGGCCACCGGCAATTTCGTGCACTTGCCTTTTCATCGCACGCGGCGTTAGGCTCGCCGCCGGTGAGCACTTCAACCCAGGCAACACCGCCGGAAACACCTTCATCCGGTCAGACGCCTCAGAACTCTGTATTCGTTACCACGCATTGGTCGGTGGTATTGACCGCCGCCCGCAGCGACACCACCCGCGCCCGTGCTGCGCTCGAAAATCTTTGCCAGACTTACTGGCACCCGCTCTACGCCTACGTGCGGCGGCGTGGTTACTCGCCCGAAGATGCCCAGGACCTCACGCAGGAATTTTTCGCGCGGCTGCTGGAACACAACGCCGTCGCCACGGTCGCGCCGGAGAAAGGCCGGTTCCGTTCCTTCCTGCTCGCCAGCATGAATCACTTCCTTGCTGACGAATGGGACAAGGCCCGCGCCCAAAAACGTGGCGGCGGAAAAGTGATTTCGCTGGACCTGCAAAGCGCCGAGGCGCGGCTGGGCGAAGTCCCGGTGGAAAATTTCACACCGGAAAAGGCGTTTGAACATCGCTGGGCCATCACGCTGCTCGAACAGGTTTATCAACGGCTCGGAGAGGAATACCGTACCCAGGGCAAGGCGATGTTGTTCGATGTGTTGCGCGTCGCGCTGGCCGGGAAAAGCAATGCCGCGCCTTATGTGGAACTGGCCCGGCAGTTGGACATGAACGAAGGGGCGGTGAAGGTGGCCGTGCACCGGCTGCGCCAGCGTTATCGCGCGTTGCTGCGCGAAACCATTGCCGACACCGTATCGAGCCCGGACGAAATCGAAGACGAACTGCGTTACCTGTTCCGGACGCTGGCCGGGTGATAATGTTGATTCGTAAAACGTTGGACTCTTGAACCAGTGGTTTGCGCGAATGACGTTCCGGTTCAACGATTCAACCATTTAGCGATTTAACGGAAACCTGTAACCTTTGGCCAATTCCTCCTTTGTATGGAGTGAAAGCAGAATTATGGCCGACGAAAAAACCTGTCCGCATTGCGGGAAGCCGGTGCCGCCCACGGCGTTGGGTGATCTTTGCCCCGAGTGCATGCTGAAGGCCGGTCTCGCCACGCAAACGGAGGGACCGGGCAAGACCGGCCCGCATGGAACCAAGGTCGTGCCGCCGTTGCCCAGGCCGGAGGAAATCGCGCCGCTCTTTCCGCAACTGGAAATCCTCCAATGCCTCGGTCGCGGCGGGATGGGCGTCGTGTACAAGGCACGGCAACCACGTTTGAACCGCCTCGTCGCGCTCAAAATCCTGGCACGGGAAAAGGAGCAGGACACGCAGTTCGCCGATCGGTTCACGCGCGAGGCCCAGGCACTGGCGCGGTTGAGCCATCCAAATATCGTCACCGTTTATGATTTCGGTGAGACCGCGGGGCATTGCTACCTCCTGATGGAATTTGTGGACGGCCTGAACCTCCGGCAGCTGTTGCAGGCCGGAAAAATGCCGCCGGAACAGGCGCTGACGATTGTGCCGAAGATTTGCGAGGCGCTCCAATACGCGCACGAACAGGGCATCGTCCACCGCGATATCAAGCCGGAGAACATCCTGTTGGATAAACAAGGCCGGGTGAAAATTGCGGACTTTGGCATCGCCAAGATGCTGGGCGCCGAAGCCGGCCAACAAACGCTCACCGGTGCGAAGGACACGGTGGGTACGCCGCATTACATGGCGCCGGAGCAGGTTGAGAAACCGTCGACCGTGGATCACCGCGCCGACATTTATTCGCTTGGTGTCGTCTTTTACGAAATGCTGACCGGCGAACTGCCGCTGGGGAAATTCCAGCCACCATCGAAGAAAGTTCAAATTGACGTGCGGTTGGATGAGGTTGTCTTGCACGCCTTGGAAAAGGAACCGGAACGACGTTATCAACAAGCGAGCCAGGTAAAGACGGCGGTAGAGGCGATTGCAGCAACGGAAAAGTCATCTGTTAGAAATCAGGAGCGTGAAGCTGGTCCGCGCTTTTCACGCACGGCGATGGCCGGCGCAGTGTGCCTGCCGATTTCATTGCTACCGATTATCTGGTTCGTCGCATTGGTGAGGCAAATGACTCGAACAGCAACGCCTATGACGTATGACACGTCGTGGGTGAACATCCTATTTGGCATAACCGGCACCATGGGATTGGTTTTGATCGGGCCGCTTATTACGTCCATTCTCGGCTGGATTGCGGTGGGGCAAATACGCCGTTCAGCTGGAAAACTTGTCGGGTTGGAACTCGCGCTGTTTGAAGGCCTGTTTTTTCCGCTGCTGATGCTGGACGCCATCATCGCAGGCTTGTGGGTTTTTCTGGACAAGTTGCTGGCGGTTTATGTCCGGCATCTTGGTGGCTCGATGTTTGTGGACCTTTGGGATTTCTCAATCTGGCTGCTGCTCCTCGCGCTCATGCTCGTTTGGATTGATTCCCAAATTATCCGCCGCGTCTGCCGAATAGTGAACGGACCCTCACCGCGACCAATGTGCAACCGGCCCGCCCGCTTCAGTCATGCTTGGAAATTTGCGGCATTCGTTTTTGTCCTAATCCTGTCCTACGAATTATCGAAGACCGTCTTTTCTCATTTGATCGCCGGCCATTTCCTATCGGTCAAATCCGATTATATCGGCCAGACCTGGTTTCCCCAAGGCGACTCGATTGAAATCACTTCGGTAGAGCGAACCGAAAATCAAATGACAGTCAAGGGTCGTTACGATTTGGTTAGTCACGACAAAGCAGAGTTGGCGCTTTACGTCACGGTGACAAATAAAAACGTCGCCGAAGGTAGCGGAGAAATACGACCAATTTCCAGGGGGAGCGGCGATTTTACCCTGGTTTATTTGCCTCTCGTTCCCGGCCTACCCCACGTGTCCATGTACGCCGATGGCCATCCCTTTGCCTCACTTTATTTTGGAACCAAAGCCGAAGCGCTGAAAGAAAGCAAAGCAAGCTGGATCACAAATGGTCCGTCTGTTTCCACACTCAAATTTCGCCTTGTCCTGCCAAAAGATTCAGCTGAACCGGCAGACGATTTGCCGTCGGCTTCCCGGAACAACCGGTTTCATCTCTCCCGTCAGGTTTTGCTCGATGATACTGATATAGCCCAAGCCGGCGTTGATTTTAGCCCGGATGGCAGGCGGAAGATTGAAGTCCGGTTTACGGACACGGGCGCGCAGAAGTTTGAAAAAATCACGGCGAACAACATTGGTCGTCAACTGGCGATTGTCTTTCACGGCCAAGTACTTTCCGCGCCGGTGATTCAGTTGATCATCCCCAACGGCCTATGCCAGGTGGACGGCTCCATGAGCGCCGACGAGATGAATGAAATTGTGGATTGCTTGAACCAGGCTACGATGCCAACGGCGAAAGCCTGGAATTTTTCTCCCGTTTACGAGCGAGTTTTACCTTTTAAACCGCTTCCGGATGCCTCGTTCGGCTGGCTGGATTTGGACTCTGGAACGATCCTGACCAATTCGTCACTGGATTGGGAGAGCCGCAGCGGATACGAATGGATACGCACCAATGGCTTGGATGTGGTCACTACCGACTCGGCCAAACATTTTCCGACGCTGCTTGGCGTTGACATGCTCGTTGCTCCGGCGCCTACCAACGGCTGGGAAATCGTCACCGCGGCCGATGTGGTTAACAATTGGGCTCTGCTGCAGCAAGAGCCGCAACCGAAGACGGTCTTTGGTGCCTCACCAAGCCAAACCGACACATTTTTCTTTGAAACCCGCGAAGGCGGAAAAGGCATTTTGCAAATTCTCGGTTTCGCCGACAACCCGCGGGGTGTGAAGATTCGCTACAAACTGGTGCAAAATGCCGGCAACGCTTTGGAAGTCACCAATGCGAACCGCCCGAAGGTGATCTTCGTCTCGCCGGCGGACGGAGCAACCAACGTGGACACGCGGCAGGAAATCCACGTCCGCTTTGACCAGCCTATGAACCCGGCCGACCTATGGATTCAGTGGTTGTCCGGTGGTTTCCTGCCCGATGGCCAGCCGCGTTATGAGCCGGACCGGAACGAATTCATCATCCCGGTGCAATTGATGCCGGGCCAGACAAATGAATTGATGATCAATTCAAAACCCGGCGGCATGGGAGGATTTCGAGGCGCCAACCTCACCTTGGCCGAGGAATATCGCTGGCATTTCACCGCCAAGCCGCTGGCGGCAAAACCAGGTGCAGCCAAACCCGGCGTCGTTCGCATCGCGCCCATGCCCGGCGAAACTTTGCCGGTGCTGACGCTGCTGAAAATCACGTTCGACCAGCCTATGCTGCCGCCTGACCAAAGCCCGCCGTATTTGCGGCGAACCGGTTGGAGCGGGTGGGATTTGCCGACGCTCATTCCCAGTTTCGATTATGATCCGACATCGCACAGCTTCACGCTCCCGGTGGTGTTGCCACCGGATAACGAAACCCGGCTCACGCTGGAAGGGTTTCGAAGTGCCGACGACGTGGCCGCTGATCCCGTGATAATCTCCTGCCAGGTTGGTACAAATAATTATTCCAGTGAACAACTGGATGACATTGCTTCCGCGGCTAAAGATCCCCGGCTCGAACAACTGCTGTCCTCGATGAAAGCCGCGCGTGCCCGGCTCACTTCCGGCGTTGAAACGGTCCAGTCGCTGTCGTTGTTCGGTGGCAAGGGAGTGTACGACCTGCAACTCATGTCCCATTCGGCCACCTTCAAATGGCAGGGAACCAACCAGGTTTACGCCGACATTTCGGACATTATGAACATGAAAGCCTTCATTCTGGGAAGCGACAGTACAACTTGCTGGTTGTATTCGGATGATGAACACAACGGCCGGCGACTTGACAGCGCCCCCACCGCTACAGTGGCAGATATTTACACCAGCATCGCAGATCCCTTCGCACTCACAAAACTGACGGTGAAGGAAGCCATAGCAAAAGGCCGGCTGCTTTATCAGGGTCGGACGCCTCTGGCCGGACAGGACTGTCATCGCGTGCAAAGCTGGATGGTTCGGCAATCGCCAAATGAACCGGGCGGTGTTTTGGCCGGCAAAATGGAATGGTGGATAGATGCCGAAACGCTCCTGCCCGTGCAGGCTGTTCATGATAGCCAGTTTGGCTGCGAGACGGTCCGGTTCCATTACGATGAACTCAACCAACCGCTGCCCGCGGCGGCCTTTCAGCCGCCGGTCGAGCCGGGAGCCGGCGTGAAATCGGATGACTGGTACGAACGAAAGTTAGAACCGGACGAAAACCGTTTCCTCACCATCAAGGACGGCGGTGATGGACGGATGACCGGCCGGTTTGGCGTGAGCGGGCCGTCGGGAACAACCAGTTCCGGGCTAAATTAGGGTCCCACAGGAAAAGATGGCAATTGGCCGGCGTTGAGGTATTACATCAACCGATTGAACACCCAAAACCAACAACCCATATGAAAATTCCTCTACTTGTGTCGTTCGTTGTCGTGATCATCCTGCTGGCTATCTGGGATGGCGTCTGGAAGTTGATTGCCATGTGGAAAAGCGCGCGCCACGGCCAATTGGCGTGGTACATCTGTTTGGCCATCTTCAACACGGTGGGCATTCTGCCTATCGTTTATATTCTGTGCTTCCAAAAAAATGACGCGCCGGCGTCCGCGCCAAAAACATAGGCTAACTGTCCTCCCGCTTGCACTTTGGCCGGGTTTGGCTAGGCTCGCCGCTGGTGAGCACTTCAACCTCAGCGACGCCGTCGGAAGCAGCTTCGCCCGAAAATGATGTGTCCCGGCGGCCGGCGTTCGTCACCACACATT